>OLID01000838.1_pt1 | contig 10640 bp, 8 predicted proteins | sample 1609361 | NCBI WGS metagenome assembly OLID01 (sample SAMN05416778, study PRJEB24817) | seawater metagenome | isolation source: Sea water | place: Canada:Atlantic | collected 2013-07
GAGATTTCTGCCTGTCTCGTGGGCTCGGAGATGTGTATAAGAGACAGGTTGAGTGTATATCCAATACTGGTTTGGCTTTCAGAAACGAATTCAATGTGCTTTGCCTTCGAGGAAATTACATCGTTCGAATCATTTCCGATTTGAAATTCTTTGGCATGTGAAAAATTAAAAATTACAAGGCAATATGTAAATGCCAAAAGCAATGAACCCGTTATATTTTTAATTTGTTTCACGGAATAAATGTAATTCTAAAAGTCGAAATTCAATTTAAATAAAAGTTAAATTTTAATTAAATATTTTTAGATGGTTTAAGGACTAATTTTATACTTATTCATTGTCAGTATCACGCGATTTTAATTTAGATTTTATGATAGTGGAGATAAACGTAAAAAATGCGTAAAGCATAAATGCGTACAAAAATGAAAAAATTCCAATTGCCGCAAACGTAAGTCTATCACCTTGCCAAAACGAAATTCCCGTTGCCAATAAATAGTAGGTATTAAGCAAGCCAAAAAAGAGTGAGATTTTAAGCAAATTGTACTCCTTTTTGCGATAGAGTAGAATCAAAAAAGGAACAAATAAGACAATGAAGTACCTATGCCATTTATAGTATTCTGCGTTCATATCAATCATGAAATCAATTAATTTTTTATTCGGTTTTTTGACGTATGACATCAGATAAACAGGCGCAGACAGAATATTCCCTTCAAGGTTTTTCGTAAATCGATTGACCACGAGTGGAAAATTGTGTCTTATAAAAGTTGATTTTTCACCCGATGTCATGGATTGAACATATATCAAAGCGCTATCTCGTTCAAATTTGTGTTTGTCTTCAAGTGTTTGTGCAAGAATATATTCATCGACTGTCTTGCTGCTAATAGTCGATACGGTTAATTGGTTATGCTTTGTTTTTACTAACCCAATTTGAAAAAATATGGGAATTAACAGTAGTAAGAAAATCAAACTATTTTTCCATTTTTGAAGGAGCACTTTAAAATAGAATAATGGTAAAACAATAAAAATTAATCCAAGCAAGGGAATATGGAATACCGGTTTAACCATTGTTAATAAAACAAAGAAAAAAATGAGGTTTCTGAAAAAAGCAAATGAACGAAATTGTTCTCGATTTTTAACAGAAATATAAATAATGAGTGAGAGCAAAAAGACCGTTGCTACTTCAGTTAAAGCGTGAAAAGTTAAAGCGATAAAAGACAAGTTTGACATTAGGATTAGTGCTCCTATACTTGCCCATACAACTGATTTCGTAACATTTTTAAGTGTAAAAAAAATGAAGTTAATCGAGAGTAGCCACATACTGAATTGTAAGAACCAAACTCCCAAAACACCCGCTATTTTTGATGAAACAACCAAGAAAAGAGGATATAATATTGGTCGAATAGCCGTGCTTTCGGTGGATGTGCCATCGCTTATCCAATGAGCTACTTCTCGATAAGTTTTAGCGTCGTTCGTTGCGAACAGTGTATTGAAATCAATTTCAATTCCAATTAGCAACATCATCAAGAAATAAAAAGAAATCCCAATAATGTTGAGTAAGAAAAAAGGTAAGGTAATCCTTGAACTCATTGAGTGCAATTCAATTATTCGATAAGATTCAATTCTTCGATAATATTAAACGATTTATATTCATTTATTCGCGCATCAAATAAATCGCTTTCGTAATAGTAAACTTCAACTTTTTTATCAATTAAATTTGAATAATTAGATTCTAAATCCAATTCCGAATCTACGTAATACAACCAATATAATTTTAGTGTTTTTCCAGAGTCATCTTTCAGGGAAAGGACTACAAATTGTTCTTTTTCTATTTTTGTGACGGTTCCTGAAACGTAATTACTCATCTCCTCATAGTCTTCGTCATCGGAAGTGTTTGTCATTCTTAGAATTTCCTCCGGACAAACTCCTGCCATTTTGATTCCAATTAATTCGCCTAATCGCGTACCGTCCACATTGATATTGTCAAGGTCGATATTATGATCTCTCTTTAACTCTTTCTTGTAGGGTGTAGAAGCATTGATAATGCATAAACCTAGCTCCAAATTAAACCTGTCACTATCTTCAGTTTCTGAGATTTCTGAAAGGCATTCGCACGATTGATGGGTGATTTTTGTAATGTAGTCTTGCGCAAATAATGCTGGTGCACTGAAAATCACTAACAGCAGGATAGGATAGAGGTTCAAATTTTTCATAATCGAATATACTAATAATGTATTTCTTAGTGGTTGTTTTAACTACGAATAATTTTTTATTTGATGTTGATGGAACAAACAAGCATTCTAAAAGACAGAAAATCAGTTGTTAATAAAATAATACATAATATTCTTATGTATTTATTTTGTATACCTAAGAATATTATGTATGTTTGTCTTATGTATTCATCAGAACTAATAAAAGGAACGTTAAAAACCATCGTGTTGAACTTGTTAAAGGAGCAAGGGAAAATGTATGGTTACGAAATCACTCAAAGGGTGAAAGAACTAACAGGTGGGAAAATTCAAATTACGGAAGGTGCGCTTTATCCAACCTTGCACTCACTAGAGAAAAATGGTGAGTTAGCAACGGAGAAAGAGTACATGGGAAAGCGAGTGCGGAAGTACTACACACTCACTGAACAAGGACAGGCAACAACAACCGAGAAAGTGAATGAATTAACCGAATTCATGAAAACCATGAAGTTTTTGTTGGATTTAGAACCTCAAACAGGAAATGCGTAACGTATCTGAAGAAGAAGTAGAGTTTATTTTATCCGATATTGAAGCACGTGGGGTTGTTCTCGAAGATCTGCGAGACAATCTACTAGATCACATGTGTTGTATTATTGAGGATGAAATGAGCGAGACAGAAGACTTTAAAGTGTTCTATGAATCTGTATTGCCTAGATTTTTCAAGGAAAATTTGCAGGAAATACAAGTAGAGACAGACAATTTAATCAAGTTTAAAAACTTTTATAGTATGAAAAAGATAATGAAAATTTCAGGAATCGCTACCGTGTTTTTTACAACAGCAGGGGCGATATTAAAGACAATGCATTTGCCTGGGGCAGGAGTGGCTATTGTTTTAGGAGGATTTACGTTTAGTTTACTATTTCTTCCATTATTGATTGCGATTAAGTTCAAAGACGAAGAGTCAAAAATTGATAAAACTGTATTTAGTTTTGGATTTTTAATCGCGATTATTCTTTCAGCAGGATTGATATTTAAGCTGATGCATTGGCCCATGGCTAACGTGATGCTGCTGTCGAGTACAGTAATATTCACTTTTGTTTATGTTCCAGTGTACTTTTTTACACGTGTAAAACGAGCCGAACTTCGCTTCAATACTATCGTAAACTCAGTGATGATGATGGCGTGTGGTGGCATTTTCTTCTCGTTGTTTGACCTGAGTTTCTCTCATGAATTCGAAAAGCAAATGGTTGAAAATCATACTTATTTACACGAGAATTCGGATCGTTTATTTGAATCAAATAACCGCTTGATTAATTCAGACCTTGAACACGCGAAAGAATTGCATTCTGTATCTGATGATGTGAACAACAACATAGAAGAGATTGTGGCGAAAATTGTGAAGAACAGAAACACGGCAAATTTAAACGATGAATTAAATGCATTGCAAGAAGCAATTTCGAAGTATTCGATATTAAGTAAGGAGAAGGAGTTTTCTGAAATTACACCCTTAAAATCAGCAGATGTTGAATGTATAGGACGAATTAATGTAGAGTTAGCGATGAATACCTTGGCGCGAATGCAACAACAAGTAGCAGTCAACGAAAACTGTTATTTAACTTCAAAGTTAACCGCACAAAGCAAATAAGAGTAAAAGTCCCGGTGAACAATCGGGGCTTTTTTTAGTTGCTAATTTCCACCCCTTGCAATTCAACAAGGTTAGAGTATATTCCTTTTTGAGCAATTAACGCATCGTGTGTTCCAGTTTCAGCAATTTGACCTTTATCAATTACAAATATGCTATCTGCATTTCGAATGGTCGACAATCGATGTGCGATAACAAAGGAGGTTCTTCCTTCCATCAATTTATTCAGTGCTTCTTGAACTAATTTTTCCGATTCTGAATCCAATGCAGAAGTTGCTTCATCTAGGATTAAAATCGCTGGATTTCTCAGTATCGCTCGAGCTATTGCAATACGCTGTTTTTGTCCGCCTGATAGCTGAATGCCTCTGTCTCCAACTTGTGTTTCCATTTTTTCTGGAAATGATTCAATGAATTCCCAAGCATTCGCCTGAATTGCAGCAAGTTTTATTGCTTCTTCATCTGCATTTAAATCTCCAAATGCAATGTTCTCTTTTATAGTTCCTGCAAATAAAATGACTTCTTGGGGAACAATTGCCATGTGTTTACGCAAGTGGTTTAATTCTATATCTTCGATATTTGTACCGTCAAATTGTATTGTTCCTCCAGTTACCGAATAGTAATTTAGAATTAGCGAGGAAATGGTTGATTTACCTGCTCCTGAAGATCCAACCAAAGCAATAGTTTGATTTTTTTTCACATCGAAATTTATACCATTTAAAACGGGCATATCTTTACGTTGTGGATAGCTGAATGATACATTTGAAAAAGAGACATTTCCATTGATATTCGGCTTCAATTCACCTTTGTGCAATTGTAATTCGTTCTTTTGTTCAATGATTTTCATTAAGTTTTCGGTCGCTCCAATTGCTTTTTGAATGCTAGCATACATGTCAGGAATTGATCCAAATGACATTCCAATCATCAGCGTAAACATGATGAATGAAAAGAAATCACCACTCGAAATTTCTGGATTTGGGCCTTCGGTCATTAACAATCCTTGCCATACCACAAAAACAATGGCGCTTGACATACAAACAATTAAAAAAGAAACGAAAATTCCTCTCCATAGTCCGCTTTTGACATTTAATGCACGAATGGAATTGATCGACTTCATATATTTTCCCAACATGAAAGTCTCGTTGGTGAATGATTTAACATTTGAAATCCCCATTAATGATTCTTCCAATACAGCGTTAGAAGCAGCGGCTTCGTCTTGGGCATTTTTTGATAGTTTTCGTATAAATCGCCCAAAGAAAACAGCCACAATTGCCATTACAGGAACGGTTGCAAGCATGATAAGCGCAAGTTTACCTGATATCATTAGCATAAAAACTACACTTCCGATAATGATTACAATTTGTCTGAAAAATTCAGCAATTGTCGTTTGCATAGTTTCTTGAATCTTTTCAATATCTGAAGAAATTCGACTTGTCAATTCACCTACCTTATGTTGATTAAAGAAATCCATTGGCATATAGATTAATCGACTAAATGCATCTTTTCTTATATCGCGTAAAGTGTTTTCAGTAACTCGAGTAAAAAGGACTATTCTAAAAAAAGAGAAAAAAGATTGTACAGCGAACATGATAATTAATGCCAAAGCGAAGGTGTTGATCGTATCTGCTGAAATCAACTCCAAAATTCCTTGCATGTTACTTGGTTGATTCGAACCAGCACCAAGTAATTGTCCCATTAATAAAGGAAATAAAAGTCCTATGGAACTCGAAAAAACCAAAAATATCCAGCCAATCAAAAACGTTGTTCTGTAAGGTTTTAGGTAAGAAAAAATCTGTTTAGCTTTGGCGATACTTTCTTTAGATAGTTTTTCGCGTTTTTCTTTTTTTCTTTTTGGTCGTAACATTGAGATAGAATCGAATTTAATCCATGCAAAACTAACGAACAAAATAGTATTTCATTCTTTTTTTTATAATTTTGTCGAAAGGCTTTGGAAGATAGAAAAAAAGACTATCTTTGCAGTCCAATTTTAGACAAATAGAGTAAAGAATATATATCATGAAAAGAACGTTTCAACCATCAGTTAGAAAAAGAAGAAACAAGCACGGATTCCGCAGTCGTATGGCTACTAAAAATGGAAGAAAGGTTTTAGCAGCTCGTCGTAGCAAAGGAAGAAAGAGACTTACTGTTTCTGACGAAGGAATGCACAAGCGTTAATCTTTTTTAAAAGGACATTAACCGATATTGACATTGTCGATATCGGTTTTTTCATGTCCATACTTTTGATTTTTAACGATTTATTTTAGGCCGCTAAAAATGTATTCGTAAATTTCACTGTTGTTCTCAGCTTTGGGGTTTACAAAACTTTGGGTAATATATTTTGGTGCATTTAATAAATCTCTCTCAATCATTTCTTCAATTGTACTATAAAACTCCAATGAAGTTTTTCCGACTAAAAGTGGATCTAAACTATGGCCTTTTTCCCAAAAACGAAGAATTTGAACAAATCCACTTAGATACAAATGGTCTTTTGTGAAGCCTCCACCTCTAAAAACTCTAGTTACTATTGCATATGCTTCATTGGGATCAACAACATAATTGTTGTGTAAAAATTGGAAACATTCCTTAAAGTTTGCGCCATTACACATCATGTCAACAATAATAACGCGATGTGCAAGTTTCTTTAAACGTTTTATTGACATGTTTCCACTCAAGTATTCAGAAAGAACAGCTAATCCTTCTTGCGTCATAGTGTTTACGGGGAGTCCCATTTTAAATAGTCGCAAGTTTTGATCCGCTGCATTCATGGTTGTTACCATGTGAACACCAATTTCGTGTTCTACCAACGCATTTATTTCTCCTCGAGTAAATTTGGCATCTGGTCGAAAAACAATTGTTTTTTTCGCATTTAGTACCATTACCTTCGCAATCACTTTATTACTTGTTGCTATTTTACTCTTAAAACCATAAGAAGCTAATCCTTCTTTGAAGCTAATCATTGCTTGTTCAACCCCTAAAGTTGGAACACGCTTTGGTTCACCTGGAATAGAAGGTAAATGAAGAATATATTGAGCGTTTTGAATATCAATTTTTGAAGGTCTTCCAAAATAGCGTAGTGAATTGTACAAGAATTTGGGCGTATCCAATGTTGTCAATAAATCGATTTTATCGAAATAACTATTTACAACTGCTTCGTACATGTTTCGAATGGAAACATCCGATATGTTTTGAACAGGTAATCTACTCAATTCCTGTTTTAATTCATACGCATTGATGCGAATTGGGCTGTATTTAAAATTTGGAATTTCTGTATAGCGATTTGAGAAGAATTTTTTCTGCTCAGAAATATTATTAATAGGGTTGACATATCCCAAAAGTTCAAATCCGCGAATTAAACGCGACATTCCTTTGTCAACTGTAAGAATAGCAGGGTCGAGTTTCCTATCGAGTAACATAGCAGCTGAATCATGCTTCCAGTTGGTGTTGTCACGACTAAAGAAATTGGCATTGTTTACAATTGCGTGTTTTAAATTCTCTTGTAATGCTTTGACAATTTTTGGATAAGCAGCACCTGTTAATTCATTGCAGTATACTTTTTTTACTTCTGTTGCCAATACGAGTGTATTCTTGAAATTCGTGGTAATATATTCTAAATTATACCCTTTTCCCTGGAAAACATCATTAATGGCTGTGGTGTTTTCGACTCCATCTATTTCAATCTGCGATAGCTCATTTTTCCAATGTTCTATTACACCGCCGTATTTTTTTGTGTCGACATTCTCAGTACCAATATTGAATAGCGGAACTTTTCTGTCCCAGCGTTCATGATTGTAGGAATGCACATCATATATAACACAACCTCCGAAAATCTCCTCCAATTTATTTACTAAAGCATGAGTAACTTTATAATAATTACTGTGTTTTAATTTACTTGCATGGATTTCTTTAACAGTTAAAGGAGTTTTCCATACATTGTTTCCCCAAGCTTCTTTGTAAATCGCATTTTCAGGAGAGCGATTTAGATCATATTCAAATCGGGAATCATGACCAACCAATGTTATCGGCATTGAAGCGATAAATGCTCCAGTATAAGGATCTTCTTCATACCAGCGACTGTATTCGTCAAGGGCTATTTTCTTACGAAGATCAGTTCTTAAATTACTTCCGTCATGAATTGCAGTGCAACAATACGGTAAGTATCGATTAATCTTTATTGAAAATGAACCATCAATTGATGTTGCCTCAAATGTTTTTCGTGCTTTGATTAATTTAATAATCTCATCGATTTCTAATCGTTTTACAGCCATGAATTAAATCTTATTTTGATGCTTTTTCTAAGTGAATTTTAGCTACAACCTTTTCTAAATAATCTGCGATTTTTCTCTGCAGTTTAACATTATTCAATTTGTTGATGTCCTTAATTGTTCCAGGACTCAAAACGTTAACTTCAATTAGTTTTCCGTTAATGATATCCAATCCGGCATAATAAAGTCCGTCCCGAACAAGTTTTTCGCCCACTTTCTTACACAAGATTTTATCTTGTTTCGTCAATGTATATTTTTCGACGCTTCCACCAACAGAAATATTCGAACGTACATCTCCTTTAAGTGGTCTTCTTCTCAATGCACCTATGGGTTCTCCGTGGAGCATGAGTACTCGAACATCTCCATCTTCTGCGCCTTCAACGTACTCTTGTAAAATCACATAATTTGATTTCCCTTTGTTTCCGTTGATGTAAAAATCAAGCAAGGATTTAATGTTGTGCATCGCAGATTTTTCAATAACGATTACTCCGCTTCCTCCATATCCATCAAGTGGCTTCATAATCATTTTGTCATTTTCAGACTCTTCGATTATGCGCAATAAATAGTCAATGTTTTTTGAAACGTGTGTGGCGGGAATTAACTCTCGTTCTGGGTCATAATAGGCCGCGGTATATATTTTATTGTTCGCTTCGCGCAATCCATCAACAGCGTTTAAAATAAAAACGTCATCTTTAATTGAATCCAAAAAGTTCAAGACTAAAGCGTCTAAAGGTGGATTGTCCCGCATGAAAATTACGTCAAATTCCTGCAAAGGTCGCATTCGTTCATCAAATTCAACCGACTTATAAAACGAAGGAATATTTCCTGAGACTTTACTCTGTGGTTTTATTGTTTTGCATAAACTTAACGTTACACTATCTCTGATTGTGAGATTGGATGGGTGTGTTATCGCAACCTCGTGACCTCGAGATACCAATTCATGGATAATTCGAATTGATGAATCTTGTTTCGGATCGATTCGGTGCCAAGGGTACATTATAAAGCAAATTTTCATTTCAGTTCAATTTTATTGAATTTTCATCTGTGATACACGTTAAATTACAGATAACACAATATAAAAATAGAAATTGTTTTCGTTTCTAATTAAGAAGTCGATATATATTCGGAATAAATAAATGCAATTGGAAAAATTCGGTCGCTCAGACTATTTTGGTTAACTTCGTTTTTCACAAGTCTAAGCTATGAAAAGGATTGTTTTATTAAGTATTTACTCACTTTCTTTTTTGTCAATTGGACAAACATTATTTTCTCCTCGAACCGCAAAAGAAACAGGAGTCAATTTTGAAAATACATTGACGGAGAATGAAGAATTCAATTATTTTCATTTTGATTATTTCTATAACGGTGGAGGCGTAGCAGCTGGAGATATAAATAATGATGGATTACAAGATTTGTTTTTTGTTGGAAATCAAGTACAAAATAAGCTATTCCTTAATCTGGGAGATTTAAAATTCGAGGATATTTCGAAATCAAGCGGTATTGAAGAAAAAACAAAATTTTGGGATACAGGCGTTTCCATGATAGATATAAACGCAGATGGATGGTTGGATATTTTTGTTTGTCGCTCTGGCTCAGCAGATGAAAAGCGCCCAATGACTAATTTGCTGTACATCAACCAACACAACAATACCTTTGTCGAACAATCGAAAGAATATGGATTTACTGATTCGAAACGTTCAGTACAAGCCGCTTTTTTAGATTATGATAGGGATGGAGATATTGATGTTTTCATCATTAACCACTTAAGCAACAAATCACATTTAGCCAAAAACAACAGTTCCGAATTGACTTCCAATACTTTGTATAGAAACGATAATGGAAAGTTTGTTGATGTTACTTATGAGTCTGAATTGGGTGAATATGGTTTCAGCATAGGCGTTTGCGTGTCAGATTTGAACAACGATGGTTGGCCCGATATTTATGTTGCCAATGATTTTATGTTGTCAGATTTCATGTATATCAATCAAAAGGATGGTACGTTTAAAAATGAAATTAAAAAACGAACAGGACATATTCCAATGTTCTCGATGGGTGTTGATATCGGAGACATAAATAACGATTTATTACCGGATGTTTACGTAGCTGATATGGCGAGTGAAGACCATATTCGCTCAAAACAGAATATGGGTTCGATGGATGTCGAATCTTTTTGGCAGAATATAAAAATGGGAGAACATTATCAGTTTATGTTCAATTGCCTACAATTGAATTCTTCTCTCGGTGTGTTTAGAGAAATTGCTCAATTGGCGGGTGTTGCCAAAACTGATTGGAGTTGGGCGCCTTTATTGGCTGATTTTGACAACGACGGGTGGAAGGACCTTTTTGTTTCGAATGGCATCCATCGAGATGTTCGTAATAACGATTATGTGAATGAGTTTAAAAGAAAGTATGAAGAAGGTAATGACCAGTTTGATGCCATGGCTGAGTTGGCTAAGATTCCTCAAACAAAGATCAATAATTATGTGTTTAAAAACAATGGAGATTTAACCCTGTCTCTTATACACATCTCCGAGCCCACGAGACAGGCAGAAATCT
>OLID01000841.1_pt1 | contig 10611 bp, 12 predicted proteins | sample 1609361 | NCBI WGS metagenome assembly OLID01 (sample SAMN05416778, study PRJEB24817) | seawater metagenome | isolation source: Sea water | place: Canada:Atlantic | collected 2013-07
GTCAGATGTGTATAAGAGACAGGAATAATTCAGGCTGAATAAACTCCACTTTAGCAAAAGAGTTTGCGGGTAATTTTTCAATTTTTTTACGTAATAATGAAGTGGTTTTCGTATCGTTAAATCCTTGAGAAACAATCACAACCATTTCTAAATCAACTTCTTTTTTATTAATGATATAAATATTCCAATCGTCTGTTTTATAAATAGCATTGTATTCATAAACAACTGCGATCTCTACATCAGTAACTTTTGGTATTTGGATGTCTTTTTTCATTGTATGCTGAACTTGTTTCAGTATCTGTTAAAAATAGAAGAATGTAACGAAAGAAACGGAACTAAATTCAGTTTAAATCACTGATTTAAATTGCTCTAAGAAACGTTTGTCGTTTTCGTAAAACATTCTAATATCAGGAATTTGATATAACAACATAGCAATTCTTTCAATTCCCATTCCGAATGCATAACCAGAATATTTTGTTGGATCGATATTGGCATTTTTCAATACATTTGGATCTACCATACCGCAACCCATAATTTCTAACCAACCAGTTCCTTTGGTAATTCTGTAATCAGTTTCAGTTTCTAATCCCCAATAAATATCTACTTCAGCACTTGGTTCTGTAAACGGAAAATATGACGGACGTAAACGGATTTTAGATTTCCCGAACATCTCTTTTGTAAAGTATAAAAGTGTTTGTTTTAAATCAGCAAAAGAAACATCAGTATCAATATACAAACCTTCCACTTGATGAAAAATACAATGTGCACGCGCAGAAATATCTTCATTTCTAAAAACTCTTCCCGGAGAAATTGTTCTAATTGGTGGTTGATTTTCTTCCATATAACGAACTTGTACAGAAGATGTGTGAGTTCTTAATAAAGTATCTGGATTTTTGTCGATAAAAAAAGTATCCTGCATATCTCTAGCCGGATGATATTCTGGTAAGTTTAATGCGGTAAAATTATGCCAATCATCTTCAATTTCTGGTCCTTCAGAAACCGTAAAACCAATTCTGTTGAAAACCTCTATAATTTGATTTTTAACCAATGAAATTGGATGACGAGAGCCTAATTCAATCGGCTCAGAGGGACGTGTTAAATCGCCATAAAAACTTTTTTCACTATCAGAAGTTTCTAAAGCAACATTTAACTCAGTAACTTTATCTTCCGCAGCTTTTTTTAAGGTATTTATAGCTTGCCCAAATTCTTTTTTCTGATCATTTGGCACGTTTTTAAACTCTGCAAATAATCCTTTTAACAAACCTTTACTTCCTAAATATTTTATTCTGAAAGCTTCTAACTCTTCTTTCGAAGTCGTTTTAAAAGCTTTTACATCGCCAATCAGTTCTTTTACTTTATCTAACATCTTAATTTTCGCCAATAATTAGGTTGCAAATTTATGATTTTTAAACGAAACAATACATAGCAAATAGAAAGAGTTCTGTAGAAGCAAAATAAAAATCAGATTTGAATTTAAAGATTTGAAAAAGAGTTATATTTGCGCCATTAAATTATTAAATAACTTATAGATTTAAAACTATGGAATCTAAGATAAATGCTTTTATGGATTACGTGAACCAACGTAATGCAAATGAACCAGAATTTTTACAGGCTGTACACGAAGTTGCAGAAACTGTAATTCCATTTATTGAAAACAATCCTAAATATCAAGGAAAAAAATTGTTAGAAAGAATGGTTGAACCAGAAAGAACTTTAATGTTTAGAGTTCCTTGGGTTGATGATAAAGGAGAAACACAAGTAAATAGAGGTTATAGAGTTGAATTTAATTCAGCGATTGGACCCTACAAAGGAGGATTACGTTTTCATCCATCTGTAAACTTATCAATCTTAAAATTCTTAGGATTTGAACAAGTTTTCAAAAACTCTTTAACAACTTTACCAATGGGTGGAGGAAAAGGAGGATCAGATTTTAATCCGAAAGGAAAATCAGACAGAGAAGTAATGGCGTTTTGTCAAGCTTTTATGTCAGAATTATTCCGTCATATTGGAGCAAACACAGATGTTCCTGCTGGAGATATTGGTGTTGGAGGAAGAGAAATCGGATTTATGTTCGGTCAATATAAAAAATTACGCAACGAGTTTGTTGGTGTTTTAACAGGAAAAGGTGCAAGTTGGGGTGGTTCTTTAATTAGACCAGAAGCAACTGGTTACGGAAACGTATATTTTGCGCAAAATATGTTAAAAGCAAACGGAAATTCTTTTGAAGGAAAAACAGTAGTTGTTTCTGGATCTGGAAATGTTGCACAATATGCTACTGAAAAAGCAACTGAGTTTGGTGGAAAAGTAGTTTCTATGTCAGATTCTTCAGGATATATTTATGATGCAGACGGAATTGACGCGGAGAAATTAGCACACGTTATGGAGATTAAAAATGTTCGTAGAGGAAGAATCAACGAATATGTAGCAAAATATCCAAATGCAAAATTCTTTGCCGGTGAAAGACCTTGGGGAATTAAATGTGATGTAGCTTTACCATGTGCAACTCAAAATGAGTTAAACGGTGAAGAAGCAAAAGGATTGTTAGCAAATGGATGTATATGTGTTTCTGAAGGAGCAAATATGCCATCTACACCAGAAGCTGTTGAAGCTTTTATGGACGCTAAAATATTATTCGCTCCAGGAAAAGCATCAAATGCTGGTGGAGTTGCAACTTCTGGTTTAGAAATGAGCCAAAACTCATTACGTTACAATTGGACAAGAGAAGAAGTTGACGCAAAATTACATCAAATTATGAACGATATTCACGCTTCTTGTGTTGAATATGGAACGCAAGCTGATGGATTTGTAGATTACGTAAAAGGAGCAAATGTTGCTGGTTTCGTAAAAGTTGCAGATGCAATGTTAGATCAAGGTGTGGTTTAAATACCAAATCAATACGATATAAAAAGCGCATCAAATATTGATGCGCTTTTTTGTTTTATCTTTATAAATTATGAGTATTCTTTTACATTTTATTTTCGGATTCTTTTTTTCGTTTACAGGCTCTATTACGCCAAGCATGTTAAATATGACAGCGTTAAAAATTAGTTTAGAGAAAAATAAAAGAGAATCCTATTTATATTCTCTTGGCGTTTCTTTGGTTGTTAGCGCGCAAGCTTATATTGCAATTATCTTAACGAAATATATTTCTGAAAACCCAAACTTTTTAGAAAGCTTAGAAAAAGTAGGAACGGTTATTTTTATCTTATTATCTATTTACTTTTTCATTCAATCTAAAAAACAAAGACAAGAAGTAAAAGCAAGTAAAGACAGAAAAGGAAATTCGTTTTTATCAGGAGTTTTATTGTCGATGCTAAACATGTTCTCCATTCCTTTTTTCTGTGGAATAACGGCAACTTTAGAGATGTTTGATTTGATGAGTTTTGATCGTTTATCGATTGCTCTTTTTATTATTGGTTCTACAATTGGCACCTATTTCATTTTGTTTTTATACGGGAAACACGCAGGTTATGTTCAGAAAAAAACAGGAAAGTTAACGAAAGATATTAGTTTGATTTTAAGCTTAATAACAGGTTTAGTGGCAGTTTTTATGTTGATTAAAAATGTTTTTTTAAACGGATAAAGAATGAAAATAATTAAGAATTTTACTGTTGACGGAAAATACCAAAAACCAATAGTAACGGATGTTTTTTTCAAAGAAACCAAGCAACCTAAACCAGTTGTAATTTTTTGTCATGGTTATAAAGGTTTTAAAGATTGGGGCGCTTGGAATATGATGGCAGAAGCATTTGCTAAAGAAGGGTTTTTCTTTATAAAATTTAACTTTTCTCACAATGGCGGAACTTTAGACGAACCCATAGATTTCCCAGATTTAGAAGCTTTTGGGAATAACAATTACACCAAAGAATTAGATGATTTAGAATCTGTTATTGCCTGGGTTTCTTCCACTTCCGAATATAAAAACGAAATCGATTTAGAAAATATTTCTTTAATCGGTCACAGTAGAGCTGGAGGAATTGTAACCATCAAATCCGAAGAAAATAATCGAATAAAAAAGGTAATCAGTTTAGCGGGTGTATGTGATTTTGTAAAAAGAACAGCAACTTCTGGTGATTTAGAACAATGGAAAAAAGACGGCGTAAAATATGTATTGAACGGAAGAACAAAACAGCAAATGCCACATTTTTATCAGTTTTATGAAGATTTTAAACAAAACGAAAACCGTTTAAATATTCAAAGAGCTGTTTCTAATTTAGTAATCCCGTACTTGATTATTCACGGAGATAATGATACGTCTGTTTTTATTGAAGAAGGCAAAAAACTACATTCTTGGAGTTCAAAAAGTCAGTTTAGAATTATTAAAAAAGCAAATCATGTTTTTAATGTTTCTCATCCTTGGGAGAAAAAAGAATTATCTAAAGAATTAAAAAAAGTAACACAAATTTGTATTGACTTTTTGAAATAAAAACACAATCAAATTCCGTATTTTCGAAAGATGGAACTACAACCACCTTTTCGGAAAATTATTCATGTAGATATGGATGCATTTTATGCATCTGTCGAACAATTGGATAATCCAGATTTAAGAGGAAAGCCATTAGCGGTTGGCGGAAATGAAATTCGCGGAGTTGTTTCTGCGGCAAGTTATGAGGCACGTAAATTTGGAGTCCGTTCTGCAATGAGCGGTGTGTTGGCAAAACAAAAATGCCCGCATTTAATCTTTGTGCCGCCACGATTTTCTAGATACAAAGAAATTTCAAAAAAAATTAGAGCTATTTTTTATGACTATACAGATTTGGTTGAACCACTTTCGCTAGACGAAGCCTATTTAGATGTTACCGAGAACAAAAAAGGAAACCCATCTGCAAGTTTAATTGCTCAAGAAATTAGACAGCGTATTTGGGAAAAATTAGAGCTGCGCGCATCTGCAGGGATTTCCATCAACAAATTTATTGCAAAAGTTGCTTCTGATATCAACAAACCAAACGGGCAAAAAACGATCAATCCAGAAGAGGTTATTTCTTTTTTAGAAGAATTATCAATTAATAAGTTTTACGGAATCGGAAAAGTGACTGCTGCAAAAATGCACAATCACGGAATTTTTAATGGCATTGATTTAAAACAAAAATCAAAAGAAGAGTTGACCACTTTATTTGGCAAATCGGGCGGGCATTATTATCATATTGTAAGAGGAATTCACAATAGCGAAGTGAAAGCAAATCGTGTTCAAAAATCAATTGCTGCTGAACGCACTTTTAATGAAAACATTTCATCAGAAATCTTTATGTTAGAGCGATTAGAGAAGATTGCAATTGAACTTGAAAGAAGAATGAAAAAGTCTGACACTAAAGGAAAAACGATCACTTTAAAGATAAAATATTCTGATTTCACACAACAGACGAGAAGTAAAACAGTTCCTTTATTTATGCAAAAAAAAGAAGCGTTTTTTCCGATTGTTAAAGAACTATTGTTTCAAGAAAAATTGAAGAACTCAGTTCGATTATTAGGTTTATCTTTCGGAAACTTAAACACAGAAAAAACAGCTCCAGTTTTAGTACAGCTAAAATTTGATTTTTGACGCACAACGTCTTTAAGTGTTAAAACTAAATGCCTGGTTGAGCAGAGTTGAAACCTAATTAAATGAAACTAGAAATAAAAAGAACAAATTCAGAGAATTCAGATTTTATCAAACTGGTAAAAGAACTTGATGCGTATTTAAAAATTACTGATGGAGCAGATCATGATTTTTACAATCAGTTTAACAATATCGATGTAATTAAATATGTAGTTGTGGCTTATATTTCTCAGAAGCCTGTTGGTTGTGGCGCCATAAAACATTTTAACTCAGATGCAATGGAAATCAAAAGAATGTTTGTTTCTGATGGTTTTAGAGGAAAAGGAATCGCTGTAGAAATTTTGAGTAATTTAGAAGTTTGGGCAAAAGAAAAGCATTATAAAAAGTGTCTTTTGGAGACAGGAGAAAGACAGGTTGAAGCCGTAAGGTTATATTCTAAAATGAACTACAACTTAATGAAAACCAATTACGGACAATATGAAGGCGTAGTTAATAGTTTGTGTTTCGAGAAAAATATTTAGTAAAATGAACTTTAGTTATTGGGAATTAAAAGAATGGTTTAGCAATGTAGATTTCACAATTGTTGGAAGTGGCATTGTAGGTTTAAGCTGTGCGTTAGAGCTTAAAAAGAAGCATCCAAAAGCGAATGTTTTAATTCTAGAAAAAGGGATGTTACCGCAAGGAGCAAGTTCTAAAAACGCAGGTTTTGCTTGCTTTGGAAGTTTATCAGAAATCATTGATGATTTAAAGTCTCATACAGAAGAAGAGGTTTTTAATTTGGTAAAAAAGCGTTGGGAAGGATTACAATTATTGCGTCAAAATTTAGATGATAAAAACATTGGTTTTCAACAAAATAAAGGTTTTGAGTTGTTTAATGATAGCAATGTTTATAAAGAGTGTTTATCTCGTAAAGAAGAAATAAACTCACTATTAAAACCAATTTTTAAAGGGGATGTTTTTTCAATTTCTGAAAACACTTTTAATTTTAAAAATATTGAACCTAATTATGCTGTAAATAAGTTTGAAGGACAAATTGACACAGGAAAAATGGTTTCTGAGTTGCTTTTAAAAGTTCAAAAAGCAGGAATCAAGATTCTAAATAATATTTCTCTAGAAAGCTTTGTTGAAGGAAATAATATGGTTTCAGTTAAAACCAATCAAATAGAGTTCACGACGAACAAACTTTTTATAGCAACCAACGGTTTTGCTCAAGAATTAATTCAAGAACAAGTTCAACCAGCAAGAGCGCAAGTTATTATAACGAAACCTATAAAAAACCTACATATTAAAGGAACATTTCATTTAGACAAAGGCTATTATTACTTCAGAAACATAGACAATAGAATTTTATTTGGTGGCGGAAGAAATCTCGATTTTAAAACCGAAGAAACAACTCAATTCGGTAAAACAGAAATCATCCAAAATTCTTTAAAAACGATTTTAAAAGAAACAATCTTACCAAAGACTCAATTTGAAATTGAACATTCTTGGAGCGGAATTATGGGTGTTGGAAACCAGAAAAAAGCAATTGTAAAACAACTTTTTAATAATGTTTTTTGTGGTGTTCGTTTAGGAGGAATGGGAGTTGCTATTGGTAGTTTGGTTGGAAAAGAATTGGCTGAATTAATCGATTATTAAGATGAATGAAACCCCCACAAAGTTTGATGTTATAATAATTGGAGGAGGATTAGCTGGCTTATGTAGTGCAATTCATTTATCAAAATTCAGCAAAAAAGTTTTACTAATAGAAAAAAACAGCTATCCAAAACACAAAGTTTGTGGCGAATATATTTCTAACGAAGTTTTACCTTATTTTGAGTATTTAGCTATAAACCCATTTAATTTTGGCGCTGTAAAAATTGAAAAATTTCAACTTTCAACAATAAGCAATAAGTTAATTTCCGCCAAACTACCTTTAGGAGGTTTCGGAATTTCACGATACAAATTAGATGCTATTTTGGCAGAAAAAGCTAAAGAAATTGGCGCCATTATTTTACAAGATTCTGTTTTAAACGTTAATTTTTTAAAAGACACCTTTAAAGTAGAAACAAAAGAGAATGGTTTCTTTACTTCAAAAATTTCTATTGGAGCTTTTGGTAAACGCAGTTTGTTAGATGTAAAAATGAACCGTGATTTTATTCAAAAAAAATCACCGTATTTAGGTGTTAAAATTCATGTAAAAGGAAGTTTTAAAGAAAATGTAGTAGCGCTTCATAATTTTAAAGGTGGTTATTGTGGTGTTTCTAAGGTTGAAAATAATGCAATTAATTTATGCTATATAACAGATTTTTCATCCTTCAAAAAATATAAAAACATTCATGATTTTCAAGAACAGGTTGTTTTTAAAAACACTTTTTTAAAAGAGGTTTTTAAAAACTCTGAAGCTATTTTTGAAAGCCCTTTAACGATTAGTCAAATATCTTTTGAAACAAAAAAACCTATAGAAAACCATATTATAATGTGTGGTGATGCTGCAGGAATGATTCATCCACTTTGTGGAAACGGTATGAGTATGGCAATTCAATCTGCACAAATGGCATCTAAACTTATTTTGAAATACTTAAATGATGAAATTACCACCAGAAAAACCCTAGAAAAACAATATATTAGACAGTGGAATAAAAAATTTAATTTGCGTTTAAAAGTAGGCCATTTTATTGCGATGTTGTTTCGAAAAGATAAAACCGCCGCCGCTCTTTTACAAATTTTAAAGAGACTGCCTTTTTTGTTGCCAATAATTATAAAATTTACACACGGAAAACCAATGAAAATATAATGCCAGTTTTAGTAGACACATCAAAACGTTCTAACCAAAAAGAAATGATGGATGATTTCTCTATTGGCGGTGATTTATTGCGTGACGTTTTAGATAAATTAGAAAACATCAATAGATGGTTAGGAGGTAATTTAGTAACTATAAATTCGTTAAAAAAGGTATTAAAAAACCAACCAAAAGACCAGGAGATTGTTATCGTTGATATTGGTTGTGGGCATGGAGATATTTTGCGAGATGTTGCCAAATTTGGAAGAAAGAACGGCTATAAATTTAAATTATTAGGGGTGGATGCAAATCCAACAGCAATTGAATATGCCGATGAACTGTCAACAGAATTCAAAGAGCTTTCTTTTATTGCAGAAGACATCTTTTCTGATGAATTTAAAGAACGACAATTTGATGTAGTAATCGCAACTCTTTTTTTGCATCATTTTGAAGAAAAACTTTTAGTTTCTTTTTTAGAAGATACTTTAAAGCACACTCAAAAAGCAATTATTGTAAACGATTTGCACAGGCATAAATTAGCGTATTATTTATTTAAATTATTAGCGGTTTTTATAAGTAATAAAATGATAATTCATGATGGATTAATCTCTGTACTAAGAGGATTTAAACGAAAAGATTTAGAAATAATTTCACATAAAGTAAATGTAAAGCCACAAATTTCTTGGAAATGGGCTTTTCGTTGGCGGTGGATAATTCAGAAATAAATGGCAGTAAAAATAACATCAGTAGCAAAACAGTTACCTAAGTACTTCAGAGAAACAAAAGATATTATACCTTTCGTAAAGCTTTGGATGCAAGGTCAAGATGCCCGTTTTCAAAGAAAGGTAATTAAACTTTTTGAAGGAGCAGCTGTTGATAAACGGTATTCAATTATGGATCCTGAAGAGGTTTTTACAGCGACTTCTTTTGAAGAAAAAAATGACATATACGCAAGGGAAGTTATACAGCTAGCAGAAAAATCACTTCAAAAATCGTTAGAAAAAGCGAATTTACTAGCAACAGAGATCGATTATATAATTACCGTTAGTTGTACAGGAATTATGATTCCGTCTGTAGATGCCTATTTGATTAATTCGTTAGGTATGAAACAAGATATTGTGCGTTTACCTGTCACAGAAATGGGTTGTGCAGCTGGTGTTTCAGGTATTATTTATGCAAAAAATTTTTTAAAATCTAACCCAAATAAAAGAGCGGCAGTGGTTGCTGTAGAAGCACCAACAGCTACTTTTCAATTAGATGATTTTTCCATGACAAATATTGTTAGCGCGGCCATTTTTGGTGATGGCGCATCTGCAGTAATTCTGTCTTCACATCAAGAAGATAAGGGTCCAGAAATTATTGACGAGGCGATGTATCACTTTTATGATGCAACAAAAATGATGGGTTTTAATCTAGTGAATTCTGGATTACAAATGATTTTAGATAAAGAAGTTCCTCAAAAAATTGCAGACCATTTCCCTGCAATAATTCATCCTTTTTTAGAAGACAACAATTTAACAATTAATGACATTAACCATTTAATTTTTCATCCCGGAGGAAAAAAAATTGTACAAACGGTAGAAGATTTATTTGGCAACTTAGGTAAAAACATTGACGACACAAAAGAGGTTTTAAGGTTGTTTGGAAACATGTCTAGCGCAACAGTATTGTATGTTTTAGAACGATTTATGAACAGAAAACCTGCGAAAGGAGAAAGAGGCTTAATGTTAAGTTTTGGACCAGGTTTTTCTGCACAAAGAATATTGTTAGAGTGGTAAAAACAACTAAAATGAATCAAGAAGATATTATAAATAAACTACCTTATTCAAAACCTTTTTTATTTGTTGATAATTTGATTGAAATCTCTGAAAATGGAGTTTTAGGAAATTATACATTCAAAAAAAACGAATTTTTTTATGAAGGTCACTTTAAGGAAAATCCAATTACACCAGGAGTTATTCTAACAGAAACAATGGCTCAGATAGGATTAGTTTGTTTGGGGATTTTTTTATTAAAAGATGAAATATCAACCCAAGAAATAAAACCACATGTTGCATTAACATCAAATAATATTGATTTTTATTTACCGATTCTCCCAAACGAAGCAGTAACTGTTACTTCTGAAAAAGTGTATTTTAGATTCAATAAACTAAAATGCAACGTAAAAATGACAAATTCGAAGAACGAGCTTGTTTGCAGAGGTACAATTTCAGGAATGATCATACTTAAATAACATGAAAAAAAGAGTCGTAATTACAGGTTTAGGTCTGTCTCTTATACACATCTGACGCTGCCGACGATCTACTCTGTGTAG
>OLID01000844.1_pt1 | contig 10576 bp, 11 predicted proteins | sample 1609361 | NCBI WGS metagenome assembly OLID01 (sample SAMN05416778, study PRJEB24817) | seawater metagenome | isolation source: Sea water | place: Canada:Atlantic | collected 2013-07
ATCTACACAGAGTAGATCGTCGGCAGCGTCAGATGTGTATAAGAGACAGCACTACTGGCTTCTATGGCTGATGCACAGGTGGCTACAATTTCAAAATCTGGCAATTGACTTACATGGGTTGCAATCAATTCTCTTGCTAATTCCTCATCATCAACAATTAAACACTTATACTTTTTCATGTAGTTGTAGTTTTAATTCTAAATTATAAGTAGTTGCAGTATTCTGAATACGAAGTTGGTACGCATTATTTGGATACAACAAATCTAATTGCTTTTCTGTATTCTGCATACCAATTGATTTCTTATCACTATAAAGAACCGTTGAATGTACTTTAGGCTTGCTATTAGTAAGTTTAAATACAATCTCTTTTTCGGTGGACGCAATATAGAGTTCTATAGTTCCTTGGTTTAACTCTTGACTTATACCGTGTTTAAAAGCGTTCTCTACAAAAGTAAGTAGAATTAACGGCGCAATATTTACATCAGATTGTAAGTTTTTCTCAAAAGTAACCGCTACTCTATTTCCATATCTCACTTTTTCCAATCCAATATAATTTTCGAGTAGCTCTATTTCTTTAAATATAGAAACATATTTGTCTTTACATTGATACAAGATATAATCAAGTATTTCCGAAAGTTTGGCAATTACTTCTGGTGTTTTATCAGACTTCTTTAAAGCCAAAGCATATAAATTGTTCAAGGTATTGAATAAAAAGTGCGGATTCAACTGGTGCTTTAACAAGTCTAATTCGGTGGTTTTCTTTTGTTCTTTTAAAGCTACTATATCTTTTTGATCACTATAGTATTTGATGACTAATAAGATAATGGAAGGAAATAATACCCAGGTAATATTATTAAGAAAGGCAACAAAAGAAGTCATTCTGTGTTTCAGTATATATGGCGGAAACCTTTTATAATGCTCTTCATACTGAACTTCAAAATAATGAATTCTAACAACACTATATAAAGTCTGAATCAAATACACAAAAACAAGCGTAATGAGTATAAACAAAAAGGTTTTTTTCTTATTTAAAAAGTAAGGAATTAACAATCGAATAATAATTACACTCAATACAAACTGTAGTAAAACCTTAAAACCAATATACTCAAACAAATGCCATTTATCATCGATTTTTAACCAATAAGAGCTAAAAAGATAGGCAAACATAATCATCCAAAAGAGGATCAATTTTAAAGTGATATGTAGTGGTTTTTTAAACATAAAGACGAAAGACAAAAGTATATAAATAAAAAGAAACAGCATGATATTTTAAATCATCACAAGCTGTTTCTAAATCAACCTATTTCACACTCAACATCAAAATTAACAACAAAATACAATCCTTCTCTTTTTTATAGACGAAAAGTAGTTTGTTGAAGTCTAAAAGGGTTTTCAAGAAAACCAACTCTTAAAGCACTTGAAATGAAAGATATATCAACCATAAAACGGCTTATGTCTATTTTATAAATAAACAAAAACTTCTAAACATACATTGCAGAGAATTTAAAATATATCCCATGAGAAATTACCTTATCGTGTTTTTATTTACTGCAGTAAGTATATCTAATATACAAGCACAATCGAATACAAAAAGCTATTCAGAACTCATTAGAGCAGGATGGAAACTTTGCTTAGAAAAAGACTTCACTGAATCAGCAAAAGTTTATGAGCAGGCTTTTAAAATAAATTCAAAAGCACCTTTAAACGATAGATACAATGCAGCTTGTATAAACGCTTTAAGCGGAAACACGAATGATGCCTATAAACATTTGTTTATTGCTGCAAATGAGTTAAAATGGTACGACATCAATCACCTTAAAAATGATTCTGACTTAACAAGTATCAGGACCGATAAAAGATGGAATCGCTTAATTGCTAAGATGCAGCAAACAAAATTCAATATCGAAAAACATTACGATAAAGAGTTGGTGGCTGTATTAGATAAAATTTATTTTGATGACCAAAGCACTAGAAGTCAAATTAGAAGTAAAGAAGAAAAGTATGGTAGAGACTCTAAAGAAATGCGTGCCTTTTGGCAAAGCATTTTACAAAAGGATTCTATCAACTTAATTAAAATAAGTAAGATCTTAGACACACAAGGTTGGCCAAGTAAAAAGAAGATTGGTGCCAGAGGCACTTCTACTGTCTTTTTGGTAATTCAGCATGCCAATCAAGATACCAAACTAAAGTACTTACCATTAATTACAAAAGCGGTAGAAAAAGACGAATTGCCTAAAAGGCAATATGCCATGTTTTATGATCGCTTGGTGTTAGGACAAGGTAAAAAACAAGTATATGGTACTCAATTAGCCATGAGTAAAGAAAGTAAAAAGCCTTACGTATTACCATTAGAAGATGCTAAAAATGTAGATAAAAGAAGAGCAGAAATGGGGCTAAACACAATGCAAGAAAATTTAAATAGATGGGATCTTACTTGGGATGTTGCGGAATATTTAAAAGCATTACCAAAAATTGAAGCTAAAGAAAAAGCATTAAACGAAAAAAATAAAAAGAAATAAAAATGGATTTTAAAAAATTATCAATTACGCTACTCACCTTGTGTATTACAGGTTTTAGCTTTGCACAACAAACTATCAACAAGTATTTTAGACATTTAAGATACAATCATGTTTCCCCATATATAAAATTAGCGGGAACTTATCCGATTGATGTACAAACGGCTAAAAACACTTCGCATTATGTGTTTTCCTACAATAAAAACAAACAATTGGTGAGCATTACTAACAATCATTATTTTACAGAAAGAAGACATCCGTTAGCGTCTATTGGTGCCTATAAAACCAGCATCACACATCAAAAAGGAATAGAAACTAGAATCTTTTTTGATAAAAAAGGTAAAAGGGTTACCAATGACAGAGAAGTCTATAAAGAAGTTTTTACGGTAAACAAAAAAGGGAATTATACCTCTTTGTCGTTTTTTGATGCGAAAGATCAACCGATGGAATCTAACTGGCAAATCCATAATTACCAATGGTTTAAAAAACGTAAAATGGTGATTGAAAAGAGATTTGGATTGGATAAAAAACCAAGAAACCTTTCTAACTACTTTGAATTTGGTGTTACGGGTATGACATTTAGAAAAGATGGAACTCCGATTGGGAATTACAACTTAAATGAAGCATTGAAAATTGTAAATAACTCTTTAGGTGTTGCATCTTATCAAGATACCTATGATGCCAATGGTAATCATGTAAAATATACCTATCATGATAAAAACAACAAATTGGTTATGAACCCAGCACTAGCAATTGGAACGAAAGAATATGATGCCGTTGGAAACTATATCAAACAAGGACATTACGATCCGAACATGAAATTTTTACGTGGTAGAGACATTGCCAACAACCAACACATCGTTCTAAGTAAAAAAGCGACTAAAGAAGACCTATCTGAAATTAAACGCATCTCTTTAGGTTACTTAATTGCATTGCAAGAGTTAAAACCAGACTTAATGAGTGAAGTAATGAATGATAGTTTAAATAAGGTAACTATTGGTTTTAGTAGAACATTAAGAAAAGAAGCGGTTACTGCGATTACTAAAAAACGCATGCTAGACAATGCGGCTAATTGGAACAAATCAAATATGCGTTTCCCTCCTAACCCCAACAATCAAGTTAAAATATTAGATGTATATCATAGAATTGCAACTGTCAAGCTTTCTTCAGACAATTGGATAGAGTATTTACACTTGATAAAATTAGATGGCAAATGGAGCATCATTAATTTGTTGTGGCAACATAAAAATGTAAAAATGTATCCGTTTTAAGAAGAACGGTAGGTATTAAAAAAAGGACGCTTTGTAAGCGTCCTTTTTTTATGTTTCTTTTTATTGAAGAAAAGAATAAACCCTTACTTCTCTAGTTATTCATTAAATCGTTTGATAAAAGATTCAAAAGCACTGATGAAATAAGCTCTTGGTGTTTCCAAAAATGCGGCATGATCTCCTCCAGAAATCACAACCCAACTTTTGTCCGCAGTTTTTAATCGTGTAAACAATTTTGCTTGTATTGCAGTGGGTCCGATTGGATCAAACTCACCTTGCAATATCAATGTTGGTTTGGTTATTAATGAGGGATCGATACGATTAAACTCATGCATATTCTTCCAATCTACTCGTATTGGATCACTTTCTAGAGCCATTCTTACATATGTATCAATTGCATTTTGGCTAATACTACCTGGAACGATAAAGTCACTCGCGGCATTTTTTGCGGTATTCGCCGATTTTCTTAGTCGCATATTCTTTGAGTTAGCTGGAAGCTGAAAATCAATATCTTTCCAAAAACCAAATATTGTTAAGCTGGCTATATCTTCTGAATTTTGCTGTGTTGCCAATAATGAAGATGTTGATCCCATTGACCAACCAAATAAATGTACTTTTTTCTTGTTGTTTTGATTAGATATCCAATGCAATACATTGGTAATATCTTTTGCAGCTAAGCTTGGTGTTAACCATTCAGTAGAATCTCGTGGTGTTTCTCCATAACCTCTTAAATCAATAGCATAGGTAGAGTATCCTTCAGTAACCATTCCGTCCATTAATGACAAATCTTCGTCTTCAACCTGCAAATCAAAATCTGGAACTGCACTCCAAGTTCTACCGTGCACAAAAAGAATGATCCCTTTTGGATTTTCAACACTTTTTTCCCAAACAGCCATTGGATGTCCGTCAGAAATAACCGTGTTTTTAATCAGTTCTTTCTTAGCTTGTTTTATTGGATTATTGGTGCTCTCCTCTGTTTTACAAGAGAAAAAGAAAATTGAGGTAACTAAAAAAATCAGTTTAGTACTGCTGTATAATCGTTTCATGAAGTTAGTTTTTGTAAAGATACTAAAACCATTTTATGAGATTATTTTGTCCTTTATCTACTTAATAAAAATCACAATCATAGCATTTACGAATAAACTTCTATCGATAGCAACATATTATAATTTTATTGAATTATAAGAAGTCTAGGTTTTTGGTTCTTTTCATCAATGGAAAAGAACGTAAAAAGTAAAGAAACTAGTGACTCAATTCCAAAATACTATAATGCGAAGCATCTGCAACTAGCTCTCCATTTTTAAGCACTAACAACTGTGGTGACTGATGAAACACCTGAAATTTAATAGCGATTTCATCAGAAATACTTCTGTAATTTAGTAAATCTAAATAATGTACCGTTACTTTTTCTTCGGATGCTTGAAAAGACTTTTCAAACTGACGGATCACCATTTTACTAATTCCGCAACGTGTAGAATGTTTAAAAATAAGTACAGTTTCTGTTTTAGAAGTTTCTACAAGTGTATCTAACTGAGAAATATCTGTAATCGGAATCCAATGTACGTTTGTGGTTACTTCCTTTTTTGGGGCAGCATTAATATTGAATAGGTTTTTTAAAATACTCATGTAGTTTATTTTTATACACAGTCGAAATAATCCCCAAACCTTTCAGTAGCCAAAAAGTCATGCGAAGTAGAGTGTTTCAAGACAAAATGACTTGTTTTTTTCTGGAATATCGTTTGGTCTTAGATTTGACACAAAGTAACTGAAAAAGTAAAACATATAAGACATGAATTTTAATAATTATACTATAAAATCACAAGAAACCATTCAGCTAGCGCAACAATTGGCGCAAAGTTATGGACATCAACAAATAGAAAACGAGCATATATTCAAAGCCCTATTTGAGGTAGATGAAAATGTATTGCCCTTTTTATTAAAGAAACTAAATAGCAATATTGACATCTTAAAGCAGTTGTTAGAAAAGCAATTAGAAAGCTTTCCTAAAGTTACAGGTGCAGAGATTACTTTATCTAGAAAAGCAAGCAAGAGCTTAACAGAAGCGTCTATCATAGCAAAAAACATGAAAGACGAATATGTTTCTATTGAACATATCATCTTAGCCATTTTTGATTCTAAAAGCACCATTGCACAAATCTTAAAAGACCAAGGCATTACAGAAAAAGGATTGAAAGAAGCCATTAAAGAACTGCGTAAAGGAGATAACGTTACTTCTCAGAATGCAGAAGATAACTATAACTCTTTAAATAAATATGCGAAGAACTTAAACCAATTGGCACAAGACGGAAAATTAGATCCTGTTATTGGGCGTGATGAAGAGATTAGACGTTTGTTACAAATATTATCGCGAAGAACTAAGAACAACCCTATTCTAGTAGGTGAACCTGGAACGGGTAAAACGGCTATTGCAGAAGGATTAGCACATCGAATTATTGATGGTGATATTCCAGAAAACCTAAAAGACAAGCAACTATTTGCGTTGGATATGGGCGCATTAATTGCAGGTGCAAAATACAAAGGAGAATTTGAAGAGCGCTTAAAAGCGGTGATTAAAGAAGTCACAGAATCGGACGGAGATATCGTTTTGTTTATTGATGAAATACATACGTTAGTGGGTGCTGGAGGTGGACAAGGTGCTATGGATGCTGCAAATATTTTAAAGCCTGCGTTAGCACGTGGAGAGTTGCGAGCAATTGGTGCCACTACTTTAGATGAGTATCAAAAGTATTTTGAAAAGGACAAAGCCTTAGAGCGTCGTTTTCAGAAAGTAATTGTAGATGAACCAGATACAGAAAGTGCCATTTCTATTTTAAGAGGAATCAAGGAGAAATACGAAACACATCACAAAGTACGTATTAAAGATGATGCTATTATTGGCGCAGTAGAATTATCGCAACGCTATATTACCAATCGCTTTTTACCAGATAAAGCCATAGATTTAATGGATGAAGCCGCTGCAAAAATGCGTATGGAGATTAATTCGAAACCTGAAGAACTAGATGTTTTAGATCGTAAAGTAATGCAGCTAGAAATTGAAATAGAAGCCATCAAAAGAGAAAATGACAAAGCAAAGCTAAAAGCATTGCATGCAGAATTAGCAAATATCAAAGAAGAACGTAACGAAATAAATGCGAAATGGCAAAGTGAAAAAAGTGTTGTAGAAGCAATTCAATCTGCAAAAACTGCCATTGAAGATGCCAAGTTAGAAGCAGATAAAGCAGAACGTAATGGTGAGTATGGTAAAGTAGCAGAAATAAGATACGGAACCATTAAAGATTTGCAAGAACAATTAGAAACGCAACAAGCATTACTTGCTGAAAAAGGCGATAATACTTTGATTAAAGAAGAAGTAACCTATGATGATATTGCAGAAGTTGTTGCCAAATGGACAGGAATCCCGGTAACCAAAATGCTACAGTCAGAACGTGAGAAATTATTACGATTAGAAACCGAATTGCACAAACGTGTGGTTGGTCAGCAAGAAGCTATTGAAGCAGTTTCTGATGCTGTAAGAAGATCTAGAGCTGGATTGCAAAACCCGAATAAACCAATTGGTTCGTTCTTATTCTTAGGAACTACTGGTGTTGGAAAAACGGAATTGGCAAAAACTTTAGCAAGTTATTTATTTGATGACGAAAGCGCCATGACTAGAATTGATATGAGTGAATACCAAGAACGTCATTCAGTAAGTAGATTAATTGGAGCTCCTCCAGGATATGTGGGTTATGACGAAGGTGGGCAATTAACAGAAGCTGTTCGTAGAAAACCCTACTCTGTAGTATTGTTAGACGAAATTGAAAAGGCGCATCCAGATACCTTTAACATCTTATTACAAGTGTTAGATGAAGGAAGGTTGACTGATAATAAAGGTCGAATTGCAGATTTTAAAAACACTATTATTATTATGACCTCAAATATGGGAAGCCATATTATTCAAGAGAAGTTTAACGATGCTAAGGCTGATATAGATAGTGTTACTGAATTGGCAAAGGTTGAAGTATTGGGCTTACTAAAGCAAACCGTAAGACCTGAGTTTATCAATAGAATAGATGATATTGTTATGTTTACACCGTTGTCTAAGAAAGATATTCATTCAATTGTAAAACTACAACTGAATATTGTACAAAAGACCATTGCAAAACAAGAAATCACTTTAGATGCAACGGATGAAGCTATTGCGTATTTAGCAGAAAAAGGCTATCAACCAGAATTTGGTGCAAGACCTGTAAAACGTGTCATCCAAAAAGAAGTTTTGAATCAATTGTCTAAAGATATATTATCTGGAAAAGTTACCACAGACAGCATGATATTATTAGATGCATTTGATCATCAATTGGTTTTTAGAAATCAATCTGACTTAGTCAATCATTAAAAAATAGTTAAAAAAGCGATGTTAATTAAACATCGTTTTTTGTTTTGTGTATATTCGTACTTTAAAATTATATAAAATGAAAAAATACTTATTACTTATTGTTTTTGCGCTGGGAACCTTCGCAAGTTTTGCTCAAGAAAAAGATGAAGAAGTTACCACGTATTATTTAATCCGTCATGCAGAAAAAAACAGAGCGGATAAAAGTAATAGAAATCCTTATTTAACAATTAAAGGAGCTGAGCGCGCAAAACTTTGGGCAGAAGTTTTATCGAATGCAAATATTAATATGGTTTACACCACAGATTATAATAGAACCAAACAAACGGCACAACCAACTGCTATAAAAAATGGTTTAAGATTGTACATGTATAACCCTAGAAAAATGTATGATGAAGGCTTTAAATACAATACAAAAGGTAAAAATGTTTTAATTGTTGGTCATAGTAACACAACAGATGCTTTTGCGAATAAAATACTTGGAAAAAAGAAATTTGGCAAAATAGACGATAACAATAATAGTAATTTATATATTGTTACTGTTACAAAAGGTGGTGCAACAGGTGTTTTACTAAAGATTGATCATTAATTTAATAATTCTACTTTAACGTTTTCTAGATTGATCTCTGAAAGCTTTATCAACTCATTATTTTCAAATGCTTTGTCTAAATTTTCTAATTTAGTTGAAGCATTTTTAGCTTTATAATTGTTGTAATCAAGAAAACGCACCCCGTTAATAACTCTTTCATTTTTAGATTCTCTAAATCGCATCCCTCCACCATCAGTTAGATAACTATAAGCTAAATAATCCATTTTAAAATCTTTTTTTCCAATCCAATACACAAAAACATCCTCAAAGTCTTTTCCTCCTCCTTTTTCAGAAAAACGAATCTCAACTTTGTAATAAGATTCACCATGAATAACAACATCCTCTAATAATTTTTTATGAACAGCAGCATCATTTAATCCGTAAGGCAATACAGAAAAATAATGTACTGAATTTATTGAATTTGAATATTTAAACGCCATAGAATCTATGACTTGAACAGGTTCATTATTTACATTTCTTTTAAAACCATCATTAGATAAAAAATCATGTGTTATTTTAATTTCCTTTGTAGTTATTCTTTCTAAAATAAACTTTCCTTGCTTCCTTGTAGCTTTATATTTATGTTGCCTAAAATTAAATATTAGTTCTGAATCATTAACATTATCGGAACCATTAGCTATAATTGCTTTATCAATAATTTGTTGTGCAGTTAATGGTATATCATTTTGCTTACAAGAAACAAATGCAAGTACTACTAAAAAGAATAAGTTACGCATGGATTTTGTTTTTCTAGGTCGATAAAAATTGTACATCTTTACAAATCAAAAATACGTTTCTTCATCTGATTCAAAAATGTATCTTTGCTAATATTATCATAATGTTTCCTATTAAGAATTGATGCAAAAGAAAATAAACATACAGAATAAAAAAGCACGTTTTGAATATGAGTTCTTGGACACTTACACAGCTGGAATTCAATTAACTGGAACAGAAATTAAATCGATACGAGAAAGTAAAGCTAGAATTACAGAAAGTTTTTGCGAGTTTAACGAACGTGGAGAATTGTTTGTAGTAAATATGTTTATTGAAGAATATTCTCACGGAAACTTCTATAATCATACTCCAAAAAGTGAGCGTAGATTGCTTTTAAACAAACGCGAACTTAAAAAATTAGAGAAACAAGTTAAAAATTCTGGACTTACTATTGTTCCTTTAAAACTTTTTATGACTGATAAAGGGTGGGCAAAGTTAAACATTGCATTGGCAAAAGGTAAAAAGTTACACGATAAGCGTGAAACTATGAAAGACAGAGATAATAAACGTGATTTAGCAAGAATTAAAAAGGACTTTTAACATGGTTGCTTTCTTAAAACTAATCAGATATAAAAACCTTTTAATGGTTTTGTTGACAATGGTTTTAACTAAATACGCTATCATTAATTCTTTTACTACACTTTTTGATTTTCAATTCACTTTATTGATTGTAAGCATTCTTTGCATTACCGCTAGCGGATATATAATCAATGACATTTTTGATGTCAAAGCCGATGTCATTAACAAACCAGCTAAAGTATTTATAGGTAAAAGTATTTCTAAAAAGAATGCACAATTCGTTTATTTGATACTCATAATTTTAGGATTTCTTTTTGGTGTATATGCCTCTTATTTAAAAGGAGATTTTTCTTATTCAATCTTTTTTATTGGCACAATTATCTTACTTTTTTGGTATTCGAAAACGTTAAAAAAAATTGCATTTATCGGGAATATTGTTGTCTCTTTTTTAACCACTTTAACCCTATTAATAGCTGTCTCTTATACACATCTGACGCTGCCGACGATCTACTCTGTGTAG
>OLID01000846.1_pt1 | contig 10549 bp, 4 predicted proteins | sample 1609361 | NCBI WGS metagenome assembly OLID01 (sample SAMN05416778, study PRJEB24817) | seawater metagenome | isolation source: Sea water | place: Canada:Atlantic | collected 2013-07
CTACACAGAGTAGATCGTCGGCAGCGTCAGATGTGTATAAGAGACAGCCCTAGAGCGATATCATGTCTTTGTGCCCATTCTTTTACAAATTCAAAATTAGGTTGAATTAAAGCTGCTGGCATTTTTTCATTTTCTCCAATTACCATTACTTGCTCTATAAAACGAGACTGTTTTAACTCGTTTTCAATCAAAGCAGGAGCAACATACTTTCCTCCCGAAGTTTTAAACATTTCTTTTTTACGATCTGTAATTTTTAAAAACCCATCATGAGAAACTTCTCCAATATCTCCTGTATGGAAATAATCTTCAGTCATCACTTCAGCAGTTTTTTCAGGGTCTTTATAATAACCTAACATAATGTTTGGCCCTTTTGCTAAGATTTCTCCGTCATCAGCAATTTTAACTTCAACGCCATCAATAATTCGACCAACAGTGCCAACTTTAAATCCACCATTTCTTTGATCGTTAACAGATATTACTGGCGATGTTTCGGTTAAACCATAACCTTCCATAATAGGCATTTCTGCGGCAGCAAAAAAACGTGTTAATCTTGGCTGTAAAGCAGCACTCCCAGAAACCATTAAATCTAACCTTCCGCCTAAACCATCTTTTATTTTAGATAAAATTAATTTTCTAGCGAGTCCTAATTTTTTCTCATACCACCAACCATTAGACCCATAAGGTTCGTATTGTAAAGCAATATCAATCGCCCAATAAAATAATTTCTGTTTGATTCCTTTTAAGTCTGCTCCGCGACCATAAATTTTATCGAATACTTTTTCGTACAACCTCGGAACAGCAGTCATAACATGAGGTTTAATTTCTTTTAAATTATCACTCATTTTTTCAATAGATTCAGCAAAATAAATTTCAACACCACAATATTGATATAGATATAAAATCATTCTTTCAAAAATATGGCAAATCGGTAAGAAACTTAGTGCTTGACTTTCTCCGCTAACTAATGGAACTCTTTTTTCACTTGCTAACACATTAGAAACAATATTTCCGTGCGATAACATAACACCTTTTGGTTTTCCAGTTGTTCCAGAAGTATAAATTAAAGTTGCTAAATCATCAGAAGTTACTGCTTTTTTATAATTTTCAACTTCAGGTTGATTGCTTTCATCGCTACCTAGTTGTAAAACTTCTACCCAATTATGCTCTCCTTTAATGTCATCAAAAGTGTAAACGCCTTTTAATTGCGTATTTCCTTTTACTTGATTTAATTTTTCTAAAATTGATTCATCAGAAACAAAACAATAAATTGCTCCAGAATGATTTAAAACATATTCATAATCTTCTTTAGAAATTGTTGGATAAATAGGAACGTTTTGTGCTCCTAATTGTAAAATACCAATATCCATGATATTCCATTCTGTTCTGTTTGTAGAAGAAATTACGGCAATTTTATCGTCTTTATTTATGCCCAAACGCAATAAACCACGACTGATTTGATTTGCTTGATCTAAATATTGTTTTGTGCTAATTGAATTCCATTCTCCATCTTTAAACGAAGTTAATGCTTTTGTAAGATTGTACTTCTCTAATTGGTAATATGGAAAATCGAATAATCGTGTAATTGTAGCTGACATAAAATAACTGTTTGTAGTATTGCAAAGTATAAAAATTCAATTGATCTGACAAACGAAATTCAAACAGTTGTTTTTTTAAGAGTTGTAAATTTTTTGATATAAATGTTTGTATTTTTCTTTGATGTTTTTTCGTTTCATTTTCATTGTTGGAGTTAATAAACCATCTTCAATAGTCCATTCTTCTGGCGTAATTTCAAACTTTTTAATCTTCTCCCAATTACCAAAATCAGCATTACAAATGTTTATTTCTTTTTGTATTCTATAACCAAGGTTTAAATCTGTAGAAACATCTTTAATTATATGCCCTTTTCTTTTTGCCCATTCATTCACAAAATCAAAATTAACTTGAATTAATGCTGCTGGCATTTTTTCGCTTTCACCTATTACCATTATTTGTTCTATAAAGCGAGACTGTTTTAAAGCACTTTCTAATACAGCTGGAGCAATATATTTACCACCAGAAGTTTTAAACATTTCTTTTTTTCGATCTGTAATTTTTAAAAATCCATCTTTATCAAGAACTCCAATGTCTCCAGTGTGTATGTAACCATCAATAATGGTTTCATTTGTCAATTCATCGTTCTTGTAATAACCAAGCATTATGTTTGAGCCTTTTACTAAAATTTCCCCATCATTTGCAATTTTAATTTCAATTCCCTTTAAAGCTTTTCCAACAGTTCCTACCTTAAATCCGCCATTTCTTAGATCATTAATTGAAACTCCAGGCGAAGTTTCAGTCATACCATAACCTTCAAAAATTGGAATTCCTGCTGCGGTAAATATGGTTATTAATCGCTCTTGTAATGGAGCACTTCCAGAAACCATAAAACGTAAGTTACCACCTAAAGCTTTTTTCCATTGGCTGAAAACAAGTTTACGTGCAATTTTTAGTTTAAAGTAATAAAACCATCTATTTTTATTATATGGCTTGTAGTTTTCTGCTAGTTCTAAAGATAAAAAGAACAATACTCTTTTTATTCCTGAAAGTTCACTCCCTTTTGCTACAATTTTATCAAAAACTTTTTCTACTAACCTAGGAACAACTGGCATAAAATGTGGTTGAATTTCTTTTAAGTTATCTCCTAATTTATCAATTGATTCTGCAAAATGAACTTCAAATCCCATTAAATGATAATAATAAGAAGCAAAACGCTCGAAAATATGGTTGATTGGTAAATAGCTTACAACTCTATGATGAGTGCCTTTTAAATCTAATGCGTCGGCACTTACTAGTGTGTTTTCTACAATATTTCTATGTGACAACATTACACCTTTTGGTGTTCCTGTTGTACCAGAAGTATAAATAATAGTTGCCAAGTCATCAGTTTTAACCTTTTTTTTAAGTTCTTCAACTAAAGGTTGGTTTTCGTTTGATTTTCCTAATTCTAAAAATGAATTCCAATTCGTTTTCGGATTTATATCATCAAATGTAAAAACCTCTTTTAATTTTGTTTTACCTTTAATTGCATTGATTTTTGCTAACAACTCCTTATCAGAAACAAAACAATATACCGCATCAGAATGATTGATAATATATTCGTAATCTTTCTCTGCTAAAGTTGGATAAATTGGTACATTCTGTGCTCCAAGTTGTAAGGTTCCAATATCTAAAATGTGCCATTCTGGTCTGTTATTTGAACTGATGACAGCAATTTTATCGTTTGGTTTTACTCCTAGATTTAATAATGCCCTACTTGCAATATTGGCTTTTTCTATAAATTCTTTTGTAGATATTGATAGCCAATCATCATTTTTTTTATAAACATAACATTTATCTTGAGGAAATTTTTCTTGTTGATTATAAATAAAATCAAATAGTAGCTTTGGACTTTTCATACATAAAATATTAAAGCAATATAAATAAAAAAGTGCTACCAAATAATTTGATAACACTTTTTTTATATGAATAGAAAGATTAATATAAGCTGACTTTATTTTTAATAAAGTCAGCTCTTAGATAAGAATAAGTAAACCCCTAACTTCACTTAGACTAAACTATTACATCTTTTTCAGGGATCTAAATTACACCCCTGCAAGATATATCGTTAGTTAAGTTTAGTCAATAGGTATAAATACCTGTTTTTTTACTGGTAACTAAATTTATTGCCGTTTATACTCGCGTATTTTGAATCAACATCATATTCTACATGCATTCCAGTGATATCAAATTTCCCACTTACTTTAGTATATTTAAAATCTAAATCTTCTTCAAAACGAGTTTTATTGAAAGAAACACCGTCTTTAAATTTAGTATATTTAAAAGTTGCTGATTCTTTAAAAATAGCGCTTGCAAAACTTACATTATTATCGAAAACGGTGTATTTAAATGTAGATTCTTCTTCGAAAATTGTATTTAAAAAACTAATATCTTTTCTGAATTTTGCGTATTTAAAAGTAGAATCTCCGTTAAATTTACTGTCAGAAAAGTCTGCGTTTGTTCTAAAATTAGAATATTTAAACATTGCCATTTCTTTAAAAACACAATTTTTAAAGATTGCGATATCGTCAAAATTAGCGACAAATGTATAACCTGAATCTTCGTCATGTATATATGCAAAAACGTTATCGACGAACGTACAGTTTTTGAACGAAACTTTTCCTGTAATTTGTTTTTCGATTTTATTATTAGAATTATTCCAAAAACGTCTTTTTCTTTTAGGCAATTTATTTAATTGCTCATCCATAAAAGTAAAATCCAAATCACCTACAATTGTTACATTATTATATGCAATGTTTTTTCCGCTTTTAATATCTCTCATAATATCAGAAGCATTAACTCTTGTTTGTGCTATAATTGCCGTAGTGAATAAAAAACAGATAATAATTCCTGTTAAACTTGTAATATTTTTCATAATTGATTCTTTTATGTTTGTAGTAAAGACAAAACAAATATTAAAATGTGACACTTTGCAATAAAAAAACCAATTGAGTTTCAATTGGTTTCTTTAAATTTTTATTGATTGATATTCACAACCCAGTCTTTAGCATTTGTAAATGCTTCTAACCAAGGCGAAACTTCATCTATTCTTCCTTCAGGGTAATTAGCCCAGTTCCATTGAAATGTAGAACGCTCAATGTGAGGCATCATTACTAAATGACGGCCCGTTTTGTCAGACATCATTGCTGTGTTAAAATCTGAACCATTCGGATTTGAAGGATAAGAATCATAACCATATTTTGCAACAATATTGTAATTATCTTCATTTTCTGGAAGATGAAACTTTCCTTCTCCGTGAGAAATCCAAACTCCTAAAGTACTTTCAGCTAAACTAGATAACATAATAGAGTTGTTTTCTTGAACTTTAACTGATGTAAAAGCACTTTCGTGTTTTTTAGAATCATTATGTAACATTTTCCCATGAACATTATGTTCAGGATTGATCAATTCTAATTCCATGAATAGTTGACATCCGTTACAAATCCCAACAGATAATGTATCTTCTCTTTTAAAGAAATTATTGATAACGGTATTTGCTTTTTCGTTGTATTTAATTGCGCCAGCCCAACCTTTTGCTGAACCTAATACATCTGAATTAGAAAAACCACCAACTGCTCCTAAAAACTGAATGTCTTCAAGATTTTCACGACCAGAAATTAAATCGGTCATATGAACATCTTTAACGTCAAACCCAGCTAAATACATGGCGTTTGCCATTTCACGTTCAGAGTTAGATCCTTTTTCTCTTAAAATAGCTGCTTTTGGTCTTGGTTTACTTGTATCAATTACCGGAAGTTTCCCAGTAAATTGAGTTGGAAAAGTATATTGTAATGGCTGATTTGTAAAGTTTTGAATTCTTGCTTTTGCCAATCCATTTGCAGTTTGCCTTTGATCTAATAGATACGATGTATTGTACCAAACACTTCTCATTTCTGAAACAGATAAGGTAAATGCATCAGCATTATTTTTGATAGTAACGTTTCCTGAATTATTTACAGAACCAATTTTATGAAAAGCAACTTTTGCATTGTTTAAAATAGCATCTACTGAATCATCTGTAGCTTGAAAAACAATTCCTGAGTTTTCAGCAAATAATACTTTTAATGAATCATTTTCATTTAAAGAAGTTAAATCGTAATCAGCTCCTAAATTATTATCAGCAAAACAAAGTTCTAATAACGTGGTAATTAACCCACCAGAAGCAACATCATGCCCAGCAACAATTTTACTAGCTTTTATTAATTCTTGAATAGTATTAAATGTGTTTTTAAAACTTTCATTATTTAATATTGATGGAGCTTCTTTACCGATTCTGTTTAATATTTGAGAAAAAGAACTTCCACCTAACTTATAAGTATCTTCAGATAAATTGATGTAATAAATTGATCCTTTGTTTTGTTGTAAAACTGGCTCTATAACATTAGCGATATTAGTACAATTTGCAGCAGCGGATATTATTACAGTTCCAGGAGAAATTACTTCTTCATTCTTGTATTTCTGCTTCATAGATAAAGAATCTTTTCCAGTCGGAACATTGATTCCTAAATCGATTGCAAACTCAGAAATTGCCTCAACAGCTTTAAATAATCTTGCATCTTCACCTTCATTTTTACAAGGCCACATCCAATTTGCAGAAAGAGAAACTCCTTTTAAGTTCCCTTTTAAAGGTGCCCAAATTAGGTTTGTTAAAGATTCTGCAATTGAGTTTTTACTTCCTGCAACTGGATCAATTAAACCTGAAATAGGAGAGTGGCCAATTGAAGTTGCTATCCCTTCTTTGCCTTTATAGTCTAACGCCATTACACCAACGTTATTTAACGGAATTTGTAATGGACCAACACATTGTTGTTTGGCAACTTTACCGCCAACACAACGATCTACTTTATTTGTCAACCAATCTTTACAAGCTACAGCTTCTAACTGTAAAACTTGTTCTAAATAATTTTTGAAATTTTCTTTAGAATAGATTAAGTCCTGATATTTTCTGTCGATAGTTTTGTCTGTCATGATCGTTTTAGGTGAACTTCCAAACATATCATGTAACTCTAAATCCATTGGTTTTTCTCCAGTAGTTTTAGATTGAAATGTGAATTTATGATCGTTGGTAACATCACCAACTGTATACATTGGTGAACGTTCACGATCTGCAATTCTTTTTAATGTATCAATGTTTTTTTGACCGATAACTAATCCCATCCTTTCTTGAGATTCGTTACCAATAATTTCTTTTGCTGATAATGTAGGATCTCCAACAGGCAATTTATCTAAGTCGATATTACCACCAGTTTCTTCAACCAGTTCTGATAAACAATTTAAATGCCCACCAGCTCCATGATCATGAATGGAAACAATCGGATTGATGTCTGCTTCAACCATTCCACGAATAGCATTAGAAGCTCTTTTTTGCATTTCTGGATTCGAACGTTGAATAGCATTTAATTCAATTCCTGATTCAAACTCTCCAGTGTCAGCTGATGAAACTGCAGCGCCACCCATTCCAATCCTATAATTATCACCACCAAGAATTACAATTTTATCGCCTTCTTCTGGCGTGTCTTTTAAAGCTTGTTCAGCCTTTCCGTAGCCAATTCCACCCGCTTGCATAATTACTTTATCAAAACCAAGTTTTCTTGCGTCTTCTTCGTGCTCAAAGGTTAACACAGAACCTGTAATTAAAGGTTGTCCGAATTTATTTCCAAAATCTGATGCTCCGTTTGAAGCTTTTATTAAAATATCCATTGGTGTTTGATACAACCAATTACGTTCTTCAACCGCTTGTTCCCAAGGTCGATTGTCTTCTAAACGAGAATAAGAAGTCATATATACCGCTGTTCCTGCTAAAGGTAAAGAACCTTTTCCGCCAGCCAATCTGTCTCTAATTTCTCCTCCAGAACCAGTTGCAGCTCCATTAAAAGGCTCAACTGTTGTTGGAAAATTGTGTGTTTCTGCTTTTAAAGAAATGACAGATTCGTATTCTTTAATTTCGTAATAATCTGGTTTGTCTGCACTTTTAGGAGCGAATTGTTCCACTTTTGGACCTTTTACAAAAGCAACATTATCTTTATATGCAGAAACAATATCGTTTGGATGTGTTTCTGAAGTTTTACGAATCATTTTAAATAATGAAACTGGTTTTTCAGTACCATCAATAACAAATGTTCCATTGAAAATTTTATGTCTACAATGTTCTGAATTTACTTGGCTAAATCCGAATACTTCAGAATCTGTTAATTTTCTTCCGAGTTTAGTTGCTAAGTTTTTTAAATATTGAACTTCTTCACTATTTAAAGCCAATCCTTCTTCTTGATTGTATGCTGCAATATCGTCTATTTCTAATACTTTTTCTGGTGTTACATCAACTGTAAAAACAGCTTGATGTAAGCTTTCAAATTTTTGAGAAATCATTGGATCAAAATCATTGAAACCTGATGTTGAGGCAACAAATTCTTCAATTCTAATAATTCCGTCAATGCCCATATTTTGGGTGATTTCTACTGCATTTGTACTCCAAGGAGTAATCATTGCTGCACGAGGACCAATAAAAAAAGCGTCTAAAGACGCTGCGTTTATTTTAGGTTGATTGCCAAAAAGCCAGTTTAATTTGCTTGTGTTTTCAGCAGATAATTCTTTTACTGTTTGAACAGCGAATACTTTGCTGTCTTGGTTTCCAAAGAAATGAATCATTTAGTATGTGTTTGTGTGTTGTTTTGTATAATGCAAATTTAATATAAATCCTTGAATAAGTCATTTAAAAGCTATGACGATTTTAAGAGTTATTCACGATGTTTTAAACAAAAAAAAAGCGGCTAATTAGCCGCTCTTTTTGTTTAGTTTTTTATCAGTTTCTTTATACTAGTTCCTTTATTAGAAATAAATTTGACAATATATATTCCGCTTGATATGTCTTTAATAGTTACAGAAGAACTTGGATTTTGAATTGAAATTACTTGTTTTCCGTTTATGGTAAATATTCTTAATTCATTAATTTTAGTAGAAGTAGGGTTTACAATATTTAATGTAGCACCATTTACAGGATTTGGGTATAACCTGAATAAGGTATTATCAATTTTTTCTAAACTTAAAGTAGCAGTGTGACTACCGATTCCATCAAAAGTATTCTTTGCTAAAACATCCCATTCATTAGGATCATATGTTACTTTAGGTCCTGAAATAGTACTCTTTCTGCGTAAAGTGATATCTTCAATATGTTTGCTTGAGTTACCGCTTTCACCAACAATGTCAATTAAAATTCCATTTTTAAATAAACCTACAGGATCGTTTCCGTTAAAGTTTAGAGGTGAGCCAAATTTATATGGAGCAGCACTATTGTTTGGAACAACTAGATCTGCATTACTTGTTAATGTAGCATTATTATTATCTCCATGAATAATTACAAATACTTCATTTGGTAAAATACTTGTTGTAGAAGCGTTTACTAAATAATCAGTTTTATTTAATGGTAAATCATCAACCCATGAACCACCGTTTGATTGTTTTTTTATTGAATAACCAGCTAAATTGAATGAAGCACTAGTTAGGTTAACAATTTCTATGGCTTTATTACTTCCTCCATCAGGTTCAACATATTCTGAAATAAATAACTCTGTTACTCCGTTAGAAGCGCCATCTGTTGTTGTAACATTTACACCAGTACTTTGAGCAGATTTATTATTTGCTCCATCTTTTGCTAAAACTGTAATTGTATATGTTGTAGAATTGGCTAAACCAGTTACGGTATAATTTAAATCTGTTGTTGTTGCTTTAAAAGTGGCATCAACAAAAATATCATAACCTGTTACAGCAGTATCGTCAGTAGAAGCACTCCAAGTTGCTTTAAATGTTGTTCCAGAAATATTACTTGCTACAATATTTGCAGGTACAGTTGGTGCTTGTGAATCTTGCAATGTTGAAGAGTTTATAACTGTACTTTTAGCAGATTTATTGTTAATTAAATCTTTTGCTTCAATTGTAAAAGCATAAGAAGTATTAGGAACTAAATTAGTAACAGAGATCGTTGTGTTCGCTGTTTGTGAAGTTAATACATTATTTACGTAAACATTATAGCCTGTTACACCAACATTATCTGTAGAAGCTGTCCAAGTTAAAGTCATTGAAGTTGTAGCCTGATTACTAGCAACAACATTTGTTGGAGTAGTAGGTGCTTCAGTATCTGAACTAGTGTAAATTCCCCAAAGATCTTGAGCAGAGTCACCACCCCAAATTCTTGTAGCTAAATATGGATTATCAATAAATGGATTTCTATTTCCTTGTGCTGTTGTAATTGATGTATTTCCATGATATGTGTTTCTTGCTTTTTCTACATCAGAAACAGGATCTTCTACATTCCATTTTAAAAACAAATCAATCATATCATCAGGTGTAAGAGCATTATTACCAACACCAACACCAGTTGGTAAACATTGATTTCCATAACGTAAATACATATACATTACAATTCTAGCAACATCACCTTTCCATTCATCACCAGGAAACCAAGCATTTGTATTTGGTCCAGATGGTCCAGAATATGTAACTGAAGAGAATCCAGATGGCGTACCAGAACCTTCACCAAATTTAAAATTATTTCTTTGAGAGTTTCTAGTCCTATCTGCAGGACGCAAATTATGTGCATCTGTTCCTGGCCCAGGATCATCGGTTGTCAATGAAGGATTCGCTAAAGATTTAGAATACACGTGTTCTCTATTCCATCTAAAATTTTGGCCATTTCCAGTATCTTGTAAAGTGTTATCTCTATATAAGTCGTTTGTTGCATCACCATCTGTAGCATTTTCCCAACCATAAAATAAAATTACTTGATTGGCATTTGTCAAATTTGCATCAGTAATTTTACTAGCTGTCCATATATCTGGTGTGTAATCTAGTTTATTTGTATGTGTATTTATTATTTTAGTTGCTAGAGCAGATTTTAAAGCAAGACCTGTTTTTGTTAAGTCAACATCACTATAATACCTGTCTCTTATACACATCTCCGAGCCCACGAGACAGGCAGAAATCT
>OLID01000852.1_pt1 | contig 10452 bp, 9 predicted proteins | sample 1609361 | NCBI WGS metagenome assembly OLID01 (sample SAMN05416778, study PRJEB24817) | seawater metagenome | isolation source: Sea water | place: Canada:Atlantic | collected 2013-07
GATTTCTGCCTGTCTCGTGGGCTCGGAGATGTGTATAAGAGACAGTTGTAAATGTTGTAGTGTTGATTAACAACGAAGGAAATGTGTCAATTCAAAAAATTACAAGTTCGGGTGTTTTAAAAACAGAAATTCCTACAATTGATAGTTTGATAACTGCAAGTTTGCAAAATTTACCTAAACTTTCTCCTGCAACAAAAAGAGGAATTCCAGTTGCTACTCAATATCAAATTCCGATTCAAATTAACGTAAACTAAAAATAGATTTTCGAAGCGAAAATCTATTTTTAAAATATAAAGTTTGTTGAGTTTTTAATTCAACATTTTCCAAAGTTGATCTTTTAATTCTACCAAGCCAGTATTTGCTAATGAAGAGAAAAATATATGCGGAATTCCCTCAGGTAATTCTTTTGTAATTTCTGCTCTCAATTCATCATCTAACATATCGTCTTTTGAAATCGCTAATAATCGTTGTTTGTCTAGTAACTCTGGATTGTGTGTTTTGAGTTCGTTTAATAAAATTTCATACTCTTTATTAATGTCTTCACTATCTGCTGGAACAAGAAATAATAAGGTTGAATTACGTTCTATATGACGCAAAAAACGATGTCCTAAACCTTTTCCTTCAGCAGCGCCTTCAATAATTCCAGGAATATCAGCAATTACAAAACTTTTAAAATCTCTATATTCTACAATTCCTAAATTAGGTTTTAAAGTTGTAAATGCGTAATCAGCAATTTTTGGTTTTGCTGATGTAATTACTGATAATAAAGTTGATTTTCCTGCATTTGGAAACCCAACCAAACCAACATCAGCCAATAATTTTAATTCTAATAAGAACCAACCTTCAGCTCCTTCCATTCCTGGTTGTGCATATCTTGGAGTTTGATTTGTAGAAGATTTAAAATGCCAGTTCCCTAAGCCACCTTTTCCTCCTCTTAACAAAACGATTTCTTGTTGATCGTCTGTTATTTCAAAAAGAATCTTATTGGTATCTGCATCTCTAATAATTGTTCCTAAAGGCACGTCTACAAAAACATCACCACCATCGTGACCCGTACTTCTACTTTTAGAACCAGAACCACCTTGATCTGCTCTAAAATGTTTTTTAAATTTTAAATGAAATAATGTCCACATATTTTTACTGCCACGAAGAATAATATGTCCACCACGACCACCATCTCCACCATCTGGACCACCTTTGGTAATAAATTTTTCTCTATGTAAATGCATAGATCCACTTCCTCCATTTCCAGATGAAGCATGTATTTTTATGTAGTCAACAAAATTTCCTTCAGTCATTATTTTATTGTTTATAAGTTGATTCGTTGAGTTGTTTATTTGATTTTTTAGAAAACAAATAAACGACTAAACGCATAAACAGTTGTTTTACAGTTTGTCAAAAACTTCTGCCAAACGATTTGTAATATCATCAATAGAACCAACTCCGTTTACTCCGAAATAGTTTCCTTGTGCTTGATAATAATCTTTTAGAATTGCAGTTTTTGTATTGTATTCATTAAAACGGTTTCTGATTTTGTTTTCATCAGTATCATCTGTTCTTCCGCTTGTTTTTCCTCTTTCTAATAAACGTGCAACTAATAAATCTTCAGAAACTTCTAAAGCTACCATTCCGTTTATTTGCTCTCCTTTTTCTGTTAAAAAAACATCCAAAGCTTTTGCTTGAGATTCTGTTCTTGGAAATCCATCAAAAATAAATCCGTTTGCATCAGCATTTTTATTTACTTCTGCTTTTAACATGTTAATTGTTACTTCATCCGGAACTAAATCTCCTTCATCCATGTATTTTTTTGCTAACAAACCTAAATCAGTTTCGTTTTTGATATTGTATCTAAAAACATCTCCAGTAGAAATGTGAACTAATTGATATTTCTCTTTTAAAAGTGTTGCCTGTGTACCTTTTCCTGCTCCTGGAGGACCGAATAATACAATGTTTTTCATTTTTTTAGTGTTGTGTTGTTAGTTGATAAATTTTCGGCAAATTTCTTCCCAAACCATTATAATCTAAGCCGTAGCCGACGATAAATTTATCTGGAATGCTTTTGCCAACATAATCTATAGGTAATTCTTTTTTAAACACATCTGGTTTAAAGAAAAGCGTTGCAATTTTTAATTGCTTTACTTTTTTGTCTTTAAAGATGTTATATATTTCTTGAAGCGTGTTTCCTGTGTCAATAATGTCTTCTAGGATCACGACAGTTCTACCTTCTAAATCTTCATTTATCCCGACAAGTTGTTTTACTTTTTCTGTGGATGAAGTGCCTTCGTATGAAGCTAATTTCACAAAAGAAATTTCGCAATCTCCTTTATATTTTTTTACAAAATCAGAAACAAACATAAATGAACCGTTTAAGATACCAATAAATAAAGGTGTTTCTCCTTCGCAATCTTTTGCTATTTCTGTAGCTAATGATTGAACGATGTTATTGATTTCTTCTTCTTCTATAAAAGAATTAAAACTTAAATCGTGTAGTTTAACGGTGTTCATTTTGCAAAGATACGCTCTAGTTACTGAATGAAAAAACCGTTTTGAATTTTGTTCAAAACGGTTTCTCTTATGTTTATTTTTTTAGATTATGCTTTTTCCTCTTTCTTAGAAGAATCAAACATAATCGGAGTTGCTACGAATAATGAAGAGTATGTTCCAACTACCACACCAACGATTAATGCAAACATAAATCCTTTAATAGAATCTCCTCCGAAAAAGAAGATTGCTAACATTACTAATAATGTAGTTAAAGATGTATTTATTGTTCTTCCTAAAGTAGAGCTTAATGCTTTGTCTACAACTTCAGAATATTTCCATTTTGTGTGAATTCCGGCAAACTCTCTAATTCTATCAAAAATTACCACCGTATCATTCAGAGAATAACCAACTACAGTTAATATTGCTGCAATAAAGGATTGTCCTACCTCCATATCAAATGGCATAAACTTGTATAATATAGAGAAGACTCCTAGTACAATTAATACATCGTGGAATACTGCTATTACAGCACCAATACTAAATGATATTTTTCTAAAACGTAATAAAATGTATAAGAAAACTACAATTAATGAACCTAAAACTGCCCATAATGCAGATGTTTTGATGTCATCGGCAATTGTTGGATCAACTTTTCTCGCACTCATAATACCACTTGCATTATCAGCCTTTTCAAAACCTGGTTTAAAGCTTTCGTACGTTGTAGTTCCTAAATGAGATTTTAAACCGTTGTATAAAGCCGTTTGAACTTCTTCATCAACAGTTGCGTTTTTATCTTCAATTTTAAAAGCTGTTGTTATTTTTAACTGATTTGAAGCTCCATATGTTTTTACTTCTGGCGCACCATTGAAAACAGCTGTTAATTGAGTTCTAACCTCTGAAGCATTCATTGGTTGGTCAAAACGAACCATATAAGAACGACCTCCTTTAAAGTCAACTCCTTGTTTTAATCCAAGTGTTGCTATAGAAACGATTCCTCCTAAAATAATAGCTCCAGAAATTACGTAAGCAATTTTACGTTTTCTTAAGAACTTTATATTGATGTTTTGGAACCAGTTTTTAGAAATTGAAGTATTGAATGTTAAGTTGTTGTTTTTATTAACAGCACCATCAATTAACATTCTTGTAATAAATACTGCAGTGAATAATGATGTTGCAATACCAATCATTAATGTTAATGCAAAACCTTTTATTGGTCCTGTACCGAAAACATATAATATAATACCCGTTAATAAAGTTGTAATATTCGCATCAATAATTGCAGATAAAGCTCCTTTTACACTAAATCCATCTTCAACGGCTAATTTTAATCCTTTTCCGCCTCTTAAGCCTTCCTTAATTCTTTCGAATATAATAACGTTTGCATCTACAGACATACCAATTGTTAAGATAATACCTGCAATTCCAGGTAATGTTAACACGGCACTAAATGAAGCTAAAATTCCGAAGATGAATAAAATGTTTACTAATAAAGCAACGTTTGCAAAAGCACCTGCTTTACCATAATAGAACATCATCCAAACTAAAACTAAAAGAATTGCTAATCCAAAAGATTTGAATGACTTATCAATCGCTTCTTGTCCTAATGAAGGTCCAACTACACTAGATTCAATAATTCTAGCAGCAGCAGGTAATTTACCAGCTTTTAAAACGGTTGCAATATCTTGTGCTTCAGTAATAGTCATTAATCCTCCAGAAATTGAAGTTCTACCACCAGAAATTGGTTGGTTTACAGAAGGAGCAGTATATACATAATCATCTAATACAACAGCAACAAACTTCCCAGCATTGTCTGTGGTCATTTTTTCCCATTGTTTAGAACCTGAACTGTTCATTGTCATGCTTACTTCTGGTTTGTTTCCTAATTGGTCAAAAACCTGAGCAGCATCTACAATTACATCACCTTCAATTGTAGCAACATCTTTTCTGTTTGATTTAATTGCATATAAGCTAATAACTTCAGCAGACTTATCTGCATTTGGTTGTGCTTTGTAGTCCCATAAGAATTTCACATACCTTAAGTTGTTTGGTAATAAAGCTCTAATTTCTTTTCTGCTTAGTAAGTTATTTACAGTTGCGGTATCAGAAACTTTAACGAAAGCAACTAAAGAGCTAATCTGTTGTTGATTTTGCGCTACATTAGGAGACAAGTAAGTAAACAATGTTTTTTGGTTATTTACTTTCGTAGAATCATTTTCTCCTAATAAGTTGTCGATGTTGTCTTTTTGGATAGAATCTTTTGAAGTAGGATTTTCATCTTTTAAAAGCTCAGTAACTTTTGCATTTGCTTCAAAGAAGAAATTTTGAACTTCTGTATTTGTAAATACTTCCCAAAACTGTAATTTTGCAGTACTTTCTAGTAATCTTCTAACACGAGCAATATCTTTAGCTCCAGGTAATTCAATTTGAATTCTCCCCGAACTTCCTAAACGTTGAATGTTTGGTTGCGTTACACCGAATTTATCAATTCTACTACGTAATACTTCAAAAGCAGTATTAATAGAACTGTCTATTTCAGTTTGTATAATTGGCTTAACTTCAGCATTTGTTTTGTTAAAGTTGATTCCTTTTTCAGATAAATTCTTTGTTCCGAAAATTGTAGGGTCACTTAATTTTATTGTTCCGTTACTTAAGTTTTCAAATTCAGCAAAGAATAAGTTTAAATACGTATCTGAGCTATTTTTTTGTGCTGCATCAGCCGCAACTAAAGCCTGATTGAAAATTGCATTTTTAGATTCATTAGATAATCCTATTAAGATATCTTTTACAGAAACTTGTAAAATAGCATTTATTCCACCTTTTAAATCAAGACCAAGATTCATTTCTTTGTCTCTAATATCATTGTAACTATACTCAGCAATTCCTAAGTTTATAGATTTGATATTACCAACACTATCTAAGTATTTTTTTTCAAAATTGGCTAATTCTCTACCATCATTATTGGTAACTTTTTCTTTAGCATATACCTTTGCTGCATCTTCAACATTTCCTGCGAAATATGTAAATGATAATTGATATAAACTCACTAATCCAAAAAGGATTGCGAATAATCTGATAAGTCCTTTGTTTTGCATCTTCTATAAATAATTTTAATCGACTTCTTTGTAAAAACGTGCAAATATAGTATTTCAATAAAGAGTAACCAATTGTTTTGTCATATTTGTAGCATAAGATTCTTGTTTTTCAACTCATTAAAATAATTGAGTGAAATGAAGTCTTAATTTTTTATATATTTACTAACCAAAATTTGTAAACAAACAACTTAAAATAAAACAAACTAGAATGGCTTATCAATCTGATATTGAAATCGCACAAGCTAAAACCTTAGTGCATATTAAAGAAATTGCAGCAAAATTGAATATTGAAGAAGACAATATGGAAATGTACGGAAAGTACAAAGCCAAATTGCCGTTAGATTTAATTAATGAAGATAGCATCAAGCAAAACAACTTAGTATTGGTTACTGCTTTAACACCAACGCCTGCTGGAGAAGGAAAAACTACAGTTTCTATTGGGTTAACAGAAGGGTTAAATAAAATAGGGAAGCAAGCAACAGTAGTTTTAAGAGAGCCGTCTTTAGGTCCAGTTTTTGGTATAAAAGGAGGAGCAGCTGGTGGAGGACATTCTCAGGTTGTGCCAATGGAAGATATCAATTTACATTTTACAGGCGATTTTAACGCTGTTGAAAAAGCAAATAATTTATTGTCAGCTTTGATTGATAATAACCTACAAAGTAAAGTTGGAAACTTAAATATTGATCCACGTACCATTTTATGGAAACGTGTAATTGACATGAATGATAGAGCTTTACGTGATATTACTATTGGATTAGGCGGAACAGGAAACGGAATTCCAAGACAAGACGGATTCAACATTACGCCAGCATCAGAAGTTATGGCGATTTTATGCATGGCAACCGATTTTAAAAACTTAAAGAAACGTTTAGGAGATATTTTTATCGGGTTTACTTTTGATAAGAAAGCTGTTTTTGCACGTGATTTAAATGCAGAAAACGCCATGGCAATTTTATTAAAAGATGCTATCAAACCAAATCTAGTGCAAACTTTAGAAGAAAATCCTGCAATTATTCATGGAGGACCTTTTGCTAATATAGCACAAGGAACAAATACAGTTTTAGCTACTAAAATGGGGTTATCATTATCTAATTATGTAGTTACAGAAGCAGGGTTTGGAGCTGATTTAGGAGCAGAAAAATTCTTAAATATCAAATCGGCTTTTGCTGGGTTAAATCCAAAATGTGTAGTGCTGGTTGCAACAATTAGAGCATTGCGTCATCATGGTGGTGCAAAACCAGATGAGTACAATACGCCAAGTTTAGAAAGAGTTACAGAAGGGTTTAAAAACCTTGAAAAGCATATAGAAAATATACGTAAATTTAATATTGAACCTGTTGTGGCAATTAATTCTTTTGTTTCTGATTCTGATGAAGAAGTACAGTTTATTAAAGATACATGTAAAGGATTAGGAGTAGAAGCTGTATTGTCTGAAGGTTGGGCGAAAGGAGGAGAGGGAACTAGAAACCTAGCAGCAGCAGTTGTTGATGTTGTTGAGAATAAAGCAACTCAGTTTAAACCATTATATGATTGGAAATCTCCAGTGAAAGAAAAAATCGCAATCATTGCAAAGGAGATTTACGGTGCAGACGATGTTATTTATGATAAAAAGGCAGAATTAAACTTACGTAGAATTGATCGTTTAGGATTTAATGATTTTGCGATTTGTATGGCAAAAACACAAAAATCTTTTTCTGACGATGATAAGTTAATCGGAAGGCCAACAGGCTTCTCAGTTACAGTAAGAGAAATTGAAATTGCTGCAGGTGCACAATTTATCATTCCGATTTTAGGAAAAATGATGCGTATGCCAGGTTTACCGGGTAAACCAGCTTCTGAAAATATGACCATTGATAACAACGGAGTTATTTCTGGACTGTCTTAAATAATAAAAAAAGGAAAAAGAAAAATCCAGCCAAACGGCTGGATTTTTTTATGCTAAATGTATTTTTGATACTTCTTAATTCATTTTTTCATAACCTTCTGGAGGTGTCAAGCTAAACTTTTTTTCATCAACAGCAGTATCTTTTTTTATCTCGGTAACTTCTGTAGTAACTGTCATGTTAACTCCCATTTGATTCATTTTCATAACTGAATATAAAGGAAATCCTTTTAATTTATCACCTAGCATTGCGGTTTGTTGCGAAGTGATAGTGATAGCTTCTGTAGTAAATAATTCCATTTCAACACTTTGACCGTCTTTGTTAACAGAAACAATATATTGCTTACAAGTATAACCTAAAACTACTTTAGTTTTACCAGTTGAAGTTACCTTTATATTTTTTAAATCTTCAGCTGTAACTTCATTTTTCTGTAACATATACTTTTTCCCAAGCATAGGGTTTTTCATTAACATTAATACTTCTCCAGTTTTTGAATCGGTAACTGTAACGATATCTCCAGACATCGGATTAGATAATTCTGATCTAGATCTTGTTCCGCTAAAAAAGGTAGTCGTCTTCATGTCTCCCATCATTGCAAATTGTTGATTTGCTTGCTCATTATCACTAGTCATTGTTTGCTTAGAAATAATGATTCCTTTTGTTATTTTTTTTTGTGCAGAAATAGTAACTGTTAATGATAATGCTAATAATATTAATATTTTTTTCATGTTATTTTTTTTTGAATGTTGATAATTAGTTTTTTGAAAAAAACCTCACAAGTAAAAAACGAGTGAGGTTTTGTATGTTGAATTAAAACTTTTATTAAAGTTCTAACAATCCGTTTGTAGCTTTAACACCTTGAGCAGAATCTTGCATTTGTGCTTTTTCAGCATCACTTAATTCAATTTCTACGATACTTTCAATTCCGTTTTTACCTAATACAACAGGAACTCCAATACATAAATCATTCAATCCATATTCTCCTTCGAGTAAAGTTGAACATGGGAATATTTTCTTTTGATCGCAAGCAATTGCTTGAACTAATCCAGAAACTGCAGCACCTGGAGCATACCAAGCAGAAGTTCCTAATAATCCAGTTAATGTAGCGCCACCAACTTTAGTGTCTTGTAAAACTTGTGCCAATCTTTCTTCAGAAATAAACTGAGAAACAGGAACAGAATTTCTTGTTGCTAAACGTGTTAATGGAACCATTCCTTTGTCAGAGTGACCTCCAATTACCATTCCGTCAACATCAGAAATTGGTGCTTCTAATGCTTCCGCTAAACGGTATTTAAAACGAGCAGAATCTAAAGCACCACCCATACCGATAATTCTATTTTTAGGCAAGCCAGTTGTTTTATGAACTAAATATGTCATTGTATCCATTGGGTTAGAAACCACAATGATAATTGTATTTGGAGAATGGGCAATTAAACTAGCAGAAACCATTTTTACAATTCCAGCATTAATTCCAATTAATTCCTCACGTGTCATTCCTGGTTTTCTAGGGATTCCAGAAGTAATTACACAAATATCAGAATTTGCTGTTTTAGAATAATCACTAGTAGAACCAGTAATTTTAGTATCAAATCCGTTTAAAGAAGCGGTTTGCATTAAATCCATAGCTTTACCTTCTGCAAAACCTTCTTTAATGTCTAAGATTACAACTTCTGATGCAAAATTTTTAATTGCAATGTACTCTGCACAACTTGCTCCTACAGCACCTGCTCCTACAACTGTTACTTTCATTTTATTTTTTTTTAATTGTGATGATAAATTTTGTTGCACAAAAGTACTATAAATAATTGAAAATTAGTTGTTTTCTAAATCAAAAAAGACCACGAAAAACGTGGTCTTTTAGGTGATAATTTTTTTAAATATTTCTATCGAATACTAAATGCAACGCCTAAGTTTAAAGTATTGTATTCTTGTAGTGTATAATCTGCATATATTTTAAAGAACAATAAGCTAATTCTAGCTCCGATTGTTGTTTTTATTCCACTCGCATCGAATTTCATATCATTTGGAGTCGTTAAATTTTCTGTTGTAGTAGCAGTTCCTCCACCAGGGATCGCATAAGAATAAACTCCTGTGTATGTTCCATTCATCTTCAATGTCGAAGTTCCACCGCTATATCCAATTCCGCCATATACATTAATGAAAGGGAAATTTAATGAAGCAATTGCTTGAACTGTATACGCTTTTAAAGAAAATTCTGCTCCAGCTCCATTTGTTTGAATTGGACCTGTAGTAACATTCGCTATTCCATAGTTCACATCCATAGAAGTATATGCTCCTAATAAAGATACGTGTAAAGGTAATTTGTCCAAAGGTCCAAACCAGCTTGTAATTTCTTTTTTAATTCCAATACCATACATTTTGGCCTTACTATTATCACCTCCAATTGAGGTTTCAGGAAAATAACGAACCATTGCTTCTGTTTTAAATGGTAAACCAATATTAAACTGAACAGCTGGCGCGGGTACAGCGTTTAAAGGAAGACTACTGCTTTTTCCTCCGGGCATGCTAAAATTTGCACTTACTTGCGTAGATTGACCATTTACTGACAAGGTTCTTGTGACTACTAAAGGAGTTTTTACATCCTTTCCTGCGAAAGTTGGTGCTGATGACGCTCCTGAAACTGATGTTAATCCAGCTAAACTAAATATTTCATCTTCTGAGGGCACCATTGAAGCGCTTAATCCTATTTGTAAATCAAATCCTAATACTTTGTGAACTTTAGCAGTGTGATACCAGCCACTGTTCATTGAGTAAATAAATCCTTTCATTGCGGGATTAAAATACCCTTGGATTAATTTGGTTGCATCATTGGGGCTAGCTAATAGCAATGCTTCAATATTGTCTTGAGCTTTTGCGGAAAATGTAAGGGTAAAAACCCCTAATAAAATTAAAATAGACTTCTTCATAAGTGAAATGGTTTAGTTCTGTCTCTTATACACATCTCCGAGCCCACGAGACAGGCAGAAATCTCG
>OLID01000856.1_pt1 | contig 10402 bp, 12 predicted proteins | sample 1609361 | NCBI WGS metagenome assembly OLID01 (sample SAMN05416778, study PRJEB24817) | seawater metagenome | isolation source: Sea water | place: Canada:Atlantic | collected 2013-07
TCTACACAGAGTAGATCGTCGGCAGCGTCAGATGTGTATAAGAGACAGGTCTTCAGCTATTTCTGGCGAAACGTAGATTTCCATTCGATGACCACAATTAAATACTTGATACATTTCTTTCCAATCTGTTTTCGATTGTTCTTGTATCAGTTTGAATAAAGGTGGAATTGGAAATAAATTGTCTTTTACTATGTGTAAATTATCAACAAAATGTAAGATTTTAGTTTGTGCTCCACCAGAACAATGAATCATTCCGTGAACCATATCTGAAGTATATTTTGATAAAATTTCTTTTATAATTGGCGCATATGTTCTTGTTGGAGACAACACTAATTTACCTGCGTCAATTGGAGAATTTTCAACTGCATCTGTCAATTTTGTTTTTCCAGAATACACTAAATCTGCAGGAACTGCAGCATCAAAACTTTCTGGATATTTAGAAGCTAAATAGTTATCAAAAACATCGTGTCTTGCAGAAGTTAATCCGTTAGAACCCATTCCGCCATTGTATTCAGTTTCATAAGAAGCTTGTCCAAAAGACTCCAATCCAACAATAACATCACCAGCTTTTATATTTGCATTGTCAATTACATCAGTTCTTTTCATACGAGCAGTAACAGTAGAATCAACAATAATTGTTCTTACCAAATCACCAACATCTGCAGTTTCACCGCCAGTTGAATGAATCGTAACTCCAAAGCCTTTTAAATCTTCAATTAATTCTTCTGTTCCGTTTATAATTGCCGATAACACTTCACCAGGAATTTTACTTTTATTACGCCCGATTGTAGATGATAACATAATATTATCTGTTGCACCAACACATAATAAATCGTCAATATTCATAATCAATGCATCTTGGGCAATTCCTTTCCAAACAGAAATATCGCCAGTTTCTTTCCAATACATATATGCTAAAGAACTTTTTGTTCCTGCTCCATCAGCATGCATTATCAAACAATAATCATCATCATTTGTTAAATAATCTGGTACAATTTTACAAAATGCTTTAGGAAACAATCCTTTATCAATGTTCTTGATAGCATTATGAACATCTTCTTTAGATGCAGATACACCACGTTGTGCATATCTTTTAGAAACTTCGTTACTCATGTTGTTGTGTTTGCTGCTGCAAATTTACTTTTTTGTTATGAAAAAATCCTGCTTTTGCAGGATTGATTTCTTAATTTATCTGGTAAATAATAATTCGCGATATTTTGCTAAAGGCCATAATTCATCATCAACCATTAATTCTAATTTATCACAGTGATAGCGAATTTCTTCAAAATAAGGTTTTACGATATTACAATATGCATCCGCTGCTTTTTGACCTACAAGCTTATTTGCTTTCTTTCGCTCTTCAATCATTTTTTCGACTTTAGAATTGATACCTGCAATGTGCATTGATATTTTTTCTATCAAATCGATTTGCTCTTTAGCATACTTTTTAAATCCATCTCCAAAAATATTTTTCAATCCACTTACATTCTCTATCAATGTGTTTTGGTATCTAATTGCAGTTGGAATGATATGATTTCTAGCAATATCACCTAAAACCCTTCCTTCTATTTGAATCCTTAAAATGTATTCTTCCAATTCAATTTCATGACGAGCTTCAACCTCTACCTTGCTCATTACATCCATTTCTTCAAAAAGGGAAATTGTTTTTTTAGAAATTCTTGCTTTTAGAGCTTCTGGAGTTGTTTTATTATTACTTAAACCACGCTTTTCTGCTTCAATTTCCCATTCTTTTCCGTAACCATTTCCTTCAAAACGTATTTTTTTAGAAGCTTTTATATACTCTCTTAACACATTAAATATCGCTTCATCTTTCTTTAACTTTTTATTTTCTATCAACGAATCAACTTCAGTTTTAAAATCTTTCAATTGTTTTGCGATAATGGTGTTTAATGTTGTCATTGAACCTGCACAATTTGCCCAAGAACCAACTGCTCTTAACTCAAATTTATTTCCCGTAAAAGCAAATGGAGAGGTTCTATTTCTATCCGTATTATCTAATAATATTTCAGGAATTTTACCAACAATATTTAATTTTAAATCAGTTTTTTCTTCGGGTGATAATTTCCCTTTTGTTACATTTTCTAACTCATCTAAAACAGCCGACAATTGCGAACCAATAAAAACAGATATAATTGCTGGAGGCGCTTCATTTGCTCCCAAACGATGATCGTTACTTGCAGATGCAATAGAAGCTCTTATCAATTCTTCATAATCATGAACCGCTTTTATTGTATTTACAAAGAATGTTAAGAATTGTAAATTTTTCATTGGTGTTTTTCCTGGGCTTAATAAATTAACTCCAGTATTTGTAGCTAAAGACCAGTTATTATGTTTTCCAGAACCATTTATTCCTGCAAATGGTTTTTCATGAAATAACACTCTAAAATTATGTTTCTGAGCAATTTTTTCCATCACATCCATTAATAATGAATTATGATCTACTGCTAAATTTGCTTCTTCAAAAATCGGTGCTAATTCATATTGATTTGGAGCAACTTCATTGTGACGTGTTTTAACAGGAATACCTAACAACATACATTCTTGTTCTAAATCTCGCATATAACTTAAAACTCTACGAGGAATTGAACCAAAATAATGATCATCTAACTGCTGTCCTTTTGCAGGAGAATGTCCTAATAAAGTTCTTCCAGTTAAGTTAATATCTGGCCTAGAAATTGCCAATGCAGAATCAATTAAAAAATATTCTTGCTCCCAACCTAAAGAAGCATTTACTTTCGTTACATTTTTATCAAAATATTTACAAACTGCGGTTGCTGCTGAATCCATTGCTTGCAAAGCTCTTAATAACGGCGCTTTATTATCTAATGCTTCTCCTGTATAGGCAACAAATATTGTAGGAATACATAATGTTGTTCCATAAATAAAAGCTGGCGAAGTTGGGTCCCAAGCAGTATAACCTCTTGCTTCAAAAGTGTTTCTAATTCCACCATTTGGAAAGCTAGAAGCATCAGGTTCTTGCTGCACTAATTCTCCACCTCCAAATTTCTCCATTGCTCTTCCGCTTCCAATTGTTTCGAAAAAAGCATCATGCTTTTCTGCTGTTGCACCTGTTAATGGCTGAAACCAATGTGTATAATGTGTCGCTTTTTTTGATAATGCCCAATCTTTCATTGCAGCTGCAACTTGGTCTGCAACATTTCTATCAATTTTTTTTCCAAACTCATTCGCATCCATTACACTTTGATATGCTTCTTTTGTCATATACTGACGCATCGCATGCTCATTAAAAACATTTCTACCAAAAACTTCTGACTTTCTTTCTTCTTCAGTTATTTCTAAAGGAACTCTATTCAGTGTTTCTTTAAGTGCATTAAAACGGATTGTAGACATTTTATTTATTTTTTAACAAAAATAACGATAATTATAGCTTAAAAATAAATTAACCCCTATTTTTATTAACATAAAACACAATTAATTAACAATATCACATATTCACCCCCAAAAATTTAGGGGGTAAATATATTTTTATATACTTTTGTTTCGAAATTATTCATTACAAATAAAAAAACAGTACAATGAGCAAATCAAAACTAGAGTATATTTGGCTAGATGGCCATGAACCTACTCAAAACATGAGAAGTAAAACCAAAGTTGAAAATGACTTTAGTGGTAAATTAGAAGACTGTCCTGTTTGGTCATTCGACGGAAGCTCTACAGAACAAGCATCTGGTGGTGCATCAGATTGTTTATTAAAACCAGTTGCTATTTTTCCAGATCCAACAAGAAAAAACGGATTCTTAGTAATGTCTGAAGTTTTAAAAGCTGATGGAACTCCACATGAATCTAATGCAAGAGCTAAAATTGATGATGACGATAATGATTTTTGGTTTGGATTTGAACAAGAATATTTCTTGATGGATGCAAAAACAGATTTACCTTTAGGTTTTCCACGTGGTGGTTTTCCTGGACCACAAGGAAAATACTATTGTTCTGTTGGAGGAAGATATACTTGGGGAAGAGATTTTGTTGAAGAACATGCTGATTTATGTATTGAAGCAGGATTAAATTTTGAAGGAATCAATCAAGAAGTTGCACCAGGACAATGGGAGTTTCAATTATTTGCTCAAGGAGCAAAAAAAGCCGGAGATGAAATTTGGGTTGCTCGTTATTTATTAGACAGATTAACTGAAAAATACAATTACTATATTGAGTATCATCCAAAACCTGTAAAAGGAGATTGGAATGGATCTGGAATGCACGCAAACTTCTCGAATACAACATTGAGAACATGTGGATCTAAAGAAATTTACGAGCAAATTTGTGAAGCTTTTAGACCAGTAACTAAAAAACACATGGACGTTTATGGAGCTAATAACGATGAACGTTTAACAGGATTACACGAAACTGCTCACGTTTCTGATTTCACTTATGGTGTTTCTGATAGAGGTGCTTCAATTCGTATTCCAATTATCACAGTTGAAAAAGGCTGGAAAGGCTGGCTAGAAGACAGAAGGCCAGCATCAAATGGAGATCCTTATAAAATTGCAGGAAGAATTATCAGAACTGTTAAACCAGTTTGTGAAAACTTATAACTCGCATTAATTTATAAAACAAAAAACCTCGATAATTATCGAGGTTTTTTTTTGCTATAATTTTATTACTTTTTTTATTGAATCGTGGTAAAGACAAATATTCCATAAAGGATCAATAAAATAAATCCATCTTTCCAATCTAATCTTAATTTTCTTGGAAAAAACACTAACGGAAATACTAAGAATGAAATTCCTAACATCCAAAAAATATCATAATTCAACAATTCAACATCGTTTAATTGAATTGGTGTTATCATTGAAGTAATTCCTAATACCGCTAAAATATTAAAGACATTTGAACCAATTAAATTACCCAAAGAAATTGCTTTTTCTTTCTTTAATACAGCAATAATTGACGCTGCTAACTCCGGAATACTTGTTCCGATAGAAACAACAGTTACACCGATAATTCTTTCACTTACTCCAAAATCTGTCGCTAAATCCACAGCTCCTTTAATCAGCAATTCTGAACCAGACCACAATCCTACTCCACCAATTGCAAAAAAGAATATTGTTTTTACCCAAGACAACTCTTCATCATCTTCTGGCATTTCATCAATAACTGCTGCTTTCTTTTGAAAACGCAATAAATAAACTAAAAAGATAATTAAGAAAGAGAACATTATTGCTCCTTCTTTAAAATCTATCATTGAATCGTTATATAAAAAATAAAACAACAGCCCAGATGCAATCATCATGACTGGCCAATCGGTTTTGTAAAAACTTTTGTTAACATCAATCTTAGACAATGTTATTGTAATTCCTAAAACCAACGCTAAATTTGCAATATTAGAACCGACAACATTACCTAAAGCTAAATCCGGAAACCCGTCTAAAGCAGATTTAATACTAATGATTAATTCTGGCGCTGATGTTGCAAAAGAAACAACAGTCATACCAATTACAATCTTAGGAATATTTAATCTTAAAGACAATCCAACTGCTGCTTTTAACAGCCAATTACCTCCAACAATTAAGAAAACTAATCCTGAGATTATATACAAAAACTCCATATATTAATTTTTACGCGAAGATAGGGTAATTAGACTTTTTTTAAAGTGATTTCTCTTTTTTTCGTTTTTAAAAATTTATTTTTACCAATCAAAATAAAATTGATATAAATATCATTCCCATCGTGAAAAAAAATAAATACCTATTTTCAATAATTTGTCTTTTTCTTTTTGCTTCATTTTTCAGCAATAGCTTAACCGCTCAAGAGAAAAAAGCATACCTTCTACAACGCTATGAAGGAGTAAAAGAGTTTATTACTAAAAACAGCACTAAAGAAGAATTAAATGACATAAAACACAACCTTGAGCGTCAAGGTGTGTTTTTTAGTTATGCTAATTTAAAATACAACTCCAACAAAGAAATAATAAGCATCAGCATAACACTAAAAAATAAAAAAAGTGAATATTCTGGCGAATGGAATCAAAAAAACCTAATGATTCCCAATATTAAGATAGTAGAAGTAAACGGAATAATTACTGCAACTAAAAGTTTAAATAACAAATTCACTTTTACAGAAGCAGGCAATAAACAAATTCATTTTAACTCTAAGAATGACAAAAAACCAATTTATGTTGTTGACGGAAAAATCACTTCTTCTGGAGACTTTAAAAACATAAACACAAACAGTATTGAATCTATTCATGTTTTAAAAGGAAAATCAGCCATTAACAAGTATGGCAAAAAAGGAAAAAACGGAGTTATTGAAATTAAAATGAAGGTGAAATAATTTTGATTTCAATATCAAAATTCATATATTTAATACAGATGAAAAAATCATTTTTTAAAATAGTAGCAAAAGTAAATAAAGCGGTTTTACCTTCATTTACGAAAAAGCAATTAGACATCAGCAAAGCATCAAAAATGCAATTGGTAATTATTGGTTGGCGTGCTTACGTTACTATGCAATCCTTAAAATAAAACAACTATATGGAAAAAGAACACATTAAAGTATACAGCGGAACATCAGTCTTAGTTAATCGTTTAAGTTTTTTATTGGACACAGAAAAAATCCCTTCTTTAATTAAAGATCATGTTAGCTCTGGTAATCTTGCAGGTTTTGGCGCTTTAAGTAATTCTGTTGAATTATTTATTTATAAATCTGATTTAGAAAAAGCAACAGAAATCATTGAGGAATTTAAAAAAGAAATAGCAGAATAGGCTTTTAAAATTAAAAAATAGAAACTATATTTGCAGCCGCTTACGGCCATGTGGCGCAACTGAATAGCGCACTTGATTACGGCTCAAGAGGTTATAGGTTTGAATCCTATCATGGTCACTAAAAAACGCATCAATATTGATGCGTTTTTTTATTTATATCAACTCTTAATTTCACTTCATTGCTTTTGCATCATAGTTTTTATATATATTTATAAAATAAATCTGGTTTTTAATATCTAAAAACAAAAAAAACAACTAACTAAATTTTAAAATTATGATTCGTAAATCACTAATCTTATCCGCACTGTTCTTTATCTCGCTTTCCTTCGGACAAGAAATATTTGATGCTAACACAATTGAAAAAATTAAAAAGGAAGGACTGAACAATTCTCATGTAGAAAAAATCGCTTTTGAATTGATTGACAAAGCAGGTTCTCGATTAACAAACTCTCAAGGATATAAAAGGGCAGCGAATTATGCTGTTGATCAACTTTCTAAATGGGGATTAAAAAACTCTAAAACAGAAGTTTGGGGAGAATTTGGAAAAGGATGGGAAATAGAAAAAAATTATGTTGCAATGACAAAACCATATTATATGTCTTTTGTTGCTGTTCCAAGAGCATGGACAGAAGGAACAAAAGGACCAATTTCTGGAAAAGTAATGATGATAGATATAAAATCTGTAGCTGATTTCGCAAAATACAAAGGAAAACTTAAAGGTGCTATCGTACTTGTTAAAGCCAATGGAAGTCAAGCGCCTACTTTTGAAGCAGATGCTGTTCGTATTGAAAACGAAGCATTAAATAAAATGGAACAACCTGCTGAACCAAGAGCAAGAAGAGGTGGGAACAATGATGACATGGCAGCAAGAAGAGCTGCATGGATGAAAAGAAGAGCATTAAATCAAAAAATTGGAACTTTCTTGATAAATGAAGGTGTTGCATTACAGATAACCGGAAAAAACGGAAGACATGGTACATTGTTCACTAGCGGTGGAAGAGGTTATTTAAAAAACGCACCGAAATCTCTAAGTGAACTAGAAATGGTTCCAGAGCATTCAAATCTTATGGCACGTTTAATTGAAAACGGTGTGGAAGTTGAGATTGAAGCAGAAGTTAAGACTTCTTTTAACTCTAGGAGTTTAAACGGATATAATGTTGTAGCAGAAATTCCCGGTACAGACAGAAACTTAAAAGCAGAGGTTGTGATGTTAGGAGCACATTTAGATTCTTGGCATGGAGCAACTGGAGCAACTGACAACGCAGCGGGATCAATTGTTATGATGGAAGCAGTAAGGATTTTAAAAGCAGTTGGTGTAAAACCAAGACGTACAATTAGAATTGCACTTTGGGATGGAGAAGAACAAGGTCTTCATGGTTCTAGAGGTTATGTGAAAAATCATTTTGGAGACCCAGCAACAAAAAAATTCACAAAAGACAATGAAAAAGTAGCAGGCTATTTTAATATTGATAATGGAACTGGAAGAATTCGAGGAATTTATACGCAAGGAAATAAAGCTGTTGTTCCAATCTTTAAAAGCTGGTTCACTCCTTTTAGTGGAATGATTAACAATACAACAGTAACTACAAATAATACAGGCGGAACTGATCACCTAGCGTTTGATGCTGTTGGAATTCCTGGTTTTCAATTCATACAAGATCCTGTAGAATATAGATCAAGAACTCACCATACTAATGCTGATAATTTCGAACGTTTAGTTATTGACGACTTAAAACAAATGTCAGTTATTGTTGCTTCTTTTGTATACAATACAGCACAGAGAGACGCAAAATTACCACGAAAAGCAATGAAGTAATTCACTCTTTATTCACAAAAAGAAAAACGCATCAATATTGATGCGTTTTTTTTATTTGCAAACTTTATAAAAATAGAAAAGCCTCCAAACATTTCTGTTTAAAAGGCTCTTCATCTAACCAAACTTAATCTTTAAATTAGTTTCTACTAATTATATTTTTTACTGCGTAAACCAATCCTGCCAATAATAAAAACACCACTCCACCATCTATTGGTAAACCTGGAGGTGGCGGTGGCGGAATTGGGGGCGGAACCATTTGCGCATATGTTTGCAACGTGATAATAATTATTGCAATTGTTAAATATCTTTTTTTGCTTTGAAAACTCATTTTTAATTTTGTTTTACATTAATAAGACACTGTAACTTTTAAAAAGTCACAATTAAAATTAAAAATTCGGGAGAGTAGTCTTAATCTTATTCAAAATACCTTCTTATCGCAACGCGATGTTCAGGAATACTTTTGTCGTAATTTTCGATAATCATTTCAAGAAGTTCGGGTTTATTTTTACCGACCTCTTTTTTTGATTTGTATTTAGAAACATACAAGTTATAATTTTCTGCATTTTTTTCAAAAATTAAAAAATGCTCAGAATTTAATTCACTAAAACAAATCTCGTTTCCAGAGAAAGCATCAGATTCGTCTTTAAAGAAAGTATTGAAATCGTAATATAAAAATACATTTATCATATTAAACTAATTCAGCTGATAAACCTAACTGTTGTAATTTGGAACATCTAGGTTTTAAATCTTTATATTCACCCGTTTTTACGGTGCATTTCCCTTTGTAATGCACTAAAATAGAACATTGTTCTGCTTGCTCTAATGTATGCTCACAAACATCAATTAAAGAGTCAATAACGTGGTCAAATGTATTTACATCATCATTAAACAAAACGATTTCATGTTGATTTACCTCCTTCTCCAGAACATCAACTTCTTCTTGTATTTTTTCTTTTGTACTCATTTTGAAAAATAAATATACAATTATGCTTTAAAATATCTCAAAGAAACCCAATTATTTCTTTCAATTGTCTTTTGTAATTGCAATCCGTGCTTTGAAACTTCTGCATCAATCGTCGGAATATCTTCTTTATAAAATCCACTTAACAACAAAACGCCATTTTCTAACAGACAGTTTGTGTACGTTTTCATATCATTCAACAAAATATTTCTATTGATGTTTGCAATAATTACATCATACTTTTGATCCGACAATAAACTTGCGTCGCCTTCATAAAACGTAATATGCTTACAATTATTTCGCTCTGCATTTTCAATAGAATTTAAATAACACCAATTGTCGATATCAATTCCGTCTAATGGTTTTGCGCCTTTCATTTCAGCAAAAATTGCTAAAATTCCTGTTCCGCAACCCATATCTAAAGTTGATTTATTTTCTAAATCTAATCTCAACAAATGTTGAATCATCATGTGTGTTGTTTCATGGTGACCCGTTCCAAAACTCATTTTTGGTTCGATGATAATATCGTATTGTAATTTTTTATCTTCATGAAATGGTGCTCGAATACTTACCAAATCATCAACCTGAATTGCTTCAAAATTCTTTTCCCACTCACTATTCCAATTCGTTTGTGCAATTTCTTTTTTAGAGAAACCGACAGAAAACTCATCAGAACTTAACACAGAAATATTTTCTAAAATTTCTGAATTCCAATCTTCTTTTTGGATATATGCTGTAACTCCATTTTCGTTTTCAACAAAACTCTCAAATCCTGCGAAACCCAATTCTGCAATTAAAATTTCTGTAGCAGGTTCTTTTGGCTCAACTTCAAAAATGTATTCTATGTAAATATTATCCATTAAATTGCTTTAATAATTTCTG
>OLID01000857.1_pt1 | contig 10399 bp, 10 predicted proteins | sample 1609361 | NCBI WGS metagenome assembly OLID01 (sample SAMN05416778, study PRJEB24817) | seawater metagenome | isolation source: Sea water | place: Canada:Atlantic | collected 2013-07
TGTTAAGCCTGCCGCCAGCGTTCAATCTGAGCCATGATCAAACTCTTCAGTTTAAGGTTTTACACTCAAGCTTACTCGCCGTACTACTTAACCGACAATTCACTCAAGTTAAAATCATGCTCAAAGTTTACAACTACTGTCTATTGACTTAGATCACCAACCCTTGGGAGGGCTGATAATCAACGCGGTTGCTTCCCTTTGATATCTTTACGATTGCGCAAAAAATACCTCGGCAAGCACCCACCTCTATTACTTAATCTCTGTCTTTTAAAGAACTTTTGCGCCTCAGCCTTCGTGGCTAAGAGGCCGCGTATTATACGCGTTTCAAGCAATCTGGCAAGCACTTTTTTTCACTTTCTTCGCCAGCTTGTCACCGGCAATTCCATCTGAAAACAAGGCTGCTGCCTTCCCCTGACCAGAGCGTTATCTCGTCAAGGGCGCGCATTATGCCACAGTAAATTTCCTCTGCAAGCAGAATTTCATCATGCCGTCATAAATTTTAACGGACAACGTTGTTTATGAAAAACGCAAGAGGTGAAACAGCTTTTTCCCACGCTTAAGCACTATATATTTACCGAACAAAGCATCCGCCCTGATCAGTGTCGCATCGGTATCAGACACCTTTCTACCATTTGCAGACACCGCGCCTGCGGTGACAAATTCGCGCGCCACCCTATTGGAAGCAGCCAGACCAGTGCTGACCAGCGCCTCTACGATCGCAATCGCATCGCCAGACGCTTCGGTCGCGGGCAATCCATCCAGACGCAGCTGCTCGAAATCCGACTCGGTAAGATCCCCCAGCTCGCCGGAGAACAGGGCGCTGCTGATACGCTCTGCTGCCAGCAGACCTTCTGCGCCGTGAACCAGCCTGGTAACCTCGCGCGCCAGAATGCCTTGCGCCGACGGCTTGCCGGTGGCAGCGGCATCGGCTGCCTCTATATCGGCAATCTCCGCCGGCGTCAGGTAAGTAAAGTAGCGCAGGAACTTGTAAACATCCGCGTCGGCCGCATTCAGCCAGAACTGAAAAAAGGCATAGGGCGATGTCTTGGCCGGATCCAGCCACACAGTACCGGTTTCTGTTTTGCCAAATTTCTGCCCGTCCGCCTTGGTGACCAATGGCAAGGTCAGTCCGTAAACCTGACCCTGATACATACGCCGGGTAAGATCAATGCCACCGGTGATGTTACCCCACTGATCACTGCCGCCGATCTGTATGGTGCAGTCATGGCGGCGATACAGTTCGGCAAAATCATAGGACTGGAGAATCATATAACTGAACTCGGTAAATGATATACCTGAGCCCTCGCGCTCAATGCGCTGCTTGACGGATTCTTTCTGGATCATGGCATTGACTGAGAAGTGCTTGCCAATATCGCGCAAAAAACTCAGCACATTGAGCTCTCGCGTCCAGTCAAGATTGTTCACGACTTCAGCTGATGCCGCACCACAATCAAAATCCAGGAAACGACTCATCTGCCCCTTAAGCGAATCCACCCAGCCACTGATGACCTCAGTCGAGTTCAACTGACGCTCCGCCGCCTTGAAACTGGGGTCGCCGATCATGCCGGTGGCGCCGCCGACCAGCGCCAGCGGCTTGTGTCCGGCGAGCTGAAAGCGACGAAGTGCCAGCAAAGGCACCAGGTGCCCGATATGCAGGCTATCGGCTGTCGGATCGAAGCCACTATATATAGTGCGCCTCTCTCCCAGCAAATGGGACCGAAACTCGTCCTCCGAGGTCATCTGGGAGACCAGACCTCTTGCCTCAAGGTCAGCCAATATATCTACCGATTTTTGTACCATGACAATTTTCCGTTATTAATCCACGCTTGAATCCCAGCACGGATTCTACACCATCAACCGGAATAAGACTTGACCTGAGCCGCAAAAGCCATAAGAATTGGGGTTTGTGTGCGCATCCGGGACAGCCTCATGGCGTCGACGGCGCACCAGCAGTAATGCAAGCAACGAGATAAAAACAACCTCCATGGATTCAATCGCCAAAGCTAGACATATCATTCGAAGATATTATCCGCGCAACCATCTTCTGCTGGCCGTCGCCCTTGGGCTTGCCTTGATCCTGGTATCTGTCCTCACCCCGGACGCGCCTGGTGATGGAGACCGTCTTCGGCGTGACATATCCCTGGCAGGACACGCGGATAAGCCAGGTGCAGAGGCCCCGGTATTCTCGGTAGGTCCCATGCTTCCCGCTGAAGGGGCAGTTATTGCCGAGAGCGCAGACAGCAGGGTCAACTGGCATTCTCTGACCGTACAGCCGGGCGACAATCTGTCAGCCATTTTCGGGCGTGTTGGCCTGTCAGCGCAGGAACTTTATCGCATCATCAACAGCTCGGATGAAGCCGGGATTCTGAATCGACTGTTCCCCGGCTACGAGTTGAGCTTTCATATCCCCGAACCCGGAAAACTGGAACAGCTTCAGGTTTTCATGTCTCCGCTGGAAGGCTTTGTATTCACACGACAGGATGCCTTTTATCAGGTTGAACCTATCCAGTTGACAGCCGATGTTGTGCAGGTCGTCAAGCAGGGCGCGATCGCCGACAGTCTGTTCCTGGCCGGGCAAGAGGCAGACATCCCTGCCAGCGTGATTATGGGTATGGCCGACATATTTGGCGGCGTAATAGATTTTCTGATGGACCCTCGCTCGGGCGACCAGTTCAGTATCGTTTACGAAGAAAAATACCTGAATGGCGAATTCATCGGCACGGGCGACATTGTGGGCGCACAATTTATCAACCGGGGCCGCGAACATGTCGCAGTCCGCTACGAAACAACGCAAGGCAATGTTGGCTTCTTCAGCCCCGACGGCGAAAGCATGCAAAAAGCCTTTTTGCGCAATCCGCTGGATGTGTTCCGCATAAGCTCCAACTTCAACCCAAATCGACGCCATCCCATCCTCAACACCATTCGCGCCCACCGTGGCACTGACTACGCAGCCCCTACCGGCACACCGATCCGTGCGACGGCCGACGGCACAGTCACCTGGGCCGCCCGTAACGGCTCGTTTGGCAAATTGGTAGTGATACAGCACAACGGCAGCTTTGAAACCAAATACGCTCACCTGAATGACTACGCTGGCGGCATCAAGAAAGGCAGCCGGGTGCAGCAAGGCCAGATTATTGGCTATGTCGGGTCCACGGGCGGCGCGACAGGCCCCCACCTGCATTACGAGTTCCTGGTCAATGGCGTCCACAAGGACCCACGCACCATTGTGGACGAGCTACCGCAAGCCATCAGTCTGGCGCCTCAGGAGATGCCACGCTTTCTTGAGCACGCCAGCCGTATTCTCAAGCGTTTCAATGAAACCAAGCCTGACGGTCGCCTGCTGACGTACACTAACACCCCGAGTCAGGCCCCTGGCTCGGAGTGAGGCGCCATGTCTGATACCGGCTATTTTATAGGCGTTATCTCCGGCACCAGCGTTGACGCGATAGACTGTGCATTGATCGAAAGCACGTCAACGCATACCAGAGTTGTTGCCACACACGCTGGCAAATATCCGGACAAGCTGCGCAGTGACATTCTCGAATTGTGCGAAAGCGCCAGCATCAGCCTGCTAAACCTGGGTACACTCGACAACAAAATCGGGCATGCCTTTGCCGCCGCCGTCAACACACTGCTGAGTGAATCAGGCTTTGCAGCCAGTCAGGTCGACGCCATTGGCAGTCACGGGCAGACCATTTTTCACCAGCCGATGGGGCCGCATTCATTCAGCACACAAATCGGTGATGCCAACGTCATCGCCGAATTGACGGGCATCACCACGGTCAGCGATTTTCGCCGCCGCGATATGGCCGCAGGTGGTCAGGGCGCTCCGCTGGCCCCGCTGTTCCATCAACATTTTTTCCACTCATCCGCTCATCAACGTTGCGTTGTCAACGTAGGCGGCATGTCCAACATAACCTTTCTGAACCCCGCTCCAAAAGCAACGCCACGAGGCCATGACACGGGCCCGGGCAACGTGCTGATGGACATCTGGATACAGCGCGAACGAGGTGCGCAATATGATGACGGGGGCGCCTGGGCGGCGTCGGGTTCCGTGAATGAAACCTTACTGCAGACATTGCTGGAAGAACCCTACTTCCAACTACCGCCGCCTAAAAGCACCGGACGCGAGCTGTTCAATCTGGCCTGGCTGCAACACAAACTTGCCAGTCTCCCGCAAGCGGTGGATAGCGCGGACGTGCAGCGCACATTGCTGGAACTGACAGCACTGACCATTACCCGATCGCTGGATAAACTGACACTGCCGGCCGAGTTGATTGTGTGTGGCGGAGGGGCGCACAATGCGGCGCTGTTGCAACGCCTGCAGCAATTATTGCCCGACACCCGGGTAATGCGCAGTGATGACTGTGGCTTGTCAGCCGATTGGGTAGAGGCAGTCACGTTTGCCTGGCTGGCCCGGCAAACCCTGAACCGGCAGGCCACTGACAGTCGTGAACTGACCGGCGCCCGGCATCCGGTAATCCTGGGCGGCGTCTATTACGCCTGACCGACAGGATTCGTCGACGGGTATACCATCAGATGGAAAATGAGGATCCACAGCCGCAGGTGGTGCTGGCCATCGGATTATTGACGACGAAGCGTGATCCTTCGAGATTCTCCACATAGTCGACTTTTGCACCTACCAGATACTGATAGCTGAGCGGATCGACCAGCAATGTCGCGCCTTTGTAATCCACGACCGTATCGTCCTCAGCAACGTCTTCATCAAAACTGAAACCGTACTGAAAACCCGAGCAGCCGCCACCGGTGACAAATACCCGTAATTTCAGGCCAGGCTTGCCTTCTTCCGCAATCAGGGTTTTAACCTTGTCGGCAGCATTATCGGTCAACGCGATGATGACCGGATCGTGTGATTGTACAGTGGACATAACAACAACATCTTGAAGATGATTGGATATCCCCGCGCTGGATCCCGGGGACGACAGGCAGAATTATGGGCTTAACCTAGTAAAATAGTCAAGTATTGCCGGGGCTATGACTCTCAGCGATCACATCCGCCTCACCAACGTCAGCAGCATCGTGCTGGTAGGTGAGCGCTTTGCGGGCGCTGGATTGCTCGCCATTGAATATCAGGCTGCCGTTGACCCGCGCGCCCATTACCATTTCTATCAAACGATAATGCACGTCACCAGCAATACTCGCCTTGGCGGCCAGCTCAATATGCTTGCACGCGCGTATATCGCCCTTTACGACACCGTTGATCACTACGTTGGGGACATTGATCTCGCCCTCGACCACGCCCTGTTCTGCCACTCTCAAAACGGCGTCGGAATCATCTTCAGCACTGATATCACCGATCACCCGCCCCTCAACAATCAACTCTCCGTCGAATTTCAGGTCGCCCTTGAGCTCAGTGGCAGAAGATATCAGGGTGTGGGCCATAGCTCTGCTTTTACGCGCTTTGTTCTGTGATCCGAACATCAGTTTCCCCCCTCGGGCTGCCACGGCATGTTATCACTGAACTGGAGAGTAGATGGTATGTCTGCGCTGAAATCAAGTTTGACATGCTCGGCGCTGAATCCAGAGGGCAGGAGCAGGTCACCCTCCAGCACCTGCAAATATCGAACTTCCACCGGTTCAGTGAATCCGATAGCCTGCTGATCATGCAGGTCACTCTGGCCGGACGCCATGGCGCCCACCACTGCAATGTGCATGCGTCCGGTCAATGTGTTTCCGCCCGCGCCAGTATGAGACAGCGTCAACCGGTACCGGAAAGTGTTCGGCAACTCGGTGCGGGACAACTGCCAGGACTGGACTTTAAGTGCCGATGTTTCCGAATCCAGCGCCATGACCTGTCGGTACAATGCCACGTCGCGTTCCAGCAATGCAATCTGGCTGCGCAATTCCGCAATCGACGCCTGCGCCTGCACATTGGCCTGCTCGTCCATTTGCCGATTGCGTTCAGCAACCGATAACGCCGCACGGAGCTCAGCGACTTGCCGGGCGGCGCGCTGGACATCTGAAAGCCCTTGCGTGTATGCAAGATCAAGTTCAGTCAGATTATCGGCGCCACGCTCATAGCCGGTGTTATAGGCAAACACCAGCAAGACAATCAGCATCAACAGAGCAATCAGAAAAAAGGCTGCCCGCTGCCAGGGCCGATGCGGCACCACTGTCATGCGATGCTGTCTGCTACCCTTGACCGCGCGTGGCATGTCAGCGCCTTACAGAAGCAGGGAAATGGTCTTGAGGCCAGCGGTTTCGTCCAGGCCGAACATGATATTCATATTCTGTACCGCCTGTCCGGATGCGCCTTTCACAAGATTATCAATCACCGACAAAACCACGATATTGTTGCTTCGCTCCAGATAGTGCACTGCCAGCTGGCAGCGGTTTGAGCCTTTGACGTTACGGGTCGCGGGCTGAGAGCCCATTGGCATAACATCAACAAAAGGCTCGGACCGGTAGCGGTCTTCAAACAGAGTCTGCAGCTGCACAGCGCTGACATCTGCAGTCGGCGCCGCGTACAGCGTGGCATGGATACCTCTGATCATGGGTGTCAGGTGAGGAATGAAGGTCAACCCCACATCCTGACCGGCAGCCATCCTCAGGCCCTGGGAAATTTCCGGCAAATGTCTGTGCCCGGCGACGCCATAGGCGTTCATGGACTCGGAAGACTCGCACAACAGACTGCCCACAGCAGCCTTGCGACCGGCACCGCTGACGCCTGACTTGGCATCAGCGATCAGGCGCGAGGGATCGATTAGAGCGCTCTCCAGCAAGGGCAAAAACCCAAGTTGCACGGCCGTGGGGTAGCAGCCGGGCACAGCAATCAGCTGAGCGTCGCGAATCCGGTCACGATTCACTTCCGGAAGCCCATATACAGCCTGGGCAATCAGCTCCGGGCTTTCATGAGTCTCCTTGTACCAGCGTTCCCATTCGACTCTGTCTTGTAGCCGAAAGTCTGCCGACAGATCGATTACCCGTACACCTCTGGCCATTAGGCCGGCTGCAGATTTCATGGCCACGGTATGCGGCGTAGCGTAAAAAACCACGTCACAGGCGGCCAATGCGTCTTCGTCCGGTGCAGTGAAAGCCAGGTCCACATAGCCGCGCAGATTGGGAAACAGGGCCGACACGGCGGTGCCTTCCAGCTCACGTGAGGTTACCACCTCGATGGCAACGTCGTCGTGCAAAGCCAGCAGACGCAACAACTCCACGCCCGTGTATCCAGTGGCTCCGACTATTCCTGCTTTGATCACAACATTCTCCTGCATCGTTCGACTGATTATGGGGCCTGAATTCTAACACCTGATTCTAACACTTGCAGTTGGCAACCGGTCGCGCCTTTTCACCCTTTCTACTGTACGCGATTGCGCGCGGACGTCATAATCAGTATTTGTTGATTACAACTTTGCTAACTACATCATACAGCGGAACATTATGGCCTGGATCGAAGCTTTTCATATCATTGCCGTCATCACCTGGTTTGCCGGCATATTCTATCTGCCCCGGCTGTTTGTCTACCATGCCATGGCCGAAGACCAGGTCAGCAAGGACCGGTTTGTCGTCATGGAGCGCAAACTGTACTGGGGCATCAGCACGCCGTCTGCTATCGCTACTGTCGTTCTGGGTGTGTCGCTGATAGCGTCCGCGCCGGAGTTTTACCTGTCTCAGGGCTGGCTGCACGCCAAACTTGCCCTGGTCGCCCTGGTCATTGTTTACCACATCAGCTGCTGGTGGTTTCTGGTGCGCTTCCGGGAAGGTCGCAATACACACAGCCACGTATTTTTCCGTTACTACAATGAAGCGCCGGTACTGGCCTTGATCGGCATCGTCATTCTTGTGGTCGTGAAGCCATTTTGAACCATCCTGACCTCCGCACCGGCCCAGTGAGCGTGCCCGGCAAACCCACCGTGCTCTGCCTGTCAGGACTTGATCCGACCGGCGGCGCAGGTCTCCAGGCCGACATAGAAACGCTGTTCGCCTGCGGTTGCCATTGCCTGCCGGTCGCTACGTCACTGACAGTGCAGGATACCGCCAATGTCACCCGTACCCAGACCGTGGCCACGGATCTGCTGCGGGCACAGATAGACACTCTGTTCGCCGACATCAAGGTGCATGCTATCAAGATTGGCTTGATCGATAGCCTCGACACCCTGGGCATTGTAGCCGAAGTGCTGGCTGACTACCCTGACATTCCGGTGGTCGCCGACCCGGTGCTGAAAGCCGGTGGGGGCTTTCGCTTCAGTGGTGAGGATCTGCTTACTGCCTATCGCAGGTTTATTGTGCCCCGGGTCACCGTACTGACACCGAATACCGAGGAGCTGAGTGCCCTGAGCCACGTGAGTGCCGACCACGCTTCAGCCGCCAGTGCCCTGTTGACGCTGGGCTGCCAGCACATACTCGTCACGGGCACACATGCGCGCACGCCCGATGTCGTCAACACCCTGTACCATCACAACGCCCCCCCTGAAAGCTGGACCTGGCCCAGACTCGCCGGTAGCTACCACGGCTCCGGTTGCACACTGGCCTCAGCCCTGGCGGCAGGACTGGCGCAAGGCAAGCCCGTTTCCGACGCCTGTGCGAACGCCCAGGCGTTCACCTGGCAGGCTCTGCAGCGTGGCTGGCGCGCGGGTCTTGGCCAGGCACTGCCGGACCGGCTTCCCGGCGCCCGCTGACATCTGCAGGCAACCAACTGAACCAGGTTTGTCATACTGCAACGCGGCTCTGTTAGAATAGACCACACTGAACGCACGCCACCCATTTGATCGGACAACAACAGGTAGCCAATTGTCAGACTCTCACGCCGCAATGGGCGTTTTCGCCGCATCCGGCGTATATGCCATCACCGACGAACACCTGTTGAGCGATGCCAGGCTGATCCCGGCAGTTGAGCAGGCGCTTGCGGGCGGCGTGCGCATCATTCAGTATCGCCGCAAGACCGGCGATTTTCGCGACCGTGTTGCACAAGCCGCCGCATTGAAGACCCTGTGTCACAGCTTGCAGGCCAGCCTGATCATCAACGATGACATTGACCTGTGTCAGGCCGTAGGGGCCGATGGCGTTCACCTAGGGCAATCCGATACGACCTTGCCAGAAGCGCGTTATCGACTTGGCCCGACCGCCGTCATTGGCGTCAGTTGCCATGACCAGCCTGCATTGGTCACGGCGGCCGAACAGCAGGGCGCCAGCTATGTTGCCCTGGGGCGTTTTTTCCCGTCCCTGACCAAACCTGATGCGCCGGCTGCGGACATCGGGAACCTGCGCCGGATACGTCAGCAGACGCGCCTGCCGATTGTCGCGATTGGCGGCATTACCGCAGACAACGGCAAAGAGCTGATAAGCGCCGGGGCCGACATGCTGGCGGTCATCAACTATCTGTTTGCCGCACAGGACATACAGACTCGCGCGCGTGAACTTACTAAGCTGTTTTAACGAATTTTTTTTGCAAATCAGAGGTAGCTATGGCCGATAATACGTCCCAGACCACAAACCCACATACAACGGGTCGTTCCGCCGCACTGTTTGACGAAGCACAGCTTTATATCCCCGGTGGCGTCAATTCGCCGGTGCGAGCGTTTCGTGGTGTTGGCGGCACGCCCCTGTTTTTCAACCACGGCGAAGGTGCCTGGCTGATCGACGAAGACGACAATCGCTACGTCGACTATGTCGGTGCCTGGGGACCACTGATTCTGGGCCATTGCTATCCGGCCGTCATTGGTGCGCTGCAGGAGCAACTGAGCCGCGGCCTGGGTTACGGCGCCTCAACAGCCGCCGAAGTCGACATCGCACGCACAATCTGCACACTGGTGCCTTCTATTGAACGGGTGCGGCTGGTCACCTCCGGCACTGAGGCAACCATGAGCGCAATCCGGCTGGCGCGCGGATATACCCGTCGCGACAAAGTGGTCAAGTTCGAAGGTTGTTACCACGGCCATGTTGACGGATTGCTGGTCAAGGCCGGGTCGGGCGCGCTGACCCTTGGCGAGCCGGATTCGCTGGGCGTGCCCAAGGCATACACCGACCTGACCTACGTGCTGCCCTACAATGACATCGAAGCCATGCAGACACTGTTCAGAGAGCACGGTGATGAGATTGCCTGTATTATCGTCGAACCCATCGCCGGCAACATGAATATGGTGCCACCGGTGCCCGGCTTCCTGGAAACCATGCGCGAACTTTGCACCGAACACGGCAGCGTACTGATTTTCGACGAAGTCATGACCGGCTTCAGGGTTGCCCTCGGCGGCGCGCAGTCAGTCTATGGCGTCACACCCGACCTCACTGCGCTTGGCAAGGTAATTGGCGGCGGCCTGCCCGTCGGTGCATTTGGCGGGCGCAAAGACATCATGGACTGTATTGCCCCGCAAGGTGGCGTGTACCAGGCCTGTCTCTTATACACATCTGACGCTGCCGACGATCTACTCTGTGTAGA
>OLID01000858.1_pt1 | contig 10381 bp, 10 predicted proteins | sample 1609361 | NCBI WGS metagenome assembly OLID01 (sample SAMN05416778, study PRJEB24817) | seawater metagenome | isolation source: Sea water | place: Canada:Atlantic | collected 2013-07
CAGATGTGTATAAGAGACAGGTTGGTATCCACCGACCCGGCCCATAATCTGGGCCATCTTTTCAACCGGACCGTCGGAGCAGCGCCGGTGAAGCTGGCGCCGGGCCTGGATGGTATGGAACTGGATCCCGAACAGACGGTGGATCAACACCTTGCTGAAGTGACGCGCGCCCTGCGCAAACTGATGCCAGCCCATCTGAGTGGCGAGGTGGACAAACATATGGCGCTCTCGCGTGACGCGCCGGGCATGCAGGAGGCTGCCATGCTCGAACGGATCGCGGAAGTCGTCGAGCAGGCAGCAGCATACGATCTGATCGTTTTCGATACTGCGCCGTCGGGGCATACAGCGCGGCTGATGGCACTGCCGGAAATGATGTCGGCCTGGACCGATGGCCTGATCAAGCGCCGTGACAAGGCAGACCGTTTTAGTGCAGTACTGAATAGTCTGAACCGTGACAGCAGTGTGGGTGATAAAATGCTCGGTGACGATTCCGATGATGGCGAGGAAGACCGCGAGAGCCGCATCCGGCGTTTGCTGAACCGTCGCAAGCAGCGCTTTGCCGGCCTGCGCGATGCATTGACTGATCAAACACAGACGGGATTTGTTATCGTCCTGGCGGCGGAGCGACTACCTGTGCTCGAGACCATTGAGCTGTATGCCCAGCTGCGGCGAGCCAAGGTCGATGTGGCCGGACTGGTGGTCAATAAACGATTGCCCGAAGGCATGCAGGGCTTTCTCGCTGATCGACGCGAGCAGGAAGACGTTCATCTGGCCGTGCTAAAGGACAAGCTGGGGCACTTGCCGCGCAAGGATCTGCAGCTGGCGGCTCATGATGTATTGGGTGTTGAAGCGTTGCGGGCTTTCGCGGCGGCCTTTTGATGAATCGGTGAAGTGCGCGTCACGGTTTTGTGATTGTTTGCAGTGGACGATAGGCGTAGCATAAGAATCTGAAAATAAAGACAATAACAACCCCGGCAAAACAACAATGACACAGGAGTGATGCGATGCGGTGCGGTACAGAATTGCTAAAAATGGGTGTGGCAGCATTGGCGTTGGTGACGTTGGCGGCCTGCAGCGACAATGGGACGACATCCCAATCGGATAATCAAGGGCCGGTGCTGCCGGTGAGCCTGAACGACGTGATGGTTGCCATGGTCAACAAGGCAACCGATCCTGCCTGGACATCAACCTGGAACAATCCGCAAGGTGATCGCGACTGGCGAGAGTTGGAGCATCTTGCCTTTCAGGTCCAGGTGGGTGGTGGTTTGATGCAGGTTGCAGGCACAGGCCCGATGGACGCCGAATGGGTAGCCGATCCGGAATGGCAACGCCTGGCGGCACAACTGGAGCAGGATGGTATCAGGGCGGTTAATGCTGTGCGCAGCCGCAATATCGAGTTGATGCAACGTGCGGGTGGTCAACTGATTGAAACCTGTGAATCATGCCATCGACGTTTTGCCGAAGATCTGCCGATGCTGGATCAGATGGCCGAGCCGCCCGCGGTATCACGATAAGAGCCGCTGGCAAGGTCGGCAAGCCTGGGTGTTGACAGGTCAGGCTCTGGTTTGCCGGCAGGCGCTGCAGATGCCGTGGAACTCGATCTGTTGCCTTGCCAGCGTGAAGCCAGTGTCTTCGATATTGGCACTCAGTTCGTTGAGAATTTCCTTGCGGATACCCACCTCGTCAACACCATGGCATTGATCGCAGATCAGAAACTGCGGTACTTCGTGGTCATGCTTGCAGGTAATATGCGAGCAGGGCAGATACTGATTGGTCGTTTCCAGTCGATGTACCAGCTCATTGTCTTTCAGAAAATTAAGCATGCGGTACACGGACATCACTGACAGGGTCTGGCCGTGCTGGTCCCGGTACTGGTCGGCGATCTGGTAGGCTGACAGCGGTTCGGACGATTCCAGGACCACCTGCAGCACGCGTCGCCGTTTTTCCGTCAGTCGCACACCGTGTTCGGCACAGATGGACTGCGCCTGATCAAGCACATTGGCAATTTCGCGATTGGTAGTGGGGTGAGCCTCGGTACGCATATTGATTCCGGTATCAGGAGTTGCCGTCGGTGTCGCCGGAATCGGTGGCACTGCGCGACCAGGCAGCATCTGCGCCCGGCTCAAAGTCGCCCTCAAAGCGGCTCAGCAGATCATTTTCGAAAAACAGCGTCATGCGCTCCTGGCCGCGTTCCCCACCGCCGGGCTGGTAGTTGAAGACGTAATCCCAGCGATCCTGGTGGTAAGGATCGCGCACCAGTGGTGTACCCATGACAAAAACCACCTGGCGCCGCGTCATGCCGGGCTCCAGTTGGTCAACCATCTCCTGGGTGATGATATTACCCTGGGAAATCGGTATTTTGTAAACGCCGGGAAACTCCGGCAAGGGTATCGATGAGCAGGCCGCAACGGTCATGGTCGCTACCAGCAGGATTAGGGTTCTTCGCATTTAAAGCACCTGATGTAGTATGGGGCTGAACTTTCATCTGCCAACATTAGTGTGCATAATACCCTAGCTATTGCCTGCGGTAAAACGGCCTCTTCGGGCCGCATCACCAAACGATAATCAAGAGAATCGATATGTCAGCTGAAAATCAGGAACTACGCAAAGCGGGACTGAAGGTAACTTTGCCCCGTGTGAAAATCCTGCAATTACTGGAGAACTCGGAAACCCGCCATCTGAGTGCGGAAGACGTGTACAAGGCGCTGATTGAAGCGGGTGAGGAAGTTGGTCTGGCAACGGTTTATCGCGTACTGACGCAGTTTGAATCGGCGGGCCTGGTGATGCGACACCGGTTCGAGGGCGGCCATTCAGTGTTTGAGCTGACCACGGTAGAACATCATGACCACCTGGTGTGCAGCAAGTGCGGCCTGGTGGAAGAGTTTTTTGACGAAGTCATTGAAGATCGGCAAGACAAGATTGCTGCCAATTTCGGATTCGAAATAACCGATCATAGCCTGTATCTTTACGGCATCTGCGCGGACTGCCAGAAAAACTGAGCGTCTTTGCAGGAGCTCCTCGTCCGTCAGGCGTTTGCTGTCAATTCCCGGGCGTGCGCCAGTGCTTCGCTGCTAAGTGTCGGCCCATCGGAGTCACCGCCCAGCATGCGGGCGATTTCCTGTAACCGTTCCTGCTCATCCAACGGATAGATTCTGCTTTTGGCAGTCTTTGCACTGGTTTCCTTGCTGACCAGCAAGTGCTGGTTGGCCAGACTGGCGACCAGGGGTTGGTGCGTGACACACAAAACCTGGCTGCGCGTGCCCAGTTGTTTCAACAGCTTGCCGACCACACGTGCAACACCCCCGCCAATGCCTACATCAACCTCGTCGAACACCAGACTGGGTGTATCGGAGGTCATGGCAGTGATGACCTGAATGGCCAGGCTGACCCGTGACAGCTCGCCGCCGGAAGCGATTCTGGCCAGAGGCTTGGCGGGCTGGCCGGGGTTGGTACTGATCAAAAATTCAACATGTTCCAGGCCATGGGGCTGAGGCTTGTCGCTTTCCGTGCGCTGCAGGTCAATGCTGAGCCTGGCATCAGCCATACCCAGGTTGCCTAGCTGCTCGTTGACGGCTTTGGCCAGTTTTTTTGCGGCCTGCTGACGCTGGTTGCTCAGTTCATGTGCCAGCTCCAGCCAGCTGTTTTGCAAGGTCAGGGTCTGCTGCTGGAGATGGTCAAGCGTTTCGGTGTTCTGCGATGCTGCGGCCAGTTGCTCCTCGAGTTGTTGCTGCAGTGCGCCAAGCTCTTCCGGCCGCACTTTATGCTTGCGTGCCAACTGATGGATGCTGGCCAGGCGGGCGTTCAATTCTTCCAGCCGGGCCGGATTGATCTCGACCTGGTCGAGCTGCCGGTTCAGCTCACTGGCGGCTTCGTCGATCTGGATCAGGGCCGTATTAAGCATTTCCTCAACGTTTGCCAGGGTCTTGCCGGCGCCACTCTGGCGCAACAGGTTCAGGGCCTGATGCAGGCTCTGGCTGATGTTGCTGTCGTCATCTTCGCTGCACAGCTGCACCAGGGCACGCATGCCGGCTATGCGTGACTCGGCATTGCTGAGGCTATCCAGCTCCTGCTCCAGTTCGTCCAGTTCTTCCGCCCCCAGCGCCAGATCTTCAAGCTCGGCCAGCTGATAGCGGGCCAGTTCGTGCTGGGCGGCCTGTTCGTTGAGTGCAGTCTGCAATGTGTGCAGTTGTTTGCTGGCCTGCCGCCACTGCTCGCTGAGTTGTTGCAGTTGCTGTACGCGAACCCGCTGCCCGCCGAAATCGTCCAGCAGCATTTGCTGGGTGGGTCTTTGCAGTAAGGAGTGATGTTCGTGCTGGCTGTGTATGTCCATCAGCAGAGCGCCCAGAGCGGTCATGGCCTGCAGTGTGACCTGGGAGTTGTTGATCCAGGCCCGGGAGCGGCCATCGGCAGCAACGCTGCGCCTTAGCAGGCACAAGCACGCGTCATCTTCCGCCGTCAGTTCATGGTCGCTGAGCCACTGGCTGGCCAATGGCAATCTGCCGACATCAAATTCGGCGCTGATATCTGCACGTTCACTGCCACTGCGCACGACATCGCGGTCGGCCCGATCGCCCAGCACCAGTCCGAGCGCGCCCAGAATAATGGATTTGCCGGCGCCGGTTTCACCGGTGATCGCGGTCATGCCCGCCTTGAACTCAATGTCGAGCTGTTCGGCGATGGCGTAATTGCGAATGGAAAGATGTGTCAGCATAGTATTCTTAATATAGCCCGGGCGCTGGTGTTTGACACGGCAAATTGAATCCGTGAAAGGACTTGAATCATATCATGCCGTCCCCATATTGAGCAGATATCAGCAATTTGATGAAACTCACAGGCAGGGTGGACACATGGCAGAACATAAAACCGGTGACCAGAATCACCAGAATCAGGATCACAGAGAGAAGGACCAAAGGCAACAGGGCCAGAGCGAGCAGGACACGCAGAATGCCGGTGAGCGGATGGATGACAAGGCTGCCAGCAGCGCCGACACGCCGCTTGAGGACCTGTCGCTGGAGCAGGCGCTGGAGCGACTGGATCAGGCCGAGGCGGCGGCCGCCGGCCATCAGGCAGATATCCTGCGTCTTCATGCGGACATGCAGAATGTGCGTCGGCGAGCCGAGCAGGATGTGGAAAAGGCACATAAGTATGGTCAGGAAAAGCTGGTTTCGGACCTGTTGCCAGTCCTGGACAATCTGGAGCGTGCCCTGCAGGCCGTGGACGGCGATGAGCATGAAAAGCTCGGTGCGCTGCGCCAGGGTGTCGAACTGACTCTGAAAAGCTTCCTCGATTGCCTCAGGAAGTTCAATGTGAACGTCATTGATCCGGTTGGGGAGCCGTTCGATCCGCAGTACCACCAGGCCATGGGCATGCAGGAAAGCACCACAGCTGAGCCGGACACGGTGATAGCGGTGATGCAGAAAGGTTATAGCCTGCACGGCCGCGTATTGCGCCCGGCCATGGTGATGGTGTCCAGGGCACCGACCGAGGGTGTAGATACCAAGGCATGATGCTGCGCCGGTCACAGAGCCGGCGTGATAAAAAGCCGGGTCATTTTGACGGTCAGGCTCTTGAAATTTGCGCAAAAGTACCAATATAGAGCTGCAACGCTGTTTTAAACACAAATTTAAACACAAATTTTGGATGGATCAGCCCGGGTCTCGAGTCAGACAAGACGGGTAGATTTAATTGGAGATGAGATTATGGGCAAAATTATCGGTATAGATTTGGGTACGACCAACTCCTGCGTGGCTGTCATGGAAGGTGGCAAAGCCAAGGTTATTGAGAACGCCGAAGGCGACCGCACCACCCCGTCAGTCATCGCTTACACAAAGGACGGCGAAACCCTGGTAGGCCAGCCGGCCAAGCGTCAGTCAGTAACCAATCCCAAGAACACACTGTTCGCCATCAAGCGTTTGATCGGTCGCCAGTTTCAGGACGATGTCGTACAGAAAGACATCAAAATGGTGCCCTACGAGATCACCAAGGCTGACAACGGTGATGCCTGGGTGCGCGTGAACGACAACAATATGTCGCCACCGCAAATTTCGGCCCAGATCCTGAAAAAGATGAAAAAGACAGCCGAAGACTACCTCGGCGAAACTGTCACGGAAGCGGTCGTGACTGTACCGGCCTACTTCAATGATTCCCAGCGCCAGGCGACCAAGGACGCCGGTAAAATCGCCGGCCTTGAGATCAAGCGCATCATCAATGAGCCGACAGCCGCAGCGCTGGCCTACGGCATGGACAAGAAAGGCGGCGACAGCACCATCGCAGTTTATGACCTGGGTGGCGGTACCTTTGATATCTCCATCATCGAGATTGCGGAAACCGACGGCGAACATACCTTTGAAGTGCTCTCCACCAACGGTGATACGTTCCTCGGTGGCGAAGATTTTGACCTGCGTCTGATTGACTATCTGGCCGACGAGTTCAAGAAAGAAAGTGGCATGGATCTGCGCAGCGACCCGTTGGCACTGCAGCGCCTGAAAGAGGCGGCGGAAAAAGCCAAGATTGAGCTGTCTTCGGCGCAGCAGACCGAGATCAATCTGCCGTACGTAACGGCTGACGCGTCCGGCCCCAAGCACCTGGTACAGAAACTGACACGTGCCAAGTTTGAGTCACTGGTTGAAGAACTGGTCGACCGCACGATTGCGCCACTGAAGATGGCATTGAAGGACGCCGGCCTCGACGTCAAGAAGATCGATGACGTCATTCTGGTCGGTGGCCAGACCCGTATGCCGCTGGTGCAGAAAAAAGTAGCCGAGTTCTTTGGCAAGGACGCCCGTCGTGACGTCAACCCGGATGAAGCAGTGGCTATTGGTGCTTCCATTCAGGCTGCGGTACTGGCCGGTGAAGTAAACGATGTATTGCTGCTTGATGTAACGCCGCTGTCCCTGGGTATTGAGACCATGGGTGGTGTGACCAGCATATTGATCGACAAGAACACCACGATCCCGACCAAGAAAACGCAGGTGTTCTCGACTGCTGACGACAATCAGACGGCGGTCACTATTCACGTGGTTCAGGGCGAGCGCAAGCAGGCTAATCAGAACAAGTCGCTGGGTCGTTTCGACCTGAGTGATATTCCGCCTGCACCGCGTGGCATGCCGCAGATTGAAGTTGCCTTCGATCTTGACGCTAACGGTATCCTGCACGTGTCGGCCAAAGACAAGGCGACCAATAAAGAGCAGTCTATCGTGATCAAGTCTTCCAGTGGTCTGACGGACGAAGAGATCGAGCGTATGGTCAAGGACGCCGAAGCGCATGCTGCCGATGACAAAAAGTTCGAGGATCTGGTGACTGCGCGCAATACAGCTGATGGCCTTATCCACGCTACCCGCAAGACGCTGACTGACGCCGCTGACAAGGTTGAGGCGGACGAGAAAGAAAAAATCGAAGCGGCGATCGTGGCGCTGGAAGAGGCCATGAAGTCGGGCGATATTGAGCAGATCAAGACACGTACCAATGAGCTGACTGAAGCCTCGTCCGGGCTGGCGCAGAAGATGTATGCCGAGCAGCAGGGTGCAGGTGGCCAGGCTGGCGATGCAGGAGATGACACCGCCGGTGAATCCACTTCTGATGACGCGGTAGATGCTGAATTCGAAGAAGTTAAAGACGATAAATAAAAAAACAGCCTGGCTGATGGACTATGTCGAAAAGAGATTATTACGAAGTACTGGGTGTGGGTCGTGACGCGACGGAAGCTGAACTGAAAAAAGCCTACCGTCGCGTGGCGATGAAGCACCACCCCGATCGAAATCCTGACAACAAGGATTCCGAGGACAAATTCAAGGAAGCCAACGAAGCTTTTGAAGTACTGTCGGACCCTGAGAAAAAGGCGCGCTATGATCAGTATGGTCATGCCGGTGTCAATCCTCAGGGCGGCGGCGGAGCCGGCGATTTCGGGGATATCTTCAGTGATATTTTCGGCGATATATTTGGTGCCGGCGGGGGCGGTCGCGGCGGTCGCAGCGGTGTGCGCAAGGGCGCAGACCTGCGCTACAATCTGGAACTGGAGCTGGAAAGTGCCGTAAAGGGAACTACCGTAAAAATCCGCATTCCGACTGCAGTGAATTGCGGGACCTGTGGTGGCACCGGCGCCAAGAAGGGCTCCTCACCAGTCGATTGCAGCACCTGTAACGGTATTGGTCAGGTACGCATGCAGCAGGGCTTTTTCTCTGTGCAGCAAACCTGTCCGCGCTGTCAGGGCAGTGGCAAGCAGATCAAGGATCCGTGTAATACCTGTCATGGCCGTGGTCAGGTGGAAGAGCAGAAGACTCTGTCTGTCAAAGTGCCTGCCGGTGTCGACGATGGCGATCGAATTCGTCTTACCGGCGAAGGTCAGGCCGGTGTCAACGGCGGTCCGCCGGGTGATCTGTATGTGCAGGTACATATGCGGCCTCACAAGCTTTTTGTCAGGGACGGTCGTGATCTGCACTGTGAAATCCCGATCAGCTTTGTAGACGCAGCGCTTGGCGGCGAATTGGAAGTTCCGACTCTGGATGGTCGCGTGAAACTGAAGATTCCGGCGGAAACACAAACCGGGAAGCTGTTCCGTTTGCGTGGCAAGGGTGTTACGTCGGTCAGGGGTGGCCCGCCCGGTGACCTGCTGTGCCGCGTGGTCGTGGAAACCCCCGTCAAGTTGACCCGTCGCCAGAAAGAGATTCTGCAGGAGTTCCAGACGATTGGTGAAAGCGAGGGGCAGCAGTCTCCAAAGATGACGTCCTGGTTTGATGGCGTGAAAAAATTCGTTGATGATTTGCGCGCCTGATCCTTAGTCGTTACACAACAAAAAAGGCGCCGGTTGGCGCCTTTTTTGTTGTGTATATACCTGTTCTGAATCAGGCAGCCAGGAATTTCTGCAAAACTGCGTTGTGGGCGTCCGGCGTCAGTCGCGGCCCGAATTCGCAGATCACGGTCGCTGCCGCAAGACTGGCCAGTTCGCCGGCCTGCTGGAAACTCATACCCTGAGTAATACCGTACATGAAGGCGCCCGAGAACATATCCCCTGCGCCATTGGTATCGACGGCCTTGACGTTATGTGCGGCAATATCAATGTAGCTGGTGCCATCGAACAGGCGCGCACCGCGCGCACCCCGGGTAATGGCAAATCGCGCGGCGACAGTTTTCAGCTTGTTGCAGGCCTGTTCAAAATCATCCTCGTCTGACCAGATTTTAGCTTCCTGTTCGTTGCAGAACAGTATGTCGACGCCATCGCCCAGTACTTCATTGACGCCGTCGCGAAAATACTCAACCATAGCCGGGTCAGAGAAGGTCATGGCCGTTTTTACCTGGTTTTCCTCGGCGATCTGCCGCAGGCGCCTGGCTGCCGCACGGGCAGAATCGGAAGTCACCAGGTAGCCTTCGATGTAGATGTATTTGGCCTGTTTTATCGACTCGGGTTGAAGATCCTGGTCCGATACATATTGTGATATGCCCAGATGGGTGAGCATGGTGCGTTCGGCATCTGGCGTGACCATCACCAGGCAGCGACCGGTGGTGCCGGCTTCGCGCTGCGGCAGCAGGTTCGTTTCTATGTTGTGGTTGCCCAGCTCGGCCATGTAAAAGTCACCGGGTTCGTCGTTGGCCACCTTGCATGAATAAAATGCCTTGCCGCCAAACTGGCTGAGCGCGTACAGTGAATTGGCCGCCGAACCGCCGCCGGCCTGCTTCTTCAGAGGATAACGACTCGATAGCAGATCCAGCAGCTGCTGTTGTTTGTCCTCCTCAATCAGGGTCATGAAGCCCTTTTCAATGCCGGCTTCTTCGAAGAAACTGTCTTCGACTTCAAATTCCTTGTCGACCAGCGCATTGCCGATGCCATATACATCAATCTGATTCATTAATATTTTCCTGTGTTCATTGATTATCCCATGCTGCTGATGACCAGCCTTTCGGTTTGGCCGTCACAACGCGGCAAATGCTTTCTCGGCCGCTGCCATGGTGGTGTCCAGCTCCTGCTGTCCGTGCGCCGCCGACACGAATCCGGCCTCGAATGCAGAAGGCGCCAGGTAGACATTATTGTCGAGCATCACATGGAAATACTTGCGGAACTGCTCCACATTGCAGGCCATAACCTGATCGAAGCGGGTGATTTTCTCTTCACTGGAAAAGAAACAACCAAACATGCCACCGACCTGATTGGTGGTGAAAGCAATGCCGGCAGCCTGTGCCCGTTCGCGCAGGCCGGCAAGCATGGCTTCCGTGGTTGCCCCCAGGTCTTCGTAAAAACCGGGCTTCTGGATTTCCTTCAGCATGGCCTGACCGGCGGCTACCGCCAGTGGACTGCCCGACAAGGTTCCTGCCTGGTACACGCCACCTTGCGGGGCAATACCTGTCTCTTATACACATCTCCGAGCCCACGAGACAGGCAGAAATCTCG
>OLID01000859.1_pt1 | contig 10379 bp, 12 predicted proteins | sample 1609361 | NCBI WGS metagenome assembly OLID01 (sample SAMN05416778, study PRJEB24817) | seawater metagenome | isolation source: Sea water | place: Canada:Atlantic | collected 2013-07
CGAGATTTCTGCCTGTCTCGTGGGCTCGGAGATGTGTATAAGAGACAGGTCGCTGGGCAAGTCGCCGATTGTGGTCAATGATTGTCCTGGTTTCCTGGTCAACCGCATTCTGTTTCCCTATTTTGGCGCATTCTGCCAGCTGCTGCGTGACGGTGCCGACTTCCGGGTTATCGATCGGGTCATGGAGACCTTTGGCTGGCCCATGGGTCCGGCCTACCTGCTGGATGTGGTGGGCATTGACACGGCGTCGCACTGCATGGCGGTGATGGCGGAAGGCTTCCCGGACCGCATGCGGTATGACTTCACCACGGCCATTGATCATCTCTACGAAGCTGGCAGTTACGGCCAGAAAAACGGCAAGGGTTTTTACCGTTATGAGCAAAATGCCGGTGGCCGTCCGGTCAAGGTGTTTGATGAAGCCATCATGGACACGCTGAAGCCTTTGCAGCTGGGCCAAAACGAAATCAGCGAGCAGGCCATCTGCGAACGTATGATGGTGGCGCTGTGTCTGGAAGCGGTGCGTTGCCTGGAAGATGGTATCGTCAGTTCGGCGGCCGAGGTGGACATGGGCCTGCTTCTGGGGCTGGGTTATCCGCGCTTCCGTGGCGGCGCACTGCGCTACATCGATAACATGGGTGTAGCGGCATTCTGTGACATGGCCGACCGTTATGCTGAGCTGGGCGCGCTGTACCGGCCAACGCCGGCGTTGCGCGAGATGGCTGCACAGGGCAAAACGTTTTACTGATTTTTATTGTATGGAGTTGTCGCTTTGTTAACGCAAGTCGCTCAAGAAGAAATGCTTCAGGCCCGCACTGACGAGCAGCGCTTGAACCGCAGCCGTAAAAGTCTGCGCCGTGATGTGGGTCGTGCCATTGCTGACTTCAACATGATTGAGGATGGTGACCTGGTGATGGTATGCCTGTCCGGTGGCAAGGACTCCTATACCATGCTCGATATTCTGCTGCATCTGCAGAAGCATGCGCCGATCCATTTTGACATCAAGGCCGTGAATCTGGACCAGAAACAACCGGATTTCCCCGAGCATGTGCTGCCGGAGTATCTGCGCAAGCTGGGTGTGGATTACCACATCATCGAGCAGGACACGTTTTCCATCGTCAAGGAAAAAACGCCGGAAGGCAAAACCTTCTGCGGACTGTGTTCACGGTTGCGGCGCGGCAGCCTTTATACCTATGCACGACAGATCGGTGCCAACAAGATTGCGCTGGGCCACCATCGCGATGACATCGTCGAAACCCTGTTTCTCAACATGTTTTTTGGCGGAAAAATGAAAGCCATGCCGCCCAAACTGCTCAGCGACGACAAACAGAACGTGGTGATTCGTCCGCTGGCCTACTGCAGTGAGAAAGAGGTGGCACGTTACGCGCGCCTGCGCGGGTTCCCGATTATTCCGTGCAACCTGTGTGGCACCCAGGACAATATGCAGCGCCAGGAAATGAAAGCCATGCTGCAGACGTGGGAGAAACAGTACCCGGGGCGTATCGACAACATTTTCCGCAGCATCGCGCACATTGAGCCGTCGCAACTGGCTGACACACGGCTGTTTCCGTTCCGTGATCTGCGACGTGACGAGGATGCCCCGCAGCGCATCAACGCCGTCAACGTGGCCTGAGCGGTTCGCGAGGCTGACATGGAAATACCCTGGCAACGCCTGTCGGACAATGTGCTGGACTCTGTGATAGAGGAGTTTGTCAGCCGTGAGGGTACCGAGTACGGCGCTGAAGATTATACGCTGGCAGCAAAAGTTGCCCAGGTTCGTTTGCAATTGCAGCGCGGCGAGGCAGTCATTGATTTTGATCCGGATACGGAAACCTGTCACCTGATTGCGCGCCGCTGATTACGGGTCAAATGTCCTATGAACGAGAATACCACCGACACCATGACTGTCGACGAGATCGAGGCCGACATCACGGTTGACGCCACAGGTCTGTTTTGCCCGGAGCCGGTGATGCTGCTGCACAACCGCTTTCGTGACATGCAGTCAGGCGACACCCTGTTAATGACTGCCACGGATCCGTCAACCACACGGGATGTGCCCAAGTTCTGTCTGTTCCTGCAGCACGAACTGCTGGCCCGGGACCAACAGGACGGCATCTACCGTTACCTGTTGCGTAAAAGCTGACAATGGCGACTCCGGTTTACCTGGTGGACGCGTCGATCTACATTTTCCAGGCGCATTTTTCGCCGCAGCAGCAGGTCTGGTCGCGGCGCGCCGAGGACCGCAGCGCGTTCGCCGGATTTGCCCGGTTCCTGCTGCGATTTCTGCAGGTCACGCGCGCTGCAAAACTGGCTGTAGCATTTGACGAAAGTCTGTTTTCCGGTTTTCGCCATCAACTCTACGCTGACTACAAAGCCAACCGGGTATTGCCAGATGACAACCTGGCTCTGCAACTGGCTGCCTGCGCCAGCCTGTGCAAGGTGCTTGGCATTGCTGCCTATGGCAGCCGGCAGTATGAGGCGGACGATATCATCGGCACCCTCAGTGCCTGTGTGCGACGCGAGCAGGCTGGCGACGACCCAGACCCCGTGGTGATTGTCACGCGCGACAAGGATCTGTGTCAGTTGCTTCATCGTGAAGCAGATGCGGTTTGGGATTTCAACCGGGGCGTGCGCCGGCATCGGCAGGATATCTTCCAGCACTACGGCATCTGGCCGGAGCAGTTTCCGTGTTTTCTGGGTCTGACCGGGGACAGTATTGATTGCATCCCGGGGGTTCCGGGTATCGGCCCGGTGGCGGCCAGGCATTTGCTGCAGCATTTTACCAATCTGGATGCGCTGTTCCCGCAACTGGAGGCGGTGCCTGGTCTTGGTTTTCGCGGTGCCCGGCGCTGCCAGGCATTGCTGGCCGAACACCAGCAGCAGGCGTTGTTGAGCCGACAGCTGGCGACCATTGTCAGCTGCGACGATGTCACCGAGACGTTTGTCGTCAGTCACAGCGATGCCTTGCGGGTAGGCCGTATTGATGGCCCAGGGTTTTTGTCGCTGTTGGAACAAATGGCACTGGCCGATGCCGAGGTGCAGCGCCTGCAAACCATGTTGCATGCGTTGCTGGACAGGGAGGCTGCATGAAAATTGTTGCTGATGAGAATATTCTGGCGCTGGACGGCTGGTTTGGCAAAAAGGTAGAACTGCAACTGGTGCCTGGGCGCGATATCAGCGCCAGACACGTCAGGGATGCTGACGCCTTGCTGGTACGCTCCATCACCCGCGTTGACAAGGACCTGCTGCAGGGTTCGTCAGTCAGGTTTGTGGGCACCGCCACCAGCGGTACCGACCACCTGGACCTTGACTGGCTGGCACAACAGGGCATCACAGTGACAGATGCGGCCGGCGCCAATGCCAATGCCGTGGTTGAATATGTGCTCGCAGCACTGGCGTCGCTGATCAAGCAGGACGACTTTGCGTTATGGCAATCGCGTGTCGCGGTGGTTGGCGTCGGCCATGTGGGCAGTGCCCTGATACGGCGCCTGCAGAGTCTGGGCATAGACTGCGTGGCATGTGACCCCTTGCAACAGATCGTTAGCGGTGTCGACTATGTCACTCTGGAGGAAGCTCTTGGCGCGGATGTGGTGTGTCTGCATACACCGCTGACCCGTCATGGCGAATATGTCACCTGGCACATGCTGGATCACCAGCGGCTGTCGACGCTGCGGCCCGAGACAGTGCTCATCAATGCCGGGCGCGGCGAGGTGATTGCTGCTGACGCGTTGCAGGCCTTGTTGCAACGGGTGCCTGAACAGCGGGTCATTCTTGATGTCTGGGAAAACGAACCGGCACCGGCGCCGGCGCTGCTGCGCCAGGTGACAATCGGCACACCGCATATTGCCGGCTACAGCGTGGAAGCCAAGCTGGCGGCCAGCCGTTGCGTACTGACCAGCCTGTGCCGGCATTTCGACAGGAAACTGCCGGCGATGCTGCCACCGTCCAATCTGCCACTGACAGTCCATGACGAACGCTACACGGCGGCCCCGCGCTTTCTCGGCAGCGGCGACAAGCCAGATGAACAGGTGTTTGCCGACATCGTACTGGAGACGTTTTCGCCGGCACGGGTGTCGCAGCGCTTTGCCGAGCTTTATCAACACGGGCCGGACGGTGCACAGGTGTTTGACAGACTGCGCCGCGAGCTGGCGATGCGGCGGGAGTTTTCAGCCAGTCATCTGCACGCCGCCGCCTACAGCCCGCAGCTGGCGGCCTGGCTGCATGCCGCCGGCTTTGTCCTGCAGGCCTGAGAGGTCGTCGACGGGCTCAGATAGCCGATTGAGCCCACTTGCCAAGGAAGCGTTCTACTTTGCTGACGGCCTGCTGCAGCACGTCGGTGGTGGGCAGAAACACTATGCGCAGGTGTTGGGTGTCACTGATATTGAAGGCACTGCCCTGGACCAGCAGAATCTTCTCACGCTCAAGCAGGTCCTGAATGAAACGCTGATCGTCGGCAATTGGATACATGTTCGGGTCCAGGCGCGGGAACATGTAGATGGCGCCCTTGGGTTTGACGCAGGTGACGCCGGGGATCCGGGTGAGCATGTCATAGGCAATGTCGCGCTGCTCGCGCAGCCGGCCACCCGGTAAAATCAGCTCATTGATGCTTTGATAACCGCCCAGTGCGGTCTGTACGGCGAATTGCGCCGGGACATTGGCGCACAGGCGCATATTGGACAGGATCTCCAGACCCTCAATGTAATTGCTGGCCTTTTCCTTGGCGCCACTGAGGATCATCCAGCCTGAACGGAATCCGGCCAGGCGGTAGGATTTTGACAGGCCGTTGAAGGTAACAATAAACAGATCGTCGCACAGTGACGCAATGGGTGTGTGCACCGCGCCGTCATACAGAATTTTGCTGTAGATTTCATCGGCAAAGATGATGAGCTTGTGTTTCCGGGCGACGCGGATGATGTCCAGCAGCAGTTCCGGACTGTACACCGAACCGGTGGGGTTGTTGGGGTTGATGATGATCAGGGCACGGGTTTTGGGCGTGATCTTCTGTTCAATGTCATTGATGTCGGGGAACCAGTCCGATTGTTCGTCGCAGACGTAATGAATCGGATTGCCGCCGCCCAGGCTGACGGCGGCAGTCCACAACGGGTAGTCGGGCGCAGGCACCAGGACCTCGTCGCCATTATTGAGCAGTGCCTGCATGGCCATGACAATCAGCTCGCTGACGCCGTTGCCCAGGTAAATATCATCAATATCGACACCATCAATGCCAATTTGCTGGCACTCCTGCATAATGGCCTTGCGTGCCGAGAACAGCCCCTTGGAGTCGCTGTATCCCTGAGCATTGGGCAGGTTACGGATGACGTCCTGGATGATTTCTTCAGGCGCTTCAAAACCGAATGCGGCCGGGTTGCCGATATTGAGCTTGAGAATGCGATTGCCTTCTTCTTCAAGCCGTTTGGCTTCTTCGAGCACCGGGCCACGAATGTCGTAACAGACTTTCGCCAGTTTATCCGACTGCCTGATTTTTTTCATAATGCAAGTTCCGGGATGTACGCGTTGGGGCGATATTGTAAACTGACGACAGAAAAATGATAGAGGAGAGAATTGTGGCAATTGACAGCAAAAGCCAGTGCAGCGTGCCCTCGGGCAATACGCACAAGATAAGTGACGCAGACCGCGATCGCCTGCGCGCGGAGCTGGATCCCGAAACCTATCATATTGTTTGTGAGGCCGGCACCGAACGCGCCTTCAGCGGTAAATACTGGGACTGCAAGACCCCGGGCATGTATCACTGTGTGGTGTGCCAGCAACCACTTTTTGACTCGGAAACCAAGTACGATTCCGGCTCCGGCTGGCCCAGTTACTACCAACCGGTGGCGGACTCTGCGGTCACCGAGGTCACCGACACCAGCCATGGCATGGTGCGCACCGAGGTCGTATGCGGCAAGTGCGAGGCGCATCTGGGGCACGTATTTGAAGATGGGCCACCGCCGACCGGCCTGCGTTATTGCATCAATTCTGCCTCCATCGTGTTGCACGAGAGGTGATGACGGGCAGCAATAACAGGTGCCAATGGAGGTGTGTCCGCCAGGTCGCACTGCCAACACTGTTATCGCTCATCTGTCATACCGTCTGGGCGCAGACGGGTGCGGAGTCGGCATCATCAGCAGCCCGTCACACCACGGCGGTGGGCATCTATTACAGCCGCGGTGGCTATGGCGAAAGCCGTGATACCCGAATTCGCTACCTGCCGCTGTCACATGAAGTGGCAAAAGGCAGTTGGCGCGTCAAGGCCACCGTGCCGGTGCTGGAGATCAGCGGGCCTGCCAATGTGCTGGTTAACGTTGGCAGTGTAGGTGGTTTTGCCGGTGCCCGTGCGGCGCAGGTGTCGGCCAGTGGGCTGGGTGATGTCAGTTTTAGTCTTACCTATGAGGTCCCGGCGTGGTCCGCTCAAGCCCCGTTTATCGATATCAGCGCCGAGCTCAAGGCCCCTACAGCTGATCCGCAGCAAGGTCTGGGCACCGGACGTGTGGATGCGGGCGTGCAGGTGGATCTGTATCAGCTGGCCGGTCCGTTGACCGTTTTTGCCTCGGCCGGGTACCGCTACCGGCGCGTGTCGCCATTTTATGCGGGTCTGGAAAACTCCTTTTACGGCTCGTTGGGTGCCAGTGCCAGCTGGGGCGATACGCTGCAATACGGTCTGATTTATGATTTTCGTCAGGCGGCGTCGGTGTTTACCGGGGAAACTCACGAGTTGCTGCCTTACCTGTCCTGGACGATGTCACCGGTCTGGAGCGTGATGCTTTATACGGTGACCGGTTTTACCGAAGACAGCGCCGATTTTGCTGCCGGCATGCAGCTGAGTCGACGCTGGTAGCCCCTTTCAGAAAGCAGAGTTCAGATCTGCATCGGGCGAGGTCGCGGGGGAGTGATGGACGCACGATCCACGGCCGGACGCATGCGCTGGAATGGCGGTAGTTCGGGGCGCTGAATGCGCTCGGGAATCAGGGGGCGGTTGTTGTCGAGTGCGTTCTCTTCCGCTGCGGCACCTTCAACATCAGTATCTGCATCATTTCCGGCAATGCCCTCGACTGGCAGTTGCTGCAGGATGAGTGGCTGCTCCTGACTTTCGATGGTGCGGTCGACGGCACTGTCGATGCTGCCGTCGGCATCGGGGCCAGCTTCGGCCTCCGGGGAGGGTGCCGGTTCAGCCACTTCCATGCGGAAACGCTCAATGTCGTCAGTGCCGGTAGCATCGGGAATCTGTATCTGAATTTCCAGCGGCGGTTCCACAATGGTGGTGTTGCCGGCCTCTGCCATGTCCAGCAGGCGTCGCGCATGTGGCGGCAGCTCCTGGCTGGGGTCATCGAGAATATCCAGTGCCGGCGCAGTGTCGCGGAAATCGGGGCTCTGCAGGGAATTGCGCTGCAGTTCGATGAGCGGACGCATGTCGTCGGGAATACGCGCGGTTTCAGTATCGAGCTGTTGCAGGAAGGGTTCGATCAGGCTGTCCGTGTCGCCGGAAACTGCGTCGCCCGTGTGTGTGTCATCGGCATTGTCCACCGCCTCAGTACTGCCCAGGAACGGGCTGGGACCGCCGGTGCCACCAAAGCCGCTGTCACCATTGTAACCACCGGTTCGTCCGGTGCCACCCATGCCGCTGCCCTGGTCGTCGCCGCCGCCACTGATGGTGCCAATACTGCTGGTGGCGATCAGAAAGCTGCACACAAACAACACCAGTGCCATCAAAATGGCAAGCGGGTAGCTGCGAAGTGCAAGTATGGCTTTAGGCATTATCCTGGTCCTGCTTCTCGTAGCGACTATTGTAATGGAATATACCGAAATTCATACGGAAACGATTGGGCTTTTTCGACGTTTTTGCCGATTTTGTGACGGCAGCCGCAGCGGCCTGCTCGTCGGCACGCTGCAAGGCCAGTGCTTCATTGTTGAGGGCGCGCAATGCCTGCATGCCCAGTTCCTCGGCCCGCTCATTGAGGGTCTGGATGGAAGCTTCGCTTAACTGGTCATAATACACGCTGCGATCGAAAAAGGCGGGCTTGTGGCCCAGCAGGTTATGTGTGCCGGCACTGATATGGTCCTGCAGGTTTTTGCCAAAGAAGAACACCTTTTCATCAAAACCCTTGTCCGGAGTAAAGGCGCCGGTATTGAGCACCACGCGGCCCTGCTCGTCCTGATGGGCCACGCCAAGATGGATCCACTCATCGAGAATGACCCTGGGGCGGATGTCCTGGCGGCAGACCATCTCCACCAGGTCATCGAAGCTGGCCGCGTCACCGGTCTGTGCCGAGCGCAGCGGCAAGGGCAGGGGTTCTCCGTTGGCATCCTTGAAGCGGTCGGAACCCAGCCAGCTGGCAATCAGTTTGGCGCCGACAGAGATATTGGCAGGCAGAACGCTTTCATCGGCCTGCTCGGCACGCAGTCGTTTGACATCCTTGCGATGCACGCCGGTTAGCAGGGTGATACGGCTGTCCGACTGACGCTTGCCGTCTACCGAAAACTCCCGGTCAGCAACATCGACGTAAATGGATTTGAGCAGGGTAGTGAGATAGGGATAGCTGACCTGGAACGACAGTAACAGCCGGACCAGCGGGCGCAGCAGTTTGCGCAGCGCTGTGACCAGGGCGGCGGGGGGCTGACCCGGGGATTGGCTGACGTTTTTGTCACTCATGAGGCGCAGTATAGACAGAGGTGGGAAATAATCCCACAAATATTTTGTGACATGTGTTGACGTGGGAATAATTCCCACTTACTATTCAGGCTAACACAATCAATGGCATAGCGCGATCATCTTGGTTGACTAGCTGATCAGGCTGATCAGAACCAGGTTCCGGATGCGACAAGGCGAACCATGTTTGCACGATTTAGGGATGACAGTTTTTATTTGCCTGGGGTGACGGCAACGCCCGATGCCGATGTGGCTCTGGATCAGTCCCCGGCACGGGCACTGCGACTGCCCGATGGTCGCCAGCTCAGCTGGTGTGAAACCGGCCATCGTCATGGTTTCCCCATCATCTATTTCCACAGCCAGGCCGGCTCCCGGCTGGAGGCTGAACTGCTGCATGATGCCGCACTGGCGGCGGGCTTCCGCCTCATAGCGGTGGACCGCCCCGGTATAGGCGGCTCCGACTTCAGAAAAATGCATGGTCACAGTGATTTTGCCCCGGACGTGGCCTTCCTGCTGGAACACCTGGGTATTGATCGTGTGGGTGTCATGGGCTGGGACGGGGGCGCGACCTTTGCTCTGGCCTTCAGTCACCGATATCCGGCACTGGTGGTGTTTGCCACCCTGCTGGCGCCGATCGCCGGACGGCCATCGGCGCAGCGTCGAATGAGCCTGCGATTATTGTCGGCAGTGGTGAGCGGCTTTGTATACGCACGACAGCGATTGCGCGGATCCCGTATTGAACAGTGCCTGGCGCGCTTGCGTGAGGGCCTGTGTTACGCCGATCGCAAACAGTTTGATAATCCGCTGATCTATCGTTTGCTGGTCAGGGACGCGGCCGAGGCAGTGCGTCAGGGTGGGCGGGGCGTTGCCCAGGATAGCGTGCTGAGCCTGGCAGACTGGGATTTTGCGCCTGCGACGATCACCGCGCCGGTGGACGTCTGGCGCGGCGGGGCCGATACCTTGAGCGCGCTCTGTCATGTGCGGGTGCTGCAGGAAACCCTGCCCAACGTCACTCTGCACTCAATACCCGGGCAGGGTCATTTCTTTTTTGCCGGGTCATCGACAGATATCTTCCGTCACGCCCGGAAGTCGCTGAAAGCCTGAGCGGGCTTTCGGTCTGACCCCGCTGACCGCCCGAACGATCAGTTGGCCTGACGCCGTCCGATAACGCCACAGGTCCGGAAGTGCAGCTTGTGGGGCATCAGGCTGCGCTGCTGCAGGCGGCTGGTTTCGTCGATAAAACGGGTCAACATGGACTCAGCTTCACAGCGATACCGGAAAGGTCCTACGTCCTTGCCCTCACGGGTACGGAAGTACCATAAGCCGGATTGGCTGAACAGTCGATCGGTGCGTTCGTAGCTTTGGGCGCTAACATCGGTCAGGCGGGTACTGGTGCTGGCGTTTTGCATGGCAGGAGTCTCGGCTTGGGCGTTGTTATTATCGGTCGCAGACTACTTACTGGCCGTTCACTTTTGTACAGCTGGTTTTATACTAGACCACTCTTGGAATGAATAGTATCCCTGATCGACAGAAAAATGTGATCCGTCGCAAATCGGGCAATAAAAGCCGCGGCGCGATTATTTATTGAATAAAACCGGGGCTTGTGGGACAATCGCGCACTTCAAAATACCCTGATTTCCATATAACTTGTTGAAATAGTTGATGGAAATTATTTTTGCTGACTTATAATAACTGCTGTCTCTTATACACATCTGACGCTGCCGACGATCTACTCTGT
>OLID01000861.1_pt1 | contig 10370 bp, 7 predicted proteins | sample 1609361 | NCBI WGS metagenome assembly OLID01 (sample SAMN05416778, study PRJEB24817) | seawater metagenome | isolation source: Sea water | place: Canada:Atlantic | collected 2013-07
TCTACACAGAGTAGATCGTCGGCAGCGTCAGATGTGTATAAGAGACAGGCATCAATTTGGTCATTTGCAACCAGCTCCGACCAATGTTCGAATACCTGCTTAATACCAAATTCATCTGCAAAATTTTGAGCTGACAGTTTTTTGCGACTTGCAACAGCAACTAATTTGATACCTTCCACATTCTTTATTGCATTTGCCATAACACCCGCAATTAAACCAGCACCTACAATACCAATTCGTAAAACATCTTTTGCTATCATTTCCCACCCTTTTTAAGTTAGAACCTATCAATCTTTTTATTAATCACTGATACTCAATGCATTCGAGCTATAATCAAGATAAAATTATAAAGCATAGATTTATATATCACAGGAAGCACATGAAACTATTTATTACATTATTACTTATATCAATGCTAGCCGTTTTCCAGGTTGCCGAAGCGAAACGCTTTGGTGGTGGAGGTAGTTTTGGTTACAGCAAATCATACTCTGGTGGTTCGGCACCTAAATCTTCAAATACAACAGCCGCTGGTCAAAAAAGCGGTGGTATGGGTGGATTAGGGAAATTACTTGCCGCTGGTGCAATTGGTGCAGCATTAGCATATTTATTTACTAGTGCTGGTGGCGGTATCGGTTGGATATTATTAGCAGTATTGGCTTTCTTTATTATATCAAGGATTATGCGTAGTCGAGCAATGTCGCAACAACGGCCAAAACAAAATCAGTCTGGCTTTGGCGGCAGAACCATTAATGGACAATCATCACAGCAATTTGCTTCTGGCAACCATAACAATGCTTTTGATCAAAACACTGCCTATGCAGATGAAACTGACACAACCAGAACACAAACTGGTGGACACAATACCTATGCTGTGAATGGCATGATGCCAGACGGAACGCCTGAGACTGTATTTAAGCACCAGGGTCTTAATTTATTTCAACAGCTTCAAGACCTGAATAATGCCGCCTCAATAGAGAAAGTTAAGGGTTACTTAACCAATGACATGTTTAATCAATTAAAAGATCATGTTACGGAAAACGCAGAAATCGCAAAATTTGAAAACCTTGAAACTGAAATTGTTGGATTTGAAAAAATCGGAACAAAATGGGTTGGTTCAATTAAGTTTAGCGGCAAGGTAAAAGAAGATAGCCATTCAAACTGGGACAGCTTTGAAGAGATTTGGCATTTTGATCGTGATAAAGAAGAGCATATCTGGCAGCTTTCTGGTATTCAGCAAATTAGCTAATTATTATCTTAACCCTTACTTCAAATTCTAAAATAAAATTAAACATCCATATTAAATATTAAGGATGGGTATTGCCTAAAAATTTAGCCACAAATAAAAACTGGGGAAAACTAACGACACTCCCTTTAGCAGCAATTGGTATCTCAAGTATATTCGGCCTGAGAAATTTGCCAGTTGTCGCAGAATATGGCTTAGCATCCATCACACTATACATTTTAGCTACGCTTTTGTTTTTTATACCCAGCGCCTATGTGTGTAGCTATTTGTCTAAAACATTTGAATGTTCTGGCGGAATTTATGGTTGGGTAAAACAAATATTGGGGGAACGTCTTGGTTTTGTGGCCATGTGGCTAGAATGGATTAATACCGTTGTTTCATTTCCTATGATGTTGAGTTTTGTTATCTATACTTTTTTATATGCAATTGCACCACAACTAGCACACGGAAGTTCAACCTTACAATTTATTATATTTATTGGCTTATTTTGGGGCGTATCGTTTCTTAGCACCTTCGGGTTAGTAGTTTCAAGCAAATTTATCACCTTATTTGTAATGTTAGGAACACTTCTGTCTGCTGCCATCATATCTATACTTGGAATCATATGGCTCATTGATGGCAATAAGCCTGAAATAAGTTTTTCAGCCCAGCATTTGATACCAGATTTACATATTGGTACGTTAGCTTTTTTAATTTCAGTAGTTAATGGTTTTTCAGGCATTCAGTCTATTGGTTTCCATAGAAATGAGTCTCAGTCCCCAGAAAGTACAATACCTCGCGCAATAAAACTCACAGTAATTATTATCCTACTCTTTTCACTCATAACCACATTAGCAATCGCCATTGTGATACCGCATGATAAATTGATACTGATTGGCGGAATAATTCAAGCAATTCATTTTCTGTTTACCAATTATGGGCTTGGTTGGCTGGAACCAATTGTTGTAAGCCTTATCGGTCTGGGTGTGTTAGCTGAAGTCACTTCTTGGATTATCGGGCCAAGTAAAGGAATAGCAGAAGCTAGCCATTCAGGCTATATATTTAAAAAATGGGGGAAATATAACAGCAAAGGCGTGCCAGTAAATGTACTGTTAGTTCAATGTGTGATTAGCACCATACTTGCAAGTATTATACTTTTTACCCCATCCATTTCTTTTGCATATTGGCTGTTATCTGCTTTGACTGGACAATTTGCCCTATTAATGTGGGTGCTAGTATTTACCAGCATTCTATATTACACACTTAAAAATAAAATTGACCGACTTTGGTTAAAACTATCATCTATCGTTGGTTTATTGGTTTGCCTAATAATTACCATATTTGGCTACCTACCACCTAGCAACATAATTAAAACAACAAATGAAATCATATTATATGAAATATTTCTGATTAGTGGATTAGTTGTTTTTGTAATCACACCCCTGCTAATACATTATTTCCGCTCTAAAATTAAACTAAGACAATTTGGTTAGTTTAGAATGTTGCAATATCCTTAGATGTCGTTATGAAAGATTTTTTAACAATATTCGTTTTCACTTCTTTCACACTTAAAGGTTTTTTATTTATTAAATCATTCGATGAAACCACTCCCATTTGATTAGCAGGATGTCCTTGTAAAATATTTTGCTGGATCATACCGTTGTTAGGATTTGATTCAGGTAATACATATACATTAGAAATATTGACGTGGTCAGATGTATCTTCCTTGTTAGACTCTAAATGAAAAAATACATAAATCCCTACTACAACCATACATACAAAAAGACAAGTAAATATGATAATGATACTTTTTCTCACGAGCATATTCCTATAGCTAATAATTAGCTTATTGTACCATAATTAGTAATACCCAGACATCCACTGTCTAACTAAGTTTTGGAGATTACCTTTAACAAAAAATAAGTTTTATGCGTATTCCATTTTAAATAAAAAGATAGTCGTGGATCAATATCTATTATTGGCTTCAAATATCAACCTACATTAATACAATGCAAATAACATTAACTCAGGATAAGTAAAGTTTTACGAATAAATTTTTAATAACCAATTGATTTTAAACTATATTATTCAGAATAATCAAATCTTATGATTTCAATAAAAATAAAAGCATAACTTTCTATATACATGGTATTGATTTTAATATAGAAAGGTATACTATGTATTTTATAGAAAGCATTACTACACATTAAAAAGTTTTAGGAGAATAAAATGAAAAAAATAATCGCAATCGCTTTAGTTGGAATGATAGCTTTGAGCACAGGTGCATTTGCATTAGGTAATAACTATGTTGCATTTCAAAACTTTCAACAAACCTCTGTACAAATGACACAATAATTACGGTACGAATATAATGTCTAAGTTAGAGTTTTATAGCCAATACGTGATATTTCCAAAGTAACAATAAACACCCTGTCTCACTGGTCCAACATGATGTTTAATTTGAGCCAAATAAGATAGGATATCTCTCTCAATTTTGTCCTTAAAAATAAATCGGGTTAGCTATATGCTATTTTTGGCGGGTTCCAAATTTTTATATGAAGATAAGGTTCTAAGCCTACCTAATACAACCACCAATATTGCAGTTAGAATTAATAAAAAGCTTGAAAGTCCAAAACTTGAAATTTTATTAAATGTTTCCGCTAACATTGGTGAAAACCCTGCAAAAATAACACCTATATTATAACTAAGTGAGCAAGCTGTCATTCTAAATTTAGTATGAAACAATTCACCAAATAAACTACCCACAAAACCAGCAATTCCACAATTTAGCACTATCATTACAATTAGTCCGATCACCCCCAGCATTGGACTAGTATGGTATAGACCGAACATAACAATTGCTGGTAACAATATTAAACCAAATACTTGCGCTTGCCTTAAACGACAACGAAATCTTGGAACGATATAACCAAACAATGGATATAGTATTACTGATAGCACTAAAACACAGTTCACCCATAACAGTGAATTTTTAGCATTAAAGCTCCAATTGATTTGCATGTAAGTTACTAAATAAGTAAACAACACATAACCAATGGTTTGTATGCATGCATTCAATAGCACTAATAAAATCAGCTCTCTTGGTTGTTGCTTAAAAATATCAGCAACCTTATATTCAGCGACTGGTTCATCACTTTTCTTACGTGCATTTTTTGGTGAGACAACCATATATAATAAAAATAGCAAAAAACTCATCATGAAAGGTATACGCCAAGTCAACTCAAGCAAATAGTCATTTTGTACGTTATAGGCCTGTAAATAATGTCCAACAATCGTCATAGACATAAACCCAACAAAGGTTGCGATTAAACCACCAGCTATCGAAATAGACCAAATGAAACTGACAAGAAACGGTTTATTTGATGATTTACTATCAGCAGCAATTGAGATTAAACCAGAAAGCTGTCCACCTGCTGACATCCCTTGAACAATACGGATAACAACTAAAAGTAGTGGTGCCAATATGCCAATTTCTGCATAGCCAGGCAATAAGCCAAGAGATAACGTTGGTAATGCCATACACCAAATGGTTAAATTTACTGAAAAGCCCTTACCATATTTATCACCTAAAAACCCAAACAGCAATGACCCCAATGGACGAGATATAAACCCAACTGCAAAAGTTGCAAAAGTTAGCAATAAAGCGATAAATTGACTATCTGCTCCGCTAAAAAAGGTTTGTGAAATTTGTACCGCAAATACACCATACAAAGCATAGTCATACCACTCTAATAAGTTTCCAGATGACTGTCTGACAAAATTTATTATTCTTTTTTTATCGCTCATTATTTCTCGCTCCTTCGCAATTTGGTAGCGCATTAAATTTACATTACTCAATACAGATATAGCTTTGAGAGGATATTTCTATCCACCCAAAATGAAGCGATATATTCTATAAGGATAAGTAATGGAAAACAACCTTTGACTTAAATTTAATCACGGCTGAAATTTAAGGGGCAAGTATTGAAAGATGATTTGCGTTAACTGGGTTCACCTAAGATATTTAATATCCGATCAGTAAAACCGATATACCTCAAGCAAGCACGTAGAACTATTAGGGAAATAAGCTAAATATCTCAATAGATGGCAAAGGTAGAGCAACAGATAATATTTATTGCTATTGAAAAGTTCCCAATAGCTTAATGAATGTGTTTTTGAACTAGCTTACTTTTTATTTGCTTTACGGCTCAATTCTTTTAACTTTTCTTTTTGTTTTTTATGTAACTCGGCTGCTTGTTTAGCATCAGCACCTATATGAGTTTCACCTCTTTCACGCGCAAGTTCTGCTTGTTTCTCACGCTCCGCAAAACGCGATTTTTGCTCATCGGTCATTTTTTGATAACAGTGATGACAACTCACGCCTTTTTCATATTCTGGCTTTAATTTATCTTCTTCAGTTATTGGCATTCTGCAAGCAAAACACTGGTCATAATGTCCTTTCTCAAGCTCATGATTCACTGCCACACGCGAATCAAAAACAAAGCACTCACCTTCCCAAAGTGATTCTTCTTTTGGTACTTCTTCCAAGTACTTAAGAATACCACCTTGCAAATGATAAACCTCTTCAAAACCTTTTGCTTTCATTAAAGCCGTTGATTTTTCACAACGAATACCACCAGTACAAAACATGGCAACTTTTTTGTGCTTATTAGGATTCAAATTTTTATCAACATATTCAGGAAAGTCTCGGAATGTTTCAGTATGCGGATTAACCGCATTTTTAAACGTACCAATTTCAACCTCATATTCATTACGGGTATCAACTAAAACAACATCTGGATCTGTAATTAATTTATTCCAATCTTGTGGCTTAACATATTCTCCAACGAGTTTATTTGGATTAATCCCCTCTACACCTAAGGTAACGATCTCATTTTTAAGCTTAACTTTCGAACGATTAAAAGGCATATCTTCATGGCATGACTCTTTATATTCAATATCAGATAAACGTGCATCAGATTTTAAATATGCTAGTAAATTATCGATTCCTTCTCTTGAGCCAGCAACTGTACCATTAATACCTTCATTGGCTAACAATAATGTACCGCGAACATTATTTTCTAACATAACATCCAATATTGGTTTTTGCATGGCTTCAAAATTTTCAAGCGTAACAAACTTATACATGGCACATACAACAACTTGAGACATATAATATCCCCTTAAATTATCAAAAAATAAACTGCGGGTATTATACACGAACAACCTAAAATATAAATATTCAGGACAAGTTACCTAAGGCTTAGCTGATTTATGTCAAATAATTAACCAACACTGTTACTACCACAATCAACATAATACTGATTAGAAGATAGCATTTTCTTTTGGTCACCTGGATACTGAATATATTCATAAGGAATTTCAATATAACTGGTCAAGAATTTAGCAAATAGCTGTAGTTCCATTTTATTATAAATATTCAATTTCTTGCCCAAAGTCGCCGTCATTTTTTCAATCGTTCTGGGAGACAAATCAAAAACATTCGCTACTTCTTTAGACGTACCAATCACAGATAACAATTGTAAGCTGGAAAGCTCTGATTCAGTTAAGTCAATCCAATCAAGAGATAATTCTGCTGGATTATGAGTGACATTTTTTTCGATTATTTCCTTATCACAAGCCACCTTTATACCGTCTGTCATTAATACATAAGTAACATCAATACATTTAATTAATCGATTAATTAAACTGCTTCTATTTTTGTTAGATAACAATTCAAAATATGAATGCTTAATATCGAATAAAAAAAAGTCATCATGTTTAGGGTACTTCCTTTGAAACATAAGCATTCCAAGATCGCTATTACTCTCTTTATAGTTTTTGAAATGTTTAGACTTTATGTTCCTTATGCATTCAATATCAAAAATAATCTGATCTCTTGATAATGTTTCATGTTGGCAGAAAGAACAATACTCTCCTTCTGTATCAAAGGTCAGCCTGAATCTTCTGAAATTATTGATACCCTCAGCTAACAGTGCCTGAGATATATGAGATAAAATCTCGCTAGTCTGGTACATTACTTGACATGAAAACATGAATGATGAGTGATTGTATAGTTATAGCATAGGCTATATCTATGTAATTCCTATAGTAATAAATACGATTTTATTTTTGTATTAACGCCATAAAAAACTAATTACTGCTTGGTTATGATTTAGCTGAGCAAGAATTTAATGTCTCAAAATTATTCTTCAAAACCGTAACAGGATGTTTCACGCATGTATTTTCCATACGTTTCACTTGGCAACGACATGAAAATCCAGTAACCATCGCTTTATTTCCTAATTCTGAATTTCGGATAGCTTCCTTCCAGCTCATATCATATAGCTTTTTAGACCCTTCAATATGCTTGGTTTCATGTCCGTATGTTCCAGCCATACCACAACAACCTGTTTTTGCGATTTTTGTTTGCATGCCAAAATGATTAAAGATTTTCTGCCAAGCATTAGTTGATTCAAGCGCCAAGGCTTTTTCTGAACAATGAGGATAAAGATCAAATGATCCTGATTCTGGCTTTTGTATATCTAAAGAAATACCATCAAGATTTTGTGCTAACCATTCGTTAACCAATTGCACTTTAAACTTAACTTCTGAACCCAGCGTTTTAACATATTCATCTCGATAACATAATGTCATACTAGGTTCAATGCCAATTAATGTTATGCCTGCCTCAGCAATACGATTATAAAAACTCGTATTTTCGCGTGCCAAAGCAATGAAATGTCTTAAAAACCCTTTAGTATGCAATGCCTTACCATTCTCACGGAAAGGTAATACATAAACAGTAAAACCCAATTTAGTTAGCAGATCATAAGTATCAAGCATAACATCAGACTCATAATAACTATTAAAAGCATCTTGAACTAAACATACAGATTTAGACTTTTCTGAGTCAGAAAGATTTTTAAGTTTGTGTATATCAAATTTAGGTGCATTTAAGGCTGCTAATGATTTATTGAACTTGTTAGTTGACAACTTAGGCAAGTCGGTTAATCCAACAAATTTACTCATCATCCACTGAACTGGCTTTAATTGATTAATATAGTTTGAGGCGGTCGGTAAATAGGATTGATAATGCGCAATTTTCTCAACCATCGCAATAAAATAGTCTTTAGATGGTCGAGCATAACGCGTATGGTACTGCGATAAAAATTGTGAGCGCATTGTTGGAATATCAACTTTGACAGGACAAGATGAGGCACAAGCTTTACAACCTAAACATTTTTCCATCGACTCATAGACTTCATGTGAATAATCATTTTTTTGCTCTTCTGATTTTTTAAACCAGGATTTTATTTGATGTCCAAACTCTGGCTCACCCGTTGTTAAGACACCGATATAATTCTTATTAGATAGCTGATGCAACCACTCTCGCACCAAACCAGATCTTCCTTTAGGCGAATAAACCCAGTTTCGTGATAGTTTTGCTGAAGGACAAATCACATCGTTATAATCATAATTTAAACAAGCAGCATTACCGTTACAATTAAAAGCGCCCGCATATTTTTGTCGAACACGCTTATCAATTTTAGTATCAACATACCCCTTATAAGGGCCATCCACTTTAACAAGCTGTTCTTTTGAACCTTTCGGTACTACAATTTTACCTGGGTTTAAACGATTATCTTTATCAAATGTTTGCTTTATTTCAGCTAGACCAGCATATAACTTATCACCAAAGTATTGTTGAACATATTCACTTCTAAAACCTTTACCATGTTCAGACCAATAAACACCACCATATTTTCTAACCAGCTCATTCACCTGACTCGTTAAAACAGGCACCAGTTTTTGGTGTGATTCTGTCGACATATCTAGCGCTGGACGCATATGCAAACACCCTACATCCACATGCCCAAACATTCCATATCTTAAATGATAACTGTCTAATAACTGACGCAGTTCAACAATGTAATCTGCTAAATTCTCAGGTGGAACAGCTGTATCTTCCATAAAGGGAATTGGCTTATTATCGCCTTTCATATTACCTAAAAGCCCAACGCCTTTTTTACGCAGATTCCATAGCTCTGCAATCTCATTTGGCTTATTCGTATGATAATACGCATTAAGCTTATCAGCTTGGATAAGCACCTTAAGTTTTTCTGTTATGGCCTTTTCCTGGGCTAATAAGTCATCCTGACTGTCCGATATAACTTCAACCAGATTAATGGCACCTGCTTTTTTACCTTCAGGCTCAATAATCATATGTGCCACTTTATTAAAAATTTCATCCTCTCTAGCAAGTGCCAAGATATTATCATCAATGGTTTCAACTGCCGCAGGATGATGCTCTAATAAATCTTTTGCTGCTCTTAAAGCGCCTTTAAAGGTTGGATACTGCAAGGCAAACAGTGATTTGAATTTTGGAATTTCAACTAAATTTAATTTTAAACCGACAACATAAACCAGAGTGCCTTCTGAACCAGAAAGTAAATAGTTTAAATTAAATGTTTTATTTTCCTGGTCAATGACTTTAGCCAGGTTATAGCCTGTCATAAAGCGTGCTAGCTTTGGAAATCTATTTTCGATTTCTTCAGCATTTTGAGTAATGACATCGTTTGTAACTCGATATATTTCACCCTCTTTATTTTGTTGTGCTAATTTTTTTTCTAGTATTTCAAAACTAATTTGCTGTGTTTTAATTTCAGAGCCATCAACACATATAAACTCAATTTCTAGAATGTGCTGACTGGTACGTCCATATAAACGTGAACCTTTACCGCAAGCATCGGTATTAACCATGCCCCCTAACGTCGCACGATTACTGGGCGATAAATTTGGTGCAAAAAATAAGCCTGTATTTTTGACTGATTCATTTAATTGATCCAGCACAACAGCAGGTTCAACTTTAACCCATTTTTGTTCTGAGTTTACCTCAAGAATTTGGTTCATATATCGTGAACAATCAATAATAATGCCTGGTGATAGCGACTGACCATTCGTACCAGTACCACCACCACGAGGCGAAAACTTTAATGCCTTGAATGTATCTTGATTCCCAACTTGAAAGGCATATAAAATATCCTGCTTATCTTTTGGATATAGGACACATTCAGGTACGACCTGGTAAATGCTGTTATCCCTGTCTCTTATACACATCTCCGAGCCCACGAGACAGGCAGAAATC
>OLID01000868.1_pt1 | contig 10303 bp, 7 predicted proteins | sample 1609361 | NCBI WGS metagenome assembly OLID01 (sample SAMN05416778, study PRJEB24817) | seawater metagenome | isolation source: Sea water | place: Canada:Atlantic | collected 2013-07
AGATTTCTGCCTGTCTCGTGGGCTCGGAGATGTGTATAAGAGACAGATATAATACAGACCCAAGACCATATCCTGAGAAGGTACGGCAATAGGCGCTCCATTCGCTGGATTCAAAATATTGTGAGAAGCAAGCATCAACAATTGTGCTTCTAAAATTGCCGCGTTACCTAATGGTAAGTGAACGGCCATTTGATCCCCATCGAAATCGGCGTTGAAGGCCGTTGTAACCAATGGGTGAAGACGAATTGCTTTTCCTTCAATTAATTTTGGTTGGAAAGCTTGAATACCAAGTCTGTGAAGAGTAGGGGCTCTATTCAAAAGAACAGGATGTCCTTTCAAAATGTTCTCCAAAATATCCCAAACAACTGGTTCTTTTCTATCAACAATTTTCTTTGCAGATTTTACAGTTTTTACAATCCCACGTTCAATCATCTTACGGATGATAAATGGTTTGTACAACTCAGCCGCCATTCCTTTAGGAAGACCACATTCATGCAATTTCAAATCTGGTCCAACAACAATTACCGAACGTGCTGAATAATCCACACGTTTTCCAAGTAAATTTTGACGGAAACGACCTTGTTTACCTTTCAATGAATCAGAAAGAGATTTCAATGGTCTGTTTGACTCTGTTTTAACAGCAGAAGATTTACGTGAGTTGTCGAACAATGAGTCTACTGACTCTTGCAACATACGTTTCTCATTACGTAAAATTACTTCTGGTGCTTTAATCTCTATTAATCGCTTCAAACGGTTGTTACGAATAATAACACGTCTGTATAAATCATTCAAATCAGATGTTGCGAAACGACCTCCATCTAATGGAACTAATGGACGTAATTCTGGTGGAATAACCGGAACTACTTTTACAATCATCCATTCAGGTCTGTTCTCAATTCTTGTTTGAGACTCGCGCATCGATTCAACAACTTGAAGACGTTTTAACGCTTCATTTTTACGTTGAACTGAAGTTTCTGTATTTGCTTTGTGACGTAAATCATAAGAAGTAGCCTCAAGATCCATTGTTTTCAATAAATCATAAAGTGCCTCAGCACCCATTTTAGCAACAAACTTATTTGGATCTGCGTCCTCTAAGTATTGATTTTCTTTTGGTAATGTATCTAGTATATCTAAATAATCTTCCTCAGTTAAGAAATCTAAACGGTTCAATACTTCACCAGTCAAAGATGTCGCAATACCCGCTTGGATAACTACATATCTTTCATAGTAAATAATTTGATCCAATTTCTTAGTTGGAAGACCAAGTAAGTAACCAATTTTATTCGGTAAAGATCTAAAGTACCATATGTGCGCAACTGGAACAACTAATGAAATATGTCCCATACGTTCACGACGTACTTTTTTCTCTGTTACTTCAACCCCACAACGGTCACAAACGATTCCTTTGTAACGGATTCTTTTGTATTTACCACAGTGACATTCGAAATCTTTTACCGGTCCAAAAATACGCTCACAGAACAAACCATCTCTTTCTGGCTTGTACGTACGGTAGTTAATTGTTTCCGGCTTCAATACTTCACCGCTTGATTTCTCAAGAATTGTTTCAGGTGAAGCCAACGAAATCGTGATTTTGTTGAAGCTACTTTGTGTTTTAGGTGTTTCTTTTCTATAAGCCATAATATCGTCTTATTTTAATAATTAGTCCATAGAGATATTGAGACACAATCCTCTTAATTCATGCAACAATACGTTAAACGATTCAGGAATTCCTGGTTCAGGAATGTTATCTCCTTTAACAATCGCTTCGTATGCTTTCGCACGACCAATAACATCATCAGATTTAACTGTTAAGATCTCCTGTAGAATATTTGCTGCACCGAATGCTTCAAGTGCCCAAACCTCCATCTCACCAAATCTTTGACCACCAAATTGCGCCTTACCACCAAGTGGTTGTTGCGTAATAAGTGAGTACGGTCCGATAGAACGAGCGTGCATTTTGTCATCAACCATGTGAGATAATTTCAACATATAGATAACTCCAACAGTTGCTGTTTGATCAAAACGTTCTCCAGTTCCACCATCGTATAGATAAGTCTTACCTGATCTAGGTACTCCAGCTTTCTCACACCACTCATCAATTTCTAAAGGGTGTGCCCCGTCAAAAATTGGAGTAGCGAACTTCATACCTAATTTTTCTCCAGCCCATCCAAGAACTGTTTCATAAATCTGACCTAAGTTCATACGAGAAGGTACCCCTAGTGGATTCAATACGATATCTACTGGTGTTCCATCCTCTAAGAAAGGCATATCTTCTGCTCTTACGATGTTAGCAACAATACCTTTGTTACCATGACGACCTGCCATCTTATCTCCAACTTTCAATTTACGCTTCTTAGCAACATAAACTTTAGCCATTTTGATAATTCCAGCTGGAAGCTCATCTCCTACAGAGATATGGAATTTCTTACGTTTGTACGTACCCAATAAGTCATTTGACTTAATGTTGAAGTTATGTATAACACGACCAATTAAAGCATTGATTTTCGCATCATCTGTCCAGTTTGTTGGATTGATGATAGAATAATCGATTGCATTTAAGTTACGCGCAACGAACTTCGTTCCTTTCTTAATGATTTCTTCTTTGAAGTTATTGAATACACCTGCAGATTTAGCGTCTCCAGCAATATCCAACAATTTCTCAACAAGTGTATTTTTAAGAGCCGCAAATTCTTTATCGAATTCAGCATCAAGATTTTCCAAAATTGGTTTGTCCTGTGCTTTTGACTTTCTATCCTTAACTGCTCTTGAGAACAATTTCTTCTCAACAACAACACCTCTCAAAGAAGGTCCAGCTTTCAATGAAGCATCTTTAACGTCTCCGGCTTTATCACCAAAAATCGCTCTTAACAACTTCTCTTCTGGAGATGGATCAGTTTCCCCTTTTGGAGTAATCTTACCGATCAGGATATCTCCCTCTCTAATTTCTGCTCCAATACGGATCAATCCGTTCTCATCTAAATCTTTAGTTGCTTCTTCACTAACGTTAGGAATATCAGAAGTTAACTCTTCCATTCCACGTTTCGTATCACGCACATCTAAAGAATACTCATCAATGTGGATTGATGTAAATACATCGTCACGTACTACACGTTCCGAAATTACAATCGCATCCTCAAAGTTATACCCTTTCCAAGGCATGAACGCTACTTTTAAGTTTTGACCTAAAGCCAATTCTCCTTGTTGTGTAGCATATCCTTCACAAAGAACTTGTCCTTTCTCTACTTTATCACCTTTCTGAACGATAGGTTTCAAGTTAATACAAGTACCTTGGTTGGTTTTAGCAAATTTAGTTAAGGCGTAACGTGTTGTTTCACCGTCAAAACTTACTAATTTATCTTCTTTAGTCCAGTTGTATTTGATTACGATTTCATTCGCATCAACATATTCAACTACACCTTCTCCTTCCGCGTTAATTAAAACACGAGAATCTTTAGCTACTAGCTCTTCGATTCCTGTTCCAACGATTGGAGAATTTGGTTTCAATAATGGAACTGCTTGACGCTGCATGTTCGATCCCATCAGTGCACGGTTGGCATCATCGTGCTCTAAGAAAGGAATTGAAGAGGCTGCAATCGAAGCAATTTGATTGGCACCAACGTCCATCAAATTAAGGTTGGTTGGTTCCACAACTGGGAAGTCACCTTCGTAACGAGCTTTTACAACATCCGTTAAGAAATTACCTTTATCATCGATTTTTGCATTTGCTTGTGCAATCATTTTTTCATCTTCTTCCTCTGCAGAAATGTAAACAGGTTCTTTCTCCATAGAGACTTTACCTTTTACTACTTCACGATAAGGAGTTTCGATGAATCCTAATTTATTTACTTTGGCGAAAACACACAAAGAAGAAATCAAACCAATGTTTGGTCCCTCTGGCGTTTCAATCGTACATAAACGTCCGTAGTGTGTATAGTGAACATCACGTACCTCAAACCCTGCTCTTTCTCTCGAAAGTCCACCTGGTCCCAGTGCCGATAAACGGCGCTTATGTGTTACCTCAGAAAGTGGATTTGTTTGATCCATAAATTGAGATAACTGATTTGTTCCAAAGAACGAGTTAATTACAGACGAAAGTGTTTTCGCATTAATTAAATCGATAGGAGTGAATACTTCGTTGTCACGAACATTCATACGCTCACGAATTGTTCTTGCCATACGCGCAAGACCAACACCAAATTGAGAGTACAATTGTTCACCAACTGTTCTAACACGACGATTAGATAAGTGGTCAATATCATCAACATCTGCTTTCGAGTTTACAAGCTCGATCAAATATTTAATAATAGAAATCATATCCGCTTTAGTCAAAACACGAGACGTTTCATCCATGTTATCACTTAACTTCTTATTCAATCTAAAACGACCAACTTCACCTAAATCATAACGTGTGTCAGAGAAGAATAATTTTTCAAAAACTCCTTTGGCAGTTTCATAATCTGGCGGCTCAGCGTTACGCAATTGACGGTAGATATGTTCAACAGCCTCTTTTTCAGAGTTTGATGTATCTTTTTGTAATGTATTGTAAATGATTGTGAAATCTGCTGTATTCGCATCTTCCTTATGTAAGATAACTGTCTTAGATCCAGAATCAACAATAAGGTCAATGTGTGCATCTTCTAAAGTTGTCTCACGATCTAACAATACTTCGTTTCTTTCAATTGAAACAACTTCACCTGTATCTTCATCCACGAAATCTTCAACCCATGATTTAAGAACTCTTGCCGCTAATTTACGTCCAATTGCCTTTTTCAAGTTTGCTTTTGTCGCTTTCACTTCATCAGCAAGGTCAAATATTTCTAGAATATCTTTGTCACTTTCGTAACCGATTGCTCTAAATAATGTTGTAACAGGTAATTTTTTCTTACGATCGATGTACGCATACATAACACTATTAATGTCAGTTGCGAATTCAATCCATGAACCTTTGAAAGGAATCACACGTGCAGAGTACAATTTTGTACCATTCGCGTGACGACTTTGTCCAAAGAACACACCAGGTGAACGGTGCAATTGAGAAACGATAACACGTTCCGCACCATTTACCACGAATGATCCTTTTGGAGTCATATATGGAATTGTTCCTAAGTACACATCTTGCACGATAGTTTCGAAATCTTCGTGTTCAGGATCTGTACAATACAATTTTAATTTTGCTTTTAATGGGACACTATACGTCAATCCTCTATCAATACACTCTTCAATTGTGTATCTAGGTGGATCGATAAAGTAGTCCAAAAACTCTAATACGAATTGATTTCTCGTATCAGTAATTGGGAAGTTTTCCGCGAAAACTTTAAATAGCCCTTCGCTATCTCTATTGTCTGGAGTAGTTTCCAACTGGAAAAACTCTTGGAAAGACTTTAATTGTATATCCAAAAAGTCAGGATATGCAAATTGATTTTTGCTAGACGCAAAATTCACTCTTTTCTGAATACTGTTTGATGATGCCAAAGCCAAACGATTTTATTAGTGAATAAAAATAATGTGCAAAAGTGCACTTAATGCAAAAAAACAGGAATAGGCATCCCGAAAATCGGGATGCCTTTTCCATAATAAGTATTAAAGATTACTTAATCTCAACTTCAGCTCCAGCCTCTTCTAAAGAAGATTTAAGACCATCAGCTTCGTCTTTAGAAACACCTTCTTTTAAAGTTGCAGGCGCTCCATCAACTAAATCTTTTGCTTCTTTCAATCCAGCTCCAGTTAATTCTTTTACAAGTTTAACTACAGCAAGTTTAGAAGCACCAGCAGCTTTAAGAATTACAGTGAATTCAGTTTGTGCTTCTGCAGTGTCACCACCAGCAGCAGCTCCACCAGCAGCAACTGCAACAGCAGCAGCAGCAGGCTCGATACCGTACTCATCTTTTAAAATTGTTGCTAGTTCATTTACATCTTTAACTGTAAGATTTACTAACTCTTCTGCGAATTTTTTTAAATCAGCCATTTTTATTTATTTTAATATAAGTTCAAAAAATAATTTGTTATGCTCTCTCTTCGAGCGTTTTAAGGATACCGGCAATCTTTCCTCCAGCACCTTTAAGTCCAGAAACAACGTTCTTAGCAGGACTTTGAAGTAATCCGATGATTTCACCCAATAACTCTTCTTTGCTTTTCAAATTAGAAAGTGCTTCCAATTGGTTATCACCAATGTATACACTCGCATCAATGTAAGCACCTTTAAGAATAGGCTTATCATTTTTCTTACGAAATTCTTTCATTAATTTCGCAGGAACATTAGCGTGCTCAGAAAACATGATTGAAGTTGCACCTGAAAGAGTATCTTTCAAGTTACCAAAATCTTTCCCTTCAACTTTCTCCATTGCTTTTTCAAGAAGCGTGTTTTTCACTACTCTTAAGCTAACGTTAGAATTGAATGCTCGTCTTCTAAGGTTGTTAATTACTTCAACTGTTAATTCCGCTGTGTCTGCCAAATAGATAATATTGTTTTCAGCTAACTGAACCGCCAAATCATCTACATACTTTGCTTTTTCTTCTTTTGTCATTTTCGTAAGTTTTAAGCAATTACAGACTTAGTATCAATCATAATACTAGGGCTCATTGTTGAACTAATGTAAATACTTTTAACATACACTCCTTTCGATGCAGAAGGCTTCAATTTAACAATAGTTTGGATCAGCTCATTTGCATTGTCCAAAATTTTGTCACCATCAAAGCTTGCTTTTGCAACCATTGCGTGTACGATACCGTGCTTATCAACTTTAAAGTCAATTTTACCCGATTTCACATCAGTAACAGCCTTAGCAATATCCATTGTTACAGTACCAGTTTTTGGATTTGGCATAAGTCCTCTTGGTCCTAAAACACGACCTAAAGCACCTACTTTACCCATTACGGCTGGCATTGTAATAATAACATCGATATCTGTCCATCCACCTTTAATTTTAGCGATATAATCGTCCAAACCAACGTGGTCAGCACCTGCTGCTTTTGCCTCTTCTTCCTTATCAGGAGTACAAAGAACCAACACTTTCATGTCTTTTCCTGTACCATGAGGTAAAGCTACACTTCCTCTAACCATTTGATTTGCTTTTCTTGGATCAACTCCTAGACGAACGCATAAATCAATTGATGAATCAAATTTAGTAGTTGAAACTTCTCTAACTAAACTACATGCTTCCGTTAGCGAATAAGCCTTAGCAGAATCAATCTTTGCTAGAGCTTCTTTTCTCTTTTTAGATATTCTTCCCATAACGTTACAATTATTTAGATTTTGGTGCTTCACCACCTTTTACAACAACTCCCATACTTCTTGCCGTACCAGCAACCATGCGCATTGCAGAGTCAACAGTAAAACAATTCATATCTGGCAACTTATCTTCAGCTATTAAACGCACTTTATCCCAAGAAATGGTTCCTACTTTTGAACGATTAGATTCAGAAGATCCTTTCTTTAGATTAGTTTGCTCCATAATTTGGATTGCTGCTGGGGGAGTTTTTATTACAAAATCAAAGGACTTATCACTATAAACTGTGATAACTGCTGGTAATACCTTTCCAGGTTTATCCTGCGTACGAGCATTAAACTGCTTGCAGAATTCCATAATGTTAACCCCTTTTGCACCAAGTGCGGGACCAACAGGAGGAGCTGGATTAGCGGCACCACCTTTGATTTGTAATTTAATCAAACCTGCTACTTCTTTAGCCATTTGTGTTTAAATTATGTAGTCTAACATGATTACTTGCGGGAAGCTTTAATCGCATTTCATCACTCCTACGGTTAATATACTCTTATATTTCTTTTTCAACTTGCATATAGCTTAGCTCTAGCAAGTTCTTTCTTCCAAAAATTTTCACCATTACTTTCAGTTTCTTCTTTTCCTCGTTGATTTCATCAACAACTCCACTGAAATTATTAAATGGTCCATCAATTACCTTAACAGACTCTCCAATAGCAAATGGTATTTTCATTTCTTCTTCCGTCTCTGAAAGCTCATCCACTTTACCTAAAATTCGATTTACTTCAGACAAACGCATTGGGGATGGATCACCACCTTTCTCGTTTCCAAGAAAACCAATAACATTTGGAATACTTTTTATCACGTGAGGAACCTCACCAACTAAGGCAGCTTCAACTAAAACATAACCTGGCAAATAAGCTTTTTCCTTGCTCATTTTTTTACCATTTCTAAGTTGAAATACTTTTTCCGTTGGAATTAGAACTTGACCGATAAAATCGTTCAACTTTAAACGCGTAATTTCGACGTCAAGATATTCTTTTACCTTTTTCTCTTTACCACTGATAGATCTTACGACGTACCAGCGTTTTTTAATTTCCGCCATCGTTTAACGATTAAAACATTTTATAAATCATTCCCAATACACCTTTCCAAACTGAATCTTTATCTCCGGTGATACCGAATCCAAAGTCCATAACGAAAATGATCAAGGAAATTATAACAGAAGCAATAACGACTATTATCGTATTGCTTTGCAATTCTTTCCAAGTTGGCCATGTGACCCTGTGCACCATTTCGGTCACAGTTTCATTGATATATTCTTTTACTTTTGACATGTCATCAATTTTGCACGGGCGGTAGGATTCGAACCCACGACCAATGGTTTTGGAGACCACTACTCTACCAGCTGAGCTACACCCGTATAAAAAGGGGAGCGAACTCCCCTTTATTATAATTTATTATCGAATCTTTCGATTACGATACAATCTCAGTAACTTGACCAGCACCTACAGTTCTACCACCCTCACGGATTGCAAAACGTAAACCTTTGTCCATTGCTACAGGAACGATCAATTTAACTGTAATAGAAACGTTGTCTCCTGGCATAACCATTTCACGTCCATCAGTTAAGAAAATCTCTCCAGTTACGTCTGTCGTTCTGAAGTAGAACTGTGGACGGTATTTGTTATGGAATGGAGTATGACGTCCACCTTCTTCTTTTTTCAATACGTAGATCTCAGCTTTAAACTCAGTGTGTGGAGTTGTAGAACCTGGCTTACAAATTACCATTCCACGCTTGATTTCTGATTTCTCAATACCACGTAGTAATAAACCAACGTTATCTCCAGCTTCACCTCTATCCAAAATCTTACGGAACATCTCAACCCCAGTACAAGTAGATGATAATTTAACATCACCCATACCTAAGATATCAACTGCATCTCCAGTGTTTACAACACCTGTTTCGATACGTCCTGTTGCTACTGTACCACGACCTGTAATCGTAAATACATCCTCAACTGGCATCAAAAACGGCTTGTCAACTTCACGAGGAGGTAATTCAATATAAGTATCAACAGCCTCCATTAATTCGTTAACTGCGTTTACCCATTTTTCCTCACCATTTAATGCTCCTAGAGCAGAACCAGCAATTACAGGTGCATTATCACCATCGTAATCGTAGAAAGAAAGCAATTCTCTGATTTCCATCTCAACTAATTCTAATAACTCTTCATCATCAACCATATCCACTTTATTCATGAATACAACCAATCTTGGAACACCAACTTGACGTCCTAATAGGATGTGCTCACGTGTTTGTGGCATTGGTCCATCAGTAGCAGCAACTACTAAGATAGCACCATCCATTTGTGCAGCTCCTGTAACCATGTTCTTTACGTAATCCGCGTGACCTGGACAGTCAACGTGTGCGTAGTGACGATTTTTAGTTGCGTACTCAATGTGAGATGTGTTAATAGTGATACCACGTTCTTTTTCCTCTGGCGCATTATCGATAGAAGAGAAATCACGAGTCTCAGCAAGTCCTTGAGATGCTAATACGCTTGATATAGCAGCTGTTAATGTCGTTTTACCGTGATCGACGTGACCAATTGTCCCGATGTTCACGTGTGGTTTGGAGCGGTCAAAATTTGCTTTAGCCATTGTTCTGTGTGTTTCTTAGTTAAAAAATAAACTTTTATATATGCAAAATTTCACCCCATTTTGAGTGAAAAAATTTTAAATCTCTTTCGAGCCAATGACGAGAATTGAACTCGTGACCTCTTCCTTACCAAGGAAGCACTCTACCACTGAGCTACACCGGCACATTAGTCCCTTTTGTTTTTTTTGAGCGGGAGACGAGATTCGAACTCGCGACCCTCAGCTTGGAAGGCTGACGCTCTACCAACTGAGCTACTCCCGCTTATTTTTGACATAAAACATTGTGGGGAGAGCAGGATTCGAACCTGCGAAGACGTAGTCAGCAGATTTACAGTCTGCCCTCGTTGGCCGCTTGAGTATCTCCCCAACGAACCTTATAAAAAGGTTTCAATACTGTCTCTTATACACATCTCCGAGCCCACGAG
>OLID01000871.1_pt1 | contig 10293 bp, 7 predicted proteins | sample 1609361 | NCBI WGS metagenome assembly OLID01 (sample SAMN05416778, study PRJEB24817) | seawater metagenome | isolation source: Sea water | place: Canada:Atlantic | collected 2013-07
CTAGCATCCTTTTTAAGCTTTAAGAACATCCTTGAGTTTTCTTTGTTTCAACACCCTGTTGAATTGCTTGAATAACTTTTACAGGAACTTTTTTATTTTTAACAGAACGATCTCGTCTATTAATAAACTTACTTATAAATTAAAAATATATTTTCCTTCTTTTAGGAAAGCAGTTATTGAGGTTTTATTAACATCATTAACTTTGTGTTTCCCAAAGCTACCTTTCATAAATTCATATTTCTCTAAATTTTCACATTAAAGAATAAACATATTACATACCTTTAATTTCTTTATTTAAATAAGAAATCATCTTGACTAAACGTGTCTGTATTATAGGAGCAGGGCCCTCAGGACTTCCTGCTATTAAAAACATAAGTGAAGCAGGAATATCTGTGGTAGCCTATGATTATAACCATGATGTTGGTGGGAATTGGATTTATAATGAAAAAGACAGCCATTCTAGTGTTTTTGAGACCACACATATTATAAGTTCAAAGACTTTATCTCAGTATGAAGATTACCCTTTTAGGCCTGAGGTCTCAGATTACCCTTCACATGAAGAACTTAGAAACTATTTTCAATCGTATGCTAAGTACTTTAACTTGTACCGTCATATACAATTCAATACGCTTGTTAAAAGCTGTGTTAGGCTAGATAATGGTCAGTGGGAAGTAACTACTATAAAAGATGAAAATGAGCATGTAGAAATTTTTACAGATTTAGTAGTTTGTAATGGGCATCATTGGGAACCAAAATATCCTAACTATTCAGGTAAATTTACAGGTGATTTTTTACACTCACACCAATACAAAAAAGCAGCACCCTTCGCAAACAAAAAAGTGTTAGTCATAGGTGGTGGAAATTCAGCCTGTGATGTAGCTGTAGAAACAAGTCGGGTTAGTACTAAAACAGCCATTAGTTGGCGAAGAGGCTACAGAATTATACCTAAGTTTTTAATGGGTAAACCCACAGATGTATTTGCAATAAAGATGAATTTTCTGCCAATTTTTTTACGTAATTTATTAGCTGGTTTTATTGCGCACATTAATAATGGTTCTAATAAAATATATGGTTTGCCAGAGCCAGATCATAAATTTGGAGCCACTCACCCAACAATTAATAGTGAATTATTATATAAAATAAGACATGGTAAAATAAAACCTAGAGTAGAAATTGAGCGATTTGAGGGTAAAGAAGTCTTTTTTAAAGATAAAAGTATCGAAAAGTTTGACGTAATAATTGCTTGCACAGGTTTTGTGTTGGCACATCCTTTTTTCGATAAAAAGTTTTTAAATTACAGTGAAGGACCTGTGCCACTTTATCTAAAAATGTTTCATCCAACATATGATAATTTATACTTTATAGGGATGTTTCAGCCACTCGGTTGTATCTGGCCTGGTGCAGAACAACAAAGCAAATTAGCGGCATTAGCATTAAAAGGATCTTGGAAGCGCCCTGCCAATATAGATGTATTGTGTGAAAGAGAAGTTACACACCCACATATGAAACAAATTAATACCAGTAGGCATAGAATTACGGTAGATTTTCACAGATTTATAAGAGACTTAAAAACACAAATTAATAAAATAGCCTAATATATTAAAATTATTTTTTTAAGCTATTACTGTATTAATTGTGATGTTTAACAGCACTTTAAAACAGCTTTCCAAATATTGATTTGTTGATGGAAATTGTTTTGTACCTTTTGTCAAAACTAGATTTTGATACAATTAAAAAATCTTCTTTCTCTCCTGTAAGTACGCTTAACTTCATGTTTATTTGATCTATAAATTGATTTTTTATACGCTCATTTTGAATTTTGCTCAAATGATTTTTCTTAACTAAATCATATACTTTAGACAATTCAGCCTCTTCTCGTTCAACCATTCTTATGATAGCAATTGATAGTTCCTCCAGTTCAATAAACTTATTTTTAAACCGTATGCCATTATCTAATAATTTTAATTTCTTGTTGTTTTCGTATTCTTTATAAGAGTAAAAAATAATAAAAAATACAATAGAGAAAAAAGTTACTATCAGAACAATTTGAAGAAAGTTTTGATTTTTATAAAATGCGGTAATTTCTTCTACTTCTTTGGTGAGTTCAGTAATTGAAATTTTATTTATATTTCCTAAATCATCTAAAAAATATACTAACCCTTTATAATAGATAGGTTTTATTTCTTTTATGAATCTGTATAAAATTGGAGCTATTTTGTATTTAGTAATTATATTACTTAATAAATCTATTTCATAAAGTTGTTTTTTCTCATCTAAAATAAATAAATTACTTCCTTTAGTGAAGCTAGTATATATAGGAATAATATGATCTCTCAAAAAAGTTCCTGTTAAATACCATTTCTTTTCTTTAAAATTATAGCACCAAACTTCTTCATTTAAATTAGAAACAATTCTAGACCCGTTTTCACTAATTGATGCTCCACCAAAATAATAATAAGAATCATTAATCATTAAACCAGTATGAGATGCAATATCTGGTGGTATTTCAGATTTTTGCGAAATAGGATAGATTTGCCATTCTTTTGTAAAATCTTCAAAATAAGTTAAAAAGTTAGATTGGGTCCAGTATCCATAACCACCGTGCTTAAATATAGTGTCGTTTTTTATAAAAATATTACTACCAATAAAAAAATTACCAATATTAGAATTGTCAATTTTAACTAGGCTGTCATTTGAATTTAAAGCTAAAATATCTCCTCCACGATTCTCTAAAAATAAAAGCTTGTTTCTTTTGAGAATTGTACTAAAATCTGATGGTTTAGGATTCTTAATTTCTTTTGAACTTATAACTTTAAGACTAGAAAGATCTAATCGATGTATGGAAGTACTTGTATGATAAATTATTTGATGATTTATAGAATCTAATAAAATACTAATGGGTACTTCTTGGGTTAATTTTTTTTGAGAAAACCCAACTAAAGGTAAGAGGGAAATAATAATTTTTAATAATAACTTCATCAAAATGATTTCATTTAATTAATATAACCAACTGTTTATCAGGGGTTAATAATGTATTTGATATCTTTTTGAAGGAGGTCTGCTATAATATCATTGTAATGATATTATATTTTTATTATTTTTTTTGTTCTTTTGATGAAGTAAAAATAACAAAATAGTTTTAATAACTATTTAATTATTATTTCGCAAGTGAAAAAGAGAGTGATTATAGTAATTTACAAAGGGAGCGTTTTCGCTCCCTTTATTATTTTATTTGTACTTTTATAATTGAAGTTTATGTCTATCCATTTTTAACCCTATTTATGATTAAAATTAGATTATTTTTCTTAATACTTTTTGCTGTATCTACTGTAAATGCCCAGAAAATAGAATATGTAAGTTTAGATTCTTTAAATAAGATCTATAATAAGAATTATAATTTATCACGAAAAGTTAGTCCAGAGAGCTTTTCTAAACTTGCGAATAATTTTTTAAAGTTATTAAACTCTCAAAAATATATTCACCTATCAAAGAATCAAAAGCAACATCAATTCCAACAAATCAATGATCATGAAAGAATGGCTCCTTTAAGAGTAAAAACGCTACTTGATTTAATGCTTTTTGGTACCATAAAAAATAATGTAGATTCTGTAAACCATTATCAACAAAAAATTTCATTACTTACAAATGATTCAGGACTATTGGGCGAGTCTTTTGGGATAACCGCTTATACTTATCAAAACAATAATTTATTTGCTGAAGCCATAAAAAATTATGTTAAAGCTTCAGATACATACAGGAATTCTAACATAAAAAAGACACAATATAGAGAAATTTTTAGTTTGGTAAACTTAACAAATTGTTTACTTGAATTAGGAAGTGTTGAGCAAGCTACCATAACCAATACTAAACTACAGAAAATTATTTCAGGTTTTAAAGCTCATCCACGCTCTAAAAATCTCAAAGAATTGATTAAAGTTCAACAAGCACGTATTTTAATTACTTCAAAAAATTTTAAAGAAGCTAAAATTTTTCTAGACAAGGTTGTAGAGAGAAATCTTGATCGCGAGTCATTGAAGATAGAGTATTATGATGCTTTACATGATACTTATAATGGTTTGGAGAAATATAACTTGGGAGAGTATTATTTAGAAAAATCAATAAACCCAAAAAATTCAATTTCTTCTTCAGAATATCAAGACTATCACTATATAATTGATAAATTACAATATGCTATTTTTAAAAATAATAATTCTAGTGCAGATTTTTATTTTAAAAAGATACAAGATTCTGATGAATCTTCAATTTCATATTTTAAAAGTTACCAAGGAGACAAAACTATTAGTAACTATTATGCTTTTAAAAAAAATTACAAAAAAGCATTTGAATTTTTAAAAAAATCTGATAGTATACAAAATTCTAAAAATAGTGAGAGAGTAAAAATGAAACTAGATATTGAACGTTTTTATGTTCAGTTGGATGGAGAATTAGAAAAGATGAAGCAGCTTAACCTTAAAAAAGATGATTTACTTGTAAAAAGCCGTAATCAATATATAATTATAGGAATGTTTATAGTAATTGTATTTGCTTCTTTTTTTATAATTATAAACAACCAACGAAAAAAGAAACAATACAGGCTTGAGGTTTCCTTGAGAGCTCAAAAGACTATTTTAGAATCTAAAGAGAAATTTTTAGAAAACATGTCTCATGAAATTAGAACCCCTATTACTTCAATTTTAGGATATTTAAATTTACTCAATGAGGAAGGTTTAATAGCCGAAAAAAGAATTAGATATACAAACAGTGCTATTAAGAATAGTAAAAAAATGATATCTTCTCTTAATAATTTTTTAACCTTGTTAAGCGCGGAAAAGTCGCCAGTTGAAAGTAGTCAAAAGACATCAATTAATTTAACAGATTTTATAAAAGAAATAACCGCTACTTATCTGCCAGATTTTGAGATAAAAAAAATGAATTTTTATTATAATACTAATGCGAATCATAATTTAGTTATTACTTATGATATTGAAAGTCTGAAGGCTATAATTAACAATTTAATTTCTAATGCAATTAAATATTCAAATTCAAATACATCTGTTTACTTTTCCATAAACTTAACCGAATCAAGCTTAATCATTACGGTAAAAGATCAAGGATATGGTATAGAAAAAAGTGAAAAAGAAAAGATTTTTACTCGCTTTTATCAAACTAAAAAAAATAGAACAACTGCTGGGTTTGGTATAGGTTTATCTTTAATAGATGAATTAGCTAAAAGACTTAAAGGGACTATTACTTTAGAAACAGAAATAAATAAAGGGAGTGTCTTTAGAGTAGAAATTCCCTTTAAATTATCTAATTATACTCTTAATACATCTTCAATTCAAAATGATTTTAAATTATTAACTCCAGATAACTCTCTAGACACTAAAACTAAAGGGCCTAACAACTACCCTAAAGCTCTTATTGTAGATGATAATACAGAGATGATAAGTTATTTAAAAGATGTATTTTCAGGTTTTATTGATTGTACTTTTGCGTTTAATGGTAAAGAAGCTCTTAGAAATGTACGTGAGAAATCTTTTGACCTTATTATATCTGATTTAAGAATGCCAGAAATGGATGGTGCTCAATTTAAAAAAGAGCTCAATAAAATAGACCATTATAAAGATATTCCTTTTATTCTGATTACTTCTGTCTCCAATTTAAAATCATTAACTTTAAAAAATACATTAGGTTTTAATGAATACATCGAAAAACCATTTACGAAAAGTGAAATTATTTCTAGAGTTCAATTTTCTTTGGAAAGAACTTTAAATAGAAAAAAAATATTAGGATTAGATACTACTAATGTAGATTTTGAAAGTTCATCCATTACTTTAGTTCATCAAATAAAAGAATGTATTCTATCTAATTTAACAAATCCAGATTTTAATGTTGTTGTATTATCTAAAGCTTGTGGTTATGGTCAAAAGAAATTAAACGAGATTTTAAAATACAAACTTGGTTTGAGCCTTGTAAATATTATACTAGAAATACGATTATTAAAAGCTTATGAGTTAATTGTTAAAAACAGATACCCTACACTTAACGAGGTCATGTATGCTGTTGGAATTAATAGCAGATCTTATTTTCATAAAAAATTTCAAGACAGGTTTGGTATCAAAGCAGGAGATTTGAAAAATAAATATTCCAATTTAATTTAGTATTGATGAGGCTATTAAATTATTGCTTATAAATATTCATAGTTGGTTTTTAGATAAAAGCTAGTATTTAGCATCAATAAGATGATATAGATGAGTAAATTGATTAATTGATACTATTGTTCTATTGAAATGATAACATGCTCTTGGAGCTGTTTACAAAGCAAAAAACCAAAACAATGATGTTCTGGTTTTTTTAATATTTAGGGTGTAGAGATATTTTAATTTAGTTAAATATCTATACACAAATTTAAGATTTCATTTTAGCACAATTGTTCTTAGAATAGATTAAAGTTGTCTCATTTTTTCCCATATGTTCTTTTCTAGGTGAGTATATGTTCTTTTTTAGATTTTGGATTTTAAAGTGAGCTAAAGTTAGCATAAACTTATAGGCTTTAGAGAATTTCTTTTTGAGATTTAATATTAGTGCAATGCAAACAATAATTTACTAAATTTACTTTTTTTTTAAAAATTAAAAATATATAATGAATAATAAATTATACACCATTTTTATAAGTTTTATTGTAGCATTAGGGGGGTTCCTTTTTGGTTTCGATGCAGGAATTATATCAGGAGTTATGTCTTATGCAGGTCCAGAATTTGATTTAAATGAAATTCAATCTGGTTGGGTAGTTAGCGCTCCTTCCTTTGCGGCTATGTTTGCCATGTTATTTTCAGGAAGAATTAGTGATATTATTGGAAGAAAAAAAACACTCATTTTTGTTGCTTTCTTATATGCTATTTCAGCTGTTTTTTCTGCGATGTCAATCTCTTACGAAATGCTTTATATTGCAAGAATTATTGGAGGAATTGCTTTTGGTGCTGCCTTGGTTTTAGCGCCAATTTATATCGCAGAAATTTCAACAGCAGAAAATAGAGGTAAACTTGTTTCTCTTCAACAATTAAATATTGTTTTTGGGTTTTTTGCAGCATTCTTAAGTAATTATTTTTTTAACAAATACAATACTTTAGATAGTTCTTTTTTATCAGATGAAAATGTTTGGAGATATATGTTAGGAGTAGAACTAATACCAGCAATCTTCTATTTTGTGCTTTTGTTTTTTGTTCCTAAAAGTCCACGTTGGTTGTATTTGAAGGAAAATTATGAAGAAGCTAAGAAAGTTTTAAATAAAATACACGGACATGAAAGAGGAGGTATAGAAATTACCGCTATAGAGAAAAATATTTACGAAGATAAAAATAAGGGCATATTAAAAATTAAAGATTTATTAAAACCATCATTACGTTTTATTTTAGTTGTTGGCCTAATCGTTGGAGTTCTTCAGCAGATTACTGGTATAAATGCTGTTTATTTTTATGCAACATCAATATTCGAACAGACAGGGATAGGTACAGATGCTGCTTTTTCATCTGGAGTTTTGTTAAGTACAATTTCAGTAATTTTTACTTTTGTAGCTATTTACTTAATAGATAGAATGGGAAGAAGACCTCTTTTATTATTTGGTACAGCAGGAATTGCAATTAGTTTATTATTGTGTGCTTATGGTTTTAGCCAAGCAACTTATCAATTAACTACAGAGAAGATAGACCAACTAGAATTTGCTGAATCTCAAAAATTACTTCCTTTAATAGACAAAGTCTACATGGAAGATGTAGCGTTTAAAAATGATTTAAAAGATATTTTAGGAAATAAGATTTATAGTAAAAATGATGGTGCTATTTTAGAAGTATCTACCAGTATTAATGCTACTTTAATACTCATCGGTATTTTAGGTTTTATTGCTTGCTTTGCATTTTCATTAGGTCCAGTAATGTGGGTCTTATTATCAGAACTATATCCTTTAAAATATAGAGGATTGGCTATTGGTATTATTGCTTTTATTAACTCTTTAATAAGTTCTTTGGTTCAACTGGTATTTCCTTGGGAATTATCAAATTTAGGAAATGCACTTACCTTTTTCATTTTTGGTATCATTGCGTTATTTGGTTTTTTATTGATGGTAAAAATTGTACCTGAAACTAAAGGAAAATCTTTAGAGGAGCTAGAAAGAGATTTAGTTGTTTAATATCTTTTATGGTACTAATTTGCTTATTATTTAGTTGATTTTTAAATCAAAATTTTTAAATGTTAAATGTTAAATGTTATTGTGATATTTGATATAAAACAATATATTTACAACCCTAAGTTTTAACTTTTATGAATCTATTAAAAAGTTTAATTTTATTTTTCACCTCTCTATTCTTTATTATTGAAGGATCATCTCAAGAAACTCTTCCTATTTACTCGGATTACTTATCTGACAATGTTTATTTAGTTCACCCTTCTGCTGCTGGTATTGGCAATACTGGTAAATTACGTTTTACTGCCAGACAACAATGGGGTAATGTCAAAGGTGCGCCAACCTTACAAACTATAAGTTTTCATAATCGTTTTCGTGAGAAAGCAGCCATTGGTTTTATTCTTTTTAATGATAGCAATGGTTTTCATTCACAAAAAGGCTTTCAAGGAACTTTTGCATATCATCTAGATTTAAACAGAGCTTCTATTTTTAATCAAATTTCTTTTGGTCTTTCATTAACAGCAGTTCAAAACCAAGTAGATCAATCACAATTTTTTGGAGATCCATCTGTAGCTTCAATAATTAGGAGTGATGGTTATTTTAATGCAGATTTTAGTGTAGCCTACCATAAAAAAGGTTTTTCTTCCTATTTTACCGTTAAAAATTTACTGTTGTCCGCTAAGAATAATCTTAATAACAATCTTGAACCTTTAGATTTAAGGAATTATGTACTATCGTTTGGGTACTATTTTGGTCAAGATCAAATGTTTCAATTTGAACCATCATTAATGATTCAATTAAGGGAGTCTACTGGAGAAAGAATTGTAGACTTTAATTTAAAAGTATATAAAGATTTTAATAAAACTCAATTATGGGCCGCATTGTCATACAGGAGAGGTTTTGATTCAAAACCAATTGAAGACTTAGTGTATGTTACCCCAATAATTGGAGTAAATTATAATAAATGGATGTTTTCTTACACTTATACAAGACAACTAAATGATATTGTACTTACAAATTATGGTCTTCATCAAGTATCTGTTGGGGTTAATTTATTTACAAAAAAACCAAGAGCTGCTGCATGCCCTAATATAAATGCTTCTTTTTAAAAATTTTGCTTCATAAGTTTTACTTTTTTGTTATTCAGTAATTCTGATAAAATTTTCGTGTTTTTATTGCTGTAAAACTCGTGAGTAAAGTTGTTTTTGTTATTTTGGAGGATATCTAAACTAGTTAGTATTTTCTTTGTTTGTCTTGCCACTGCAGAACCAGAATCAATTATTTTAATTTTATTACCTATTATATCTTTTATATGCGGTATTAGGTACGGGAAATGAGAGCATCCTAATACCAACGCATCTATATTTTTTTCTATCATTGGATTTAAGTACTTATAAAGAAGCTTTTGCATTTGTTTAGACTCTATCTCACCTTTTTCAATTAGATCAACCAGTCCTTCTCCTACTTGCTCTATAATCTCAATTGTAGTATCTAAACTTGAAGATGTTTGTTCAAAGAGATCGCTTTGTATTGTTCCCTGTGTAGCCAATACTCCTATTTTTTTAGTTTTTGTAATCAATCCAGCAGGTTTAATAGCTGGTTCTATTCCTATGAAAGGAATATCATATTTCTTTCTAAGAGTTGAGATAGCATTTGTAGTAGCAGTATTGCAAGCTACAATTATAATTTTTGCATTTTTATTAAGAAGAAACTCCGTATTTTTTATACTAAATTCAATTATTTTTTCTTTTGATTTTTGACCATATGGTGCATTTTTACTGTCCGCTAAGTAGATGGTGCTTTCATTTGGTAAAAGCTGATGTACTTCTTTCCAGATAGATGTACCACCTATGCCAGAGTCAAAAAAACCAATAGGCTTATCTTCAATTGAATTCATAAGTTTGTAAAAATAAAAAAAATCCTACTTGTAAAGTAGGATTTTATTTCAATGTATTTTTGTATTTATTAATTCTGACCTGGTGAAGTTGGTTTTTTAGCATCTGCTAACAGCCCTAATTTTACTTTTACAGCTTCATATAAGTCTTCTCCTTCAGAAACTAAAAGGCTTCTTCCTGCAGAAGCATCAAGTACATAAAGAATTTGCTTTGCTTTGG
>OLID01000872.1_pt1 | contig 10278 bp, 7 predicted proteins | sample 1609361 | NCBI WGS metagenome assembly OLID01 (sample SAMN05416778, study PRJEB24817) | seawater metagenome | isolation source: Sea water | place: Canada:Atlantic | collected 2013-07
AGATTTCTGCCTGTCTCGTGGGCTCGGAGATGTGTATAAGAGACAGGTTCAAATAATACTCATAAAAGTTTTGTCACAATTTGAGCACCCCAAAACCATTCTGGGTTAATATCAATCTGCTTTCAACAAGCTGACGATGACTAAAAATTACAATAATTATCTAAAATACTTAATTTTGACAGGATGAATGCTTAGAAATTCCTATAGTCTAAGCAAAAAATTAACGCCTTGAGCAAATATTGAATATCCTTTTTAAGTTCCCTATTATTCTAATATGGGGAATTTATAGTGGGGAAGTAATATGAATATTTTTGGTAAAAGCACCCAATCCATCATATTATATTTAGGTGTTATTGTATTATTTTTATTTGCAACAGAATCGTTTGAGGATGAGCCGACAATTATTCACACGAATAATGTACTTCAGGCTTATGACGGGCGGCATGATGCAAACCTTCCGCTTATCTATAATCATTATAGTGTTCAAGAATAATTGACCAAAAATACTATGTGACATCCGTCATTCAAATGAATAAATACAAACTATTTCACAACGACTGTTTTTACATTACAGAACTCATGCAAACCCTCAGAAGCCAATTCGCGTCCAAAACCAGAAAGTTTTGTGCCACCAAATGGGAGCCGTTGATCTGAGCCAACCAGTTTATTGACATTACAAGTACCTGCAACAATTTCATCTCTGGCAATTCTCTCACCTTTTTCAATATCAGATGTGAATACCGCCGCACCTAGCCCATACGGACTATCGTTAGCAACTTCAATTGCTTCAGCTTCATTCTTTACTTTTATAACACAAACCACTGGGCCAAAAAGTTCTTCATGATACGCAGTCATGCCCTTTCTAACATTTAGTAATAAAGTTGGGGGATAGAAAAAGCCTTTCCCCTCAAGTCGCTTGCCACCAAATACACACTCAGCACCTGCATCAATGGTTTTTTGTACTTTGTCATGTAGTTCTTTCAAAAGGTCTTCGCGTGCCATTGGACCCATTGTTGTCTTTGGATCAGTTGGATCACCGCACTTAAAGTTGTCTTGAATCTGTGTTTTTAACTTTTCAACAAACTCATCATACACAGACTCAACAACAATCAAACGTTTTGCTGAAATACAAATTTGTCCTGCATTCGATAACCTTGATGTTGCACATTGCTGAACCGCATAATCGATATTTGCATCTTCCAAGATTAAATATGGATCACTTCCACCTAATTCCATAATCACTTTTTTCAGTGCTTTACCTGCTTGAGCGGCAACCGTTGAACCTGCTCTTTCACTTCCTGTTAACGTTACCCCTCTTATTTCTGCATGCTCGATAATATATGGGCTAAGCTCGACATCAATGACAAGACTTCTAAAAATATTTTTAGGGAAGTCAACCTGATGAAATATTTTCTCTAGCGCCAAAGCCGCACCTATAGAGCTTGATGCATGTTTTAATAATGCAGCATTGCCAGCCATTAAGTTTGGTACAATAAAGCGTAAAGCCTGCCAAAATGGAAAATTCCAGGGCATAATGGCATAGATAATTCCCATTGGTTTGAAACAGCGATAGCTTTTTGTATTCTCAGTTTCAATTGGTTGAGGCTTTAAATAAGCTTCAGCAGTATTGGCATAATATTCACAAAGACCCGCACATTTTTCAATCTCACCCATTGCTTGAGTGATGGGTTTACCCATTTCCTGGGTAATAATCATACCGTATTTGTGTTTATTATCTCTAAGCTCCGCACCTGCTTTTAACATTAATGCTTTACGATGCTCAAAAGAGGTTAAGGCCCACTTTTTTTGCTCAGCCGACATATCTTTTATTAGCTTTTCAACGTCACTTTTATTCATTTTTTCATATCGACCAGCAACTTCTTCAGTCGCTGGGTTTATTACTTCAATCACCATAATTTCTTACCCATTTAAAACTATGTAATATTAATCCTAGTCAAGGTCTGCTGTAATAACAAGCACACGGAAAATAAGGCAAAAAGCAGTTACTTTAAAACTGCTGGATATCGTCACTAATGGATGCTGCCAGCGTATCCATTTCTTTATAAAATTGCTGCACTGCTTCATCTTGCTGTTTTCTGAGAATCGACATCTTTAAAATATAATATTGGAATTGATTTAGCTTAAATGTTATTTTTTCAACTGCCTTTTGTTGTTCAAAATTTAGTGTTTTGATACAGGGGTCATTAGAAAGCAAACGGATCGTTCTAACTAATTTTAATGGCTTCTCGTGATCACTTAAACGGCTTTTAGTATGGATGATCTGACCAATTTCATTCATTATCTGTTCAATGATGATCAGTTTTTCTTTAATTGATTGCACCTGATCTTTTTTGTTAAAAAAACATCGGTGGCCTAACAGACAAAGCATAATGGCAATAACCGCACCACCAAAACGACCACTGACAAATTCAAAAAAGTTACTGACTTCATCACCTGTATAACCAATAATAAAGGTCATATCTACAGTAGACAAAATAACAAACATAAATGGATTGTTAACCTGGAAATAGTTTCTGGTTGCCAAAAATAAAGGACCTAACAGGAATAAAAATCGATACTCAATATTCATGGCGCTCCAAATAACCAGAGTAAGTACCAAACCTAATAATACCCCTTTATATTTAACATAGGTGATATGCGTTGCAATGCTGTTATCCAATGGCACACATAAAATCGCTGCAGTTGCAGGAATCCAGGAGCCTAAATAAAAAGGGAAATAGACATACAGCGCCATTGAAATACTCAACATGGTCACTGCATAAGCGATTTGTTTTTGTTTAACCGTTAAATGATCAAACATAACTGATTCCAAGTGCAAATGGTTTGCTGTAATTCTGGATGATTAAATCGTGATAAAATTGGCTTTTTCTGTTTTATATGAATGGATTGCGTCAAAATAAAATTTTTAACCATTGTTTGATATTCTGTATTATCGTGCGCTAACAAAGCAGATAACACTTCTTTTGTTTCATTTAGAAAAGCCAAAAATAATGGGTAATACCTATCCCCTTTTATGAATTTCAAGGTACTCTCAAGCGCCGTTAAATCGTAAAGAAAATTTTCATATTGCTGGTTATTTTTATTCTGATCATAAAGGTATATATGTTCTAACAGACTTAGGTATGTCCTGCGATACATAGAATAATAATAGGTTTTAGGTCGCATAAAGTAGGCAATCATAACAACCATTGACATGACAAATATCGTCACTTCACGATTAAGCGCAACTTGCAATGAACCCGTACCTCCACGCTGTGTTAACACAATCCCAACGGTTAGGGCAACCCCAATGGTACTGGTATAAATCGCATATTTGGGATTTGAAGTATGTTTAAGCAACCAATAAGTAAATAGCCCTGTATAAATAATTAATATTAATGCCAAGTTGGCAAAAACTGTAAAAAAAAAGACCGAGATCATGAGTATAAATGTGAAACCCATAAAAATTTGGATACGCTCTTTGGGTGTTCGAATCAAGGTAGAATTAGAAAATGCGACGCCATAAATAACAGGATAAATAAAAAAGAAAGCTTGAGCTGGATTCATAAACATATTTAAAGCAAAGATCACAACAGCAATATAAAGTGTCACTCGACCCGAGACAAATCCACACCCATAACGATCAAATTTATACGCAATATTCAACGTGTCTTGCTTCATCATTTTAAGGGCGCCCTTAATAAGTATTCACATAAACATACGCACTAGAACCCAAACTTAACGGGTAATCAGGATCAATATCATCTATTTGAATTTGAACAGGTAAGCGTTGCGGCAAGGTGATCCATTGCTCTTCATTTTCGACCAACTGCAATTGGCTGCGTTCTTGGGTAAACTGTTTTGCTTTCGACCATTGCTTTGAAACAACAGTTCCATGGTATATTTTTGTGCCTAAGTACATTCTAGGGAAAATATAAACATCATCCCCTGGTGAAACTAATCTTAAATCTGTCTCGTTAAAGTTTGCTTGAATATAGATTTGGTTGGTATCTACAAATGAAAATAACGGCTCACGCGCTTTAACAGGGGTTTTAAGGGCTAAATACATATTTTCCACAAAGCCATCGCTGGGGGCATAAACAATGGTTTGCTCAAGAAATACTTTGTTTCTTTCCGCTAGCGCCCTGAGCGAGTCAATTCGTCTAAGCTGCACCTTAATATTTTGCTTTGCGATTTCAACTTCTTTTTCTGACGCCTTAACTTCGTTCAGTAAACTATTCCGCTGTTTCTCAAGATTAACGACACTGATTTTTGAAACAGCCCGATCCTGATAGGCATTTTTATAATTTACAAAATCAAACTCAATTTCTTCATATTGTTGAATTTTTGCCGCTAATAAATGTTCACTTAATTGTAATTGGTGTTCTTGAACAACCAGTTGTTCTTTTGCCTGCGACAAATCAGCGAGTGACTGGTCAAATGCTAATTGGTAAGGTGGTTGAAATACTTTAAATAACGGCTCACCTTTTTTAACTTGTTGACCATTCTTTACATAAATTTCGGTAATAAAACCATCAACATCTGCTGATACTGGCATAATATTTGCCACAACATAGGCATTATCCGTAATGGGTAATAAAAAAGAAAAAAAATACGACAATGTGACCAAGATACCTAATGTAATAATCACGGTTGGTACATTGAGATATTTGCGTAATTTTCTCACGGATCTGGTTTTTAAATGATTATGGTAACTTTAATCTATAGCACCAGCTTATAAATAATTCAATATTATTGACTATCGTTCATCTAACGACTTAACTTTCTAGCATGATTGATGACATAAATGACTATGAACTATTTAGTCTGGCTATTTTTTTCGTTGCTATTAACTGCCTGTAGTTATTTCAACCCAGAATACCATAAACCCAATATTGATATTCGTGATAGCTGGGAAGGACAGACCATTAATAATGAAAAAAGTACGATCAATCTTCCTGAAAATGCTTGGTGGCAACAATATCAAGACCCTGAACTCAATGAATGGATAGCGCTTGCTCTAAAAAATAATAACAACATACAAGTCGCTTTAGCAAATATTGAAGTCACTGAAAATCAACTACAAACCGTTGAATTTGCCTGGGTACCAAACCTACCTTTGCTGATTGGACATAGCACGATGCCTGCCATTGGCGCACCAGGCTATTTCTTTGGCATGTTTCCAAGCTACGTATTAAATATATTTAAGCAAATTAAGCTACAAGATAAATTAGAATATGATATACAAGCCAGGGAATATGCATACCAAACAGTTAAACTCGCCATTATTTCTCAAACAATCACCGCCTATTTCACGCTTTTGTCTAATCACTACGAATTAAATTTATATCAGGATTTGTTAATGCTAAGCCAGGACTATCTGGCTTTAAATACATCAAGATATACCAATGGCATCAACTCAGCAGATGATATGGATATCAGTAATAGTGAAATTCATAAAATAAAAGCACAAATTGAAACGGTCAAACATAATATTGTGCTAGCAAGCAATGCCCTACACTTATTAACCAATCAGAATGCGTATGAAATTATAACAAGCAATGGGTTTGATCAAATAGAATTGAACCAATATATTCCAACCACGCTGCCGCTACAAACATTGAAAAACAGACCAGACATTCAAGCAGCAGAAGCGCAACTGAAATCAGCCAATGAGTCTATAGGGGTCGCCTCTTCCGATTTGTTCCCAAATATAAACTTAGGGCTATTTTTACATAATGCGTATGGTAGCAGCATCAATAACACCCCAAATCTTTTATATCCAAACGAGGAATTTGTTTCGTTACCGCTAGACTTAACCACCTTTGGTAAAATCAATACCAGCCATGCTTCTTATAAGAGTCAAAGTTACCAATATATTCAAACCGTAAGAAAAGCCTTACTTGATGTTGAAAATGATATATCCGCCTACAATCGATATGCCTCCAGGCTAGGTTATTTAGAGCGTGCCTATGACCAATTTAATAATCATTGTCTATTGGCAAGTAGTCGTTATGAGAACGGCATTACTGATCAGCTTGAAATTGTAGATTGTCAAATGCAGTTAGTGGGTACAGAAATCAGCATTAATCAAAATAAACTAGAAGCCCTAATGGCAGTGATTAATTTATACCAGAATTTAGGTGCAGGCTATTTGGTTAATCAGGATGAGCATAACCATTGATTGTAATAACCATTCTAACACTGCCTAATAAAAACTAACCTGGTTTGACATCGACACCCAGATGTCTATACTTCCTTTCATATTGAAATTTAACTATTTTTTATCTTGAAAAATATTACGCCACCATAGCCAACTGTCCAGTTTTCTTTTTTTACTATTTACTAAAATTATTTATTGTTGGGGTAATATTACATGTCTAATATTCTAAGATTTTTGCTGCCAGAAAATGGCAGTTATCGTATTGATTTTTTCTCAGGATTAACGGTTGCTTTAGCGCTGATACCTGAAGCCATCGCCTTTTCATTAGTCGCACACGTCAACCCTTTGATTGGTTTATATTCTGCTTTTTTCTTATGTTTGATTACGGCGGTAATAGGTGGTCGCCCTGGTATGATTTCAGGGGCAACGGGTTCAATGGCAGTGGTGATTGTCGCTTTGGTCAATGATTATGGTTTAAATTATTTATTTGCCACAATTGTATTAACAGGCATCCTGCAAATCCTGGTGGGGCTCTTTGGATTAGGAAAGTTAATTAGAATTTTACCGAAGTCGGTCATGGTTGGTTTTGTTAATGGTCTGGCTATCGTCATCTTTCTTGCACAACTTGAGCAATTTAAAGTCACAACCGATGGACAGACGCATTGGTTGGAATCAACGCCTTTACTCGTGATGCTGGCATTTGTTATTTTAGCCATGATCATCACGCACTTTCTTCCCAGGTTTACGAAAATACTCCCTTCGGCATTAGTTGCCATTGTTACGGTAACGCTCATTGTCTATTTCGGGCATATTGATACCCGTATTGTCGATGATATGATGGGCGGTCAACAAATGGGTATGGCTTTACCAACTTTCGCTTTAATAGACATACCATTTGACCTTGAAACATTTAAGGTTATTTTTCCTTATGCCGTGGTATTAACCATTATCGGCTTATCAGAATCATTAATGACCTTATCATTAATAGATGAGATGACCCATACGCGTGGTCGAGGTAACAAAGAATGTATTGCTCAGGGAATCGCAAATATTGTATCGGGATTTTTTAAAGGTATGGGTGGTTGTGCGATGTTAGGGCAAAGCATGATTAATATTAATTCTGGTGGTAGAGGCAGGTTATCGGGCATTGTTGCTGGTATTTTCTTGTTATTATTCATTATTGTGTTATGGCCAGTCATTAAAATTATTCCGCTTGCCGCCTTGGTTGGTGTCATGTTTATGGTCGTCATTGAAACATTTGAATGGCTAACCTTTTCGTTTATTCGCAAAATCCCTAAACAGGATGCCTTTGTAATTGTCATTGTCACCGCTGTTACGGTTTTTACCGACTTAGCGATCGCCGTTATTATTGGTATTGTCATTTCAGCACTCGTTTTTGCTTGGAAAACAGCAAAACATATTTATGCAGAAACAAAAATCAACGAGGCAGGCGACAAGATATACATTATTCATGGTCCATTATTTTTTGGTTCGATCACACCATTCAAAGCTTTATTTGATTTTGAAAATGATCCTGATGAAATTATTATTGATTTCAAGTATTCACGCGTAACCGACCATTCTGCCATTGATGCCATTAAATTTATCACGGAACGTTATAGTAAATTTAATAAAATAATCCATTTACGCCATTTATCACCAGAATGTAAAAAACTGCTCGGCAAAGCAGGTAATATGGTCGAGATTAATATTCTGGAAGACCCTGACTACCATGTTGCCACAGATGAGTTGGCTTGACACCCTAAAAATTATTTGATTACCTACAAAGCATAGCTATAGAAAGGCGCTTAGGATTCCCCTTCAACACTTGAAGGGGAATAATGCCATCGATTTTAATCGCACCCCATGAATATTGAAGAAAAAATCTATTTCTTATTCGCTAAATATAACCAGGTTTCAATCACCGTATCAGGGTTTAACGACACACTTTGAATACCTTGTTCGATTAACCATTCAGCAAAATCAGGATGATCAGAAGGCCCTTGCCCACAAATGCCGACATATTTGTTATGACGATTACAAGCACGAATTGACATGGCTAACATGGCTTTTACTGCACCATTACGCTCATCAAAACTATCCGCAACCAAAGCAGAGTCACGATCAAGACCTAAGGTTAATTGGGTCATATCATTTGAGCCAATTGAAAAGCCATCAAAATACTCTAAGAATTCATCAGCTAAAACGGCATTAGACGGTAGTTCACACATCATAATAATTTGTAAGCCATCTTTGCCGCTTTCTAAACCATTTTCTCTAAGCAACTTAATCACTTGTGCTGCTTCATCCGTCGTACGTACAAATGGAATCATAATTTGTAAGTTTGTTAATCCCATTTCATTACGCGCACGTTTAACTGCCTCACATTCCATAATAAAACATTCACGGAATGATTCAGAAACATAACGAGACGCACCTCTAAACCCAATCATTGGATTTTCTTCATCAGGCTCAAAAAGAGGACCACCAATTAAGTTGGCGTATTCATTCGATTTAAAATCAGATAATCGCACAATCACGGGTTTTGGATAAAATGCCCCTGTAATGGTTGCAATACCATCGGTAAGCTTCGAGATATAATATTCTCTTGCCGAACTATAGGGTGCAATAGCTTCTTCAATTTTCGCCTGAATATCTTTAGGCATTTTTTCTTTTTGCAATAAAGCTTTCGGGTGGAAACCAATGGTGTTATTTATAATGAACTCTAACCTTGCCAATCCAACTCCACTGTTTGGTAAATGCTGAAAATCAAACGCACGCTCAGGATTTGCCACATTCATCATAATTTTGAATGGGATATCTGGCATTTTATCAATATCAACACGGTTAATATCAAATGGAATAATGGTTGGATAAATATAACCCGTGTCACCTTCAGCGCAAGAAACTGTAACACCCTGACCATCTTTAACTTTTTCTGTTGCATCACCACACCCAACCACGGCTGGAATGCCCATTTCACGTGCGATAATGGCAGCATGACAAGTACGACCACCCCTGTTAGTAACAATAGCAGAAGCAATTTTCATCACAGGTTCCCAGTCAGGGTCTGTCATATCGGTAACGATGACATCGCCTTTTTGTACACTTTTAATTTCATCGACAGATGAAACAACACGCGCCCGACCTGCACCAATACGCTTACCAATACTACGACCTTCTGCGATTGGTTTTTCTGAAGTTTCAATTTGATAGCGCTCAATTACTCGTGAAGAGTCTTGACGGCTGACAACGGTTTCTGGTCTAGCTTGTAAAATATAAAGCTGGTTATCTGTGCCATCACGTCCCCACTCAATATCCATCGGACGACCATAATGTTTTTCGATAATCACAGCATAACGTGCCAATTGTAGAATTTCATCTTTGGATAAAGAAAACTGTTGTTGGTCTTTTTTATCAACATCAATAATTTTGACGGTCTTACCCACTTCTTGACTATCAGAAAAGATCATTTTGCGCGTTTTTGAACCCACTGTACTACGTAAAATTGGCGCAAATCCTTTTTCTAATGTTGGTTTATGCACATAAAATTCATCTGGGTTTACCGCACCTTGTACCACCATTTCACCTAAGCCGTAAGCAGAAGTAATAAATACCACATCAGAAAAACCCGATTCTGTATCAACACTGAACATCACCCCGCTGGCGCCAATATCACTACGGCACATTCTTTGCACACCAACAGACAGTGCAACAACATCATGATCAAAACCTTGATGAACACGATATGAAATGGCTCGATCAGTATAAAGAGAAGCAAACACTTTACGAATTGCCATAAAAACATGATCGATACCAGAAATATTTAGAAACGTTTCTTGTTGACCTGCAAATGAAGCATCGGGCAAATCCTCAGCTGTTGCAGAGGAACGAACAGCGACACGAGGCGCTTCTTTTGCATCACCTTGCATATCCTGGTAAGATTGACGAATAACATCTTCAAAGCCTTTTGACAATGGCACTTCCATTATCCAACTACGGATCGTTTTACCCGCTTCCGCCAAGTCATCTAAATTATCAACGTCCAGTTTTTTTAATTTTTCAGAGATACGTCTGTCTCTTATACACATCTGACGCTGCCGACGATCTACTCT
>OLID01000873.1_pt1 | contig 10254 bp, 9 predicted proteins | sample 1609361 | NCBI WGS metagenome assembly OLID01 (sample SAMN05416778, study PRJEB24817) | seawater metagenome | isolation source: Sea water | place: Canada:Atlantic | collected 2013-07
CTGCCTGTCTCGTGGGCTCGGAGATGTGTATAAGAGACAGTGATATGCCTTTGGTTTAGTTAAAAAAATCGTTTTACAAGTCTTTTCTTTTTATCAATATTCCATTGGACTTGATAAGTTTTTCCGTTGATAGTATCAACCATTATAAAATTGTAGTTATTATCTGTAGCGTACAATTTAAATCTTCCGTTTTTTGCAATAGGGTGAAAATAAGGAGGATTTAACTTTTCTTCTCGAGGGTAAGGTTTATAAAATTCCTTGTCTTTAGTACTAAATATGGAATCCGCTTTACTATTATAGTTTTCTTCCCAATACTTTATTTCATCATTATATTGTTGGGTATAATCCTCTAATGTCTTTGCGAGTTTCTTATCACTTAAAACAGATTTAACTTGGTCTACATCTGTAAGTCCAATTTGAAGTTGCCAAATTTGCCCTGTTGCACTATCCAACAAAAGAGATGTGTAAATGTTTGTTGTATTGTAAAGTTTATATCTTTCAATATTCTCTTGTGAATGTGCAGTTAATGTCAAAGCAATAATAAGCGATGTTAAAATTATTTTCATATCCTATTGTTTAATCAGTATTTTAAAAACCTATATCATATGAGGCCGAGCTACCCGTTTTACTTACTTTTAAAGCGAAAGGCTCTTCATTTTTTGAAACATAGATTTCAATAATGGGAGCTCCACCTATATAATTACCTATTTTAACTTCACTTCTAAATCCTTTTTTTACAGGCCCATATGTTTGATTCCAACTTCTAACTTGATATCCACTATTAGTATATATCCCTTGAGGTGTGGTGGCTGTCCAATTACTAATACGACCATAAGCACCATTACCATTTATAACATACTTCACGTAGTAATTATCGTTTATTACTGTTTCATTATTATCCATATCTCCATCTGTTGAACAGGATATTGTTAATACTGCTAATAATACTATTACAATTTTTTTCATCATTAAGTTGTTTATATTTAATTCGTGTCAAAATTACTATTAAACCATTGTTTGTAATGCGACACGAAATGTCATAAAATCTTTTTTATTTATATTTACTATTCTAAAAAACAATGAATGAAGAAGTACGATTCAATAGGTAGACTTTTTATTGCCTATAGGAATTTTAATAAACTGTCTCAAACGGAATATGCAAGTATTTTAAATATCGATTTAAGAACAGTTCAGCGTTGGGAAAAGGAACTAACTCTTATTAAATCTGAAAAAGAAGAAGACATCGTTCTTGCCACTTTGATGCCCTATCAACTTATCCATAATTTAAATGCTACTGTTCCAATACCAACTTTTTATGATTTTAATACCAGAAAATATTCACTTTCACAACAAACCAATGAATTGCCTAAATTAAGTTGGTACTTAGACCAAATTGATATCACAACAAATAATATAAGAACTATTGATTTTGATTTTGATATAAAACATATAGACCAATTTATAAATTCCCAAAAGAGAGATAAGTCTTATGTTAATAATGATTTAATAAAAGAAACTATTCGTTTATTACCTGAACTTAATTTTGTGTTTACAGGAAAGGCTGGATATTATGCTGGTCATTGTATTGTACTCCCTTTAAAGGAAGATGTTTATATTAAATTAAGAAACAGAGAGTTGTCTAATAAAGACCTTAGAGCACACCATTTAACTAATTACACGTTAATAGAACAACCTATTTTCTATAGATATGATATCACAGGAGATTGTAATGACACCATTTTTTATGTGATGGCTTCATTTTTTAGATTCTTTAGAGAAATTGAAAACAAGAATTACATTATGTGTGGTTACACCGAAAGAGATGATAACTATAACTTAAACTTACAAGTTGGACTTAAAGTTGTTTGGGAAGATAGAGCGTTACAAGATGCGTTAGGTTTAAAAGAACCTCCTAGATTTGTTGAGGGTAATTTTAATGATTATTTGGCTAAAATGTAAATTTTGAGAAATTGAATGCATAATCTTTTGTCAATAATTAACTATTAACAAGGACAAATGTTAATTGATTGTTATCAGTATTTTTATTTAACGAGTCATTTGATAATCTGTTTTTATGTTTAGAGTTACTTTATATATATAATATACTCAGGCAAATGGACTATATTTGAATTTATACATAGATAAACGAAAAGAATTCAAAATTTAAGAGGAGAATTATAAAAAATGACATTAGCCAAGAAAGGAGTTACACAGCACGAACAAGAAAAAATTAAAACATATTTAAGGAATTACAAGTTGACAGATGACTCAATAATTATCACTCGAGTTAGTAACAAAAGAAGAGTGTATTTAAAAGCAACAGACCAAAGCAACATAGATTATAAAATCCCTTTTACTTATATCGAGAAAGGGTTTCCTAATCCACCAAACTTTAACCACTCAATTGATAGAATAATATGTTTTAGAAAAATGTCTAAAAGAATTTATCAACATAAAGGCAAATACGATTACGCATTAGTCAAAAATGAAGACCTTAATAGAAGAAAGAAAGTGACGCTAATTTGTAAAATCAATACTCACGGAGAATTTAAGGTTAGATATGATTTGCACCTTTATAATGCACTTGGTTGCCCTGAGTGTGGTAAAATAAAGATAAAAAGAATCCGAAAATATTAATAGTTGTTAAATTGGTTGGGACAAAACAGATTGCTTCACGCTTAAACTCTCCATTTTATTGACAAGGTTCTATTCCTATAAAGAATAAAACCCTATTTATTTCAATACTATAAACAGAATTGATGTAGTGAAGTTTAGTTATAATAAATTGTTATATGAAGAGTGAAGCCATAAAAAAATACCCTAATCACTGTTTAGTAACCCTCTTCTCGAGCGGGGTTTAAAGTATTCGGAAATAGCAAGAAGCGATTAATTATACTCACCTCTATATAAATTCAATCAACCATCACAATGCTTAAGTTTATAATAATCGCCGTTTCATTCATAGTCTTTAATACAAGGTTTAGGTTTATCAAAAAAAAACTATTTCAATAAATCCCAGAAGGATTTTTTACTAGGCTTACTTATTTCACCTTTTTCAATCTTTTCATCCCTTTCATCTTTTTTTTCCTTTTTTTTCTTATCGCTTCTTAATAATTTCTTAATCTTCTTAATATAACCATCGTAATAATTATAGTCCCATTCTTCTTCTTGTTCATCCCTCAATTCTTTATAGCTGCCTAGAATTTCATCTTTAAATTCGACAACCTTATCTTTATAATTAAAATCTAATTTATTATCTATTATAAACATTAAATAATTCCCCGCATATGTGTAGTCAATTGACTTTGATAATTCAAAATACCTTTTCCAACTTTTTTTAGCGTTCTCAATATGTTCTTGAGCTTCCATTATACGTGCTATTTCTCCATAACAATCAATACTCCCATTTTTAGCTCCTTCTTTGAAATATTTAAATGCTTTAGATTCATTTTCTTTAACTCCTAGTCCAAATTTATACATAATACCTATTTTAAGGTATGCATCACTCTCTCCGAGTTTTAGAGCTTTATCAAAATAAATCAAAGCTTCTTCGTAATCTTGCAATTCACCGTTAATACCAAGGTAGTGGTTTAATCCCATCATCAACATTATTTTTCCCGGGTCACCATTTTTTTCAGTCCTTTCTAATCCATCTAAACTATCTAAAAAGGAATCCAAAACTTCTGAGGTAGGAATCTCTATCTCAATCTCATTATCTTCATTTTTAATAAATTCCCCAAAATGGTTTTTTGCTTCCATAACTGCATCAACAGCATCTTTAATTGAAACTTCAAAAAACTCTCTATTATCAGATACCCTATAACCTTTGTTCTCCAAAAAAGTATGTACAAATACCTCGGCATTTGAACAATTTTCAAAAAAACAATCATAGACAACAGTAAAAGGAGTTGGTACACCAGTTGCTGTTGAGAGTTCTTGAGCCCTTACTTCAGGGGTTCTAGTTGATTTACCAATTTTGACTAATTTGTTTAATGATGGATTCATTAATACATATACGTAACCGTTATCATTCATAATTGCAGTTTTTTTAAATTTAATATTTTGTCATAATAAGAGTCAAGCGAGAGGCAAAAAATCCTTTTCTAGAGAAGAGGTTAAAAATAAATTTATGAAACAACACCATCACGCATATTAATCACTTCATTCAGGGCTTTTATAATGTTGGATTATTCGAGCACGACACTATTAAAAGCATAACAATAAGGGATAATGAAACTTTTTTCATAACAAGCTTTTTTTTATTCAAATATAGTTAATTTTCTAGCACAATAAAGACTAGTTTTAATCAATATTTAATCTAAACAATTACTTTTCATTTATAAGTTGATATGATTTAGGGCTTTAAAATTACGTATGCCAATATAATGAGCTTCATTTTTGTTGAGGTTAAGGGGTGTAAAAGCTATGCAATCTGTCTCTCTCCCGCATCTTTTTCTAAATAGTACTCTTTTAGTCTCTCCGCAAAATCTCGTTGAGGTTTTTTAATATAGGTTAAGAAACTCTTCTCTGTAGTATGTCCCGTAATAGCCATAATAACCATTGTAGGCAACTTTCCATAAAGGTTTGTGGCAAATGTTCTCCGCATAGAATGAGATGTTAAAAACTTGTATTTTGGATGCATTCCTAGTTGTCTTTTATTGTCTTTTCCTTTGATATATCCTTTTGTAATTTCATTTAAACCTATAACTTTAAACAACTTCTTAAGGTTTCTGTTAAAGACTGGATGTGCTAGTGGTTTAACCTCTGCAATAAAATCGCGGACTCTTGGGTCAATTGGAATTATTATATTCTGACTTGTTTTAGTAGTTGTCAATTCAATCATTCCATTTACAATATTAAATGTTTTAATTTTCATTAGGTCAGAGACCCTCAATCCAGTCGTTGCACCTATCAAGAATAGTCTCCTAGTGTTTTCTAAGGCTTTGTTAGGTGTTTTAAAGTTGAATACCAGCTCTAGTTCATTTTCATTTAAATAGTGTGTTATAGTCGATGTTTTCAGTGATTTTGAATTGAATACATTTCTTGTGATATTAATATCATTATTGTCAGCGTGTCTAAGAATCTGTTTGATTAGTTGAATATCTTTATTTATTGAGGAAGGTGAGTAGTTTGATGACTTCATAAAAGTAGAATAGCTATTTAGCCAATTTATATCAATACAACTAACCTCAATATTAGGTGAATAATCTTTAATTCTTGATATAACAGAGCCAAGCTTTTTGACAGTAGATGCATTCTCGTAATTTCTCTTAAAATCTTTGATATAATTCAAAAGTGTAGGTATCTCTTTTGACTCGTTTTTAGGAGGGTTAAAGTAGTTAGAGTGCAATTCGTTTATTAATTCTTTATCTATTCTTAGATGATCTGTAATGGCTTTATTTAACGAAGAAAGTAGGTAATCTTTAAAGGTTAAGAGTTCTTTGTTAAGGTCAAGATTGTTTTCAGTAGATTGAAGTTTGTTTTCCCACTTGTCATTATCATTTAACTTTATAGGTAATGTTTTAGTTGCATCAATTCCGTTTCTTCCATTAGTAATTCTATAGTAAATAGAAAGAGAGTTGGTTCGTACCTTATACTGTAATTTTGCCATAACTAAACTTGCTTATGTTGATTGATAATATCAAATATATTCTAACGACCAGAATCACGACGAGTAAAGAAATAGATGTTATTAACAAAAAATGAAAAACGTAAGTAATTGATAATCAGTATTCTCATAACCCGAAGGTCATTGGTTCGAGTCCAATTCCCGCTACAAAGAAGCTCCTTGAGAAATCAAGGAGCTTTTATTTTGGAATAAATTGATTGGTCGCATCAAAATTTAGACACAAAATAAAAGAACAATTTGCATAGCAAATGAGCTTCTTTGTAAAGCTACCCATATTCTGGCCCATTTCATTGCCTTACAATGAAGTGAATTCAAACCACACTACTAATTCAAAAAGCTTCACTTAATTGTGAAGCTTTTTTGTGTGACTAAAATTTAAATTCCCCTTTTTGAAATAAAATAGTGTATGTAAACATAAGAAGAGGAAGCCCCCTAAGCTTCCTCTTCTAACCCCCATTTACATAGCCTTTCTATGATAAAATAATTTACTAGATAATACACTAGTTTCTTATTAAGGATAAATTTACGAACAACTGTTAAATATAAATATGATTTTTGTCATTTAAATACAAGTATATTATAAAAAGTTGAAAAAGTAAACCAATTACAAAATGGGACACAATTCTAAGAATGTGTTCTGTTTCTTTTTTGGTGTTAACTATTTGTAAACTATTAACTTGTAGATTTTTACTATCTTGAGCATTCAAATGACCAATCTATGATTAAATTCCTTAAAAAAATACGCTACGACCTTATGGAAAAAAATCCAAGTAGGCACATTATACATACTGGGGTTATTGGTATATTATTACTTTTTATTACTGGTTGCTCTCCAGTTGAGAAAACTGCTAACCCTTATTTGAAAGCTAAAAATGGTTATATAGAAGTAGAAGGAGGTAAAATCTGGTATGGAATAATGGGAGAAGGAGATAATAAGCCATTATTATATCTTCATGGAGGGCCAGGAGGAAAAAGTAATTATAACCTTTCCGAAATTTCAGAAGAACGTCCTGTAATTATATTTGATCAATTAGGAAACGGAAGATCTGATCACCATAAAGACACCACCCTTCTTAAAGTAGATAAACTTGTTGAACAAGTACGTGCTGTTACAACTACATTAAATTTGAATGAATTTTACTTATCTGGAGGATCATGGGGTACAGCATTAGCCCTAGAATACTATAATAAATACCCTAAAGGTGTTAAAGGACTTATATTTAATAGTCCTTATTTCAGCACTAAGATTTGGACTGATGATGCAGATATACTGATAGCTGGGTTACCAGACTCTATTCAAACGGCCATTCGAACTGCAGAAGCTGATAGTATTTTTAACACTGCTTCATACGAAAATGCCAACAATTTTTTTGCAAAAAAACACGGAAGAAGAACGGAAAAGAAAATACATCCTTATGATACCATAAAGTATACATCTGACCCATTTATATATTATTATATGTGGGGACCAAGCGAATTTACTTCAACAGGAACTCTTAGAAACTACGATATTCATGAAACTCTTAAAGATATTAAGGTACCTGTATTGTTTACTACTGGTGAGTTTGATGAGGCTAGACCAGTAACGGTTAAGAAATTAAGTGATTTGGTGCCAGGATCAAAAATGGTAGTTATTGAAGGAGCAGGACATTCGACTTCTAATGATAATCGACCAGCTTTGATAGCTGCAATGAAAGAATTTTTGAAGAATCAGAAAAAATAAAAATCTAAGAATGTTATTATAGTATTTTCTGCTACAAAAAATAACGAAATACAAACCGAATTAAAATACACAGTCTTCACTTTAAATAGTGGAGACTTTTTTTGTGCACGGAATTTGAGACTACTTTTTTAATAATAACCTTCTGTTCATTCCGTTTTAATTAACAGACTGTATTGCAGCATATCAAATCTTTATAGTTATTTACTATAGAAACTGTTTTTATTGTAATAAGCTAATATTAAGAGCGATGGAGGTTCTAGTTTGAAATTTGTTTTCTGGTGCATAAAGCATTATATTTACTAAAAATACTTCCTTAGTAATGGCTACTTATCTTAGAAATAAAATTCATATACCTTTTAGGTTTGCAACTGTTGTAGCTTTTTTTTCAAGCATTTTTTTCATCACTATCGGTGCTATTAGATTTTTTCAAATTGATATTTTTTTAAATTTTTTACCTGAAATAACAAGAGAGTTTTTAGATGACTCACCTATGTGGGTATACTATGGGTATTTAATAACTGGATCAACAAATTTATATGCAGTTGTATTATTGTATAAAAGGGATTTGCGTTCTATAGCTATTTCTAAATATTCAGCATTAGGGCTGATAGTACTAGTTACAAACCATTTTTTTATTACAGAATACATACACCTATATGAAGCGATAGAAATGTTTTTTTCACTAATGTTTTATTTGCTTTTAGCTTGGTTTACAACTTATGCAAAAAAAAGAGGTGAATTAGAAAAAATATCTAAAGATAGGACTACGATGTCTTTAAAAATTCAAGAGGGATGTGATCATGAATGTTCATACTGTCCAATTCCAAAAAGAAAAGGAAAATCTAGAAGTGATACTTTAAAAAATATCCTTGCAAATGCAGAGTATATGGCTGAAGAAGGTGTAAAGGATATTGTTTTAGTTGGAGATAATGTTGGAGACTTCGGTACAGGAGAAAAAGGTAATTTAAAGCATCTTTATAGTCTTTTAGACTTAATGAAAGAGCTGGATAAAATTGGTGATATTCATCGTTTTACTTTTTTATCTGTTACAACTCCAATGTTTAGCGATAAAACATTAAATTTTATAAAAAACTCTAAAAGGTTTACTCCTTATTTTAGTGTTGAAATGGATAGCGCTAGTGCTACAATACTAAAAAAAATGAAACGTCCTTTTCCATTAAAAGCTTATAAAGATCATTTTATTAGAGTTAAAGAGTTTATTCCAGAAGCTTATATAACTGTTCAAATTATTGTTGGTTTCCCTGGAGAAACTGATGAGTTGTTTAATGAAACAGTTGAGTTTTTGTCAGAATCAAATGTTTCATACATAACACCTGTTCTTTATTCTGATAAAGTTAAAGTAGGAGCGAAATCCTATGGAACAATTAGAGGATCAGTTTCAAGAAAGATTAGTAAAAAAAGAAAAAGAATTCTTAAAGAGTTATCTAAAAAGAAACTCAAAGCATTTTACGAAACTCAACTAGGAAAAGAAAGATTAGTTTTGTTTGAAAATAAAAGTAAAAGAGGGTTTATATATGGTTATTCAGATAATAATGTAAAAGTTAAATTACCATGGGATCCACAATTATGCAATACACTTCATGAAGTTAAATTAACAGGAATTAACGGAAGTTTTATGCAGTTTAATTTTGTTAAAGAAGGTGGCTTTATAACTCATAAAGATTATAGTAAAATTTAAATTAAAAGTATCTAACCCTTGATTAAAATGAACTTATTCATTTACGTTAATTTGTTTTCAAATACGTATCGTAATTTTCTACAGTTTGGATAATTAACTTTACAGCTTCTACATAAAATTCTTGATCAACATTCTCAAAAGTATCGGTGTCTTTGTGATAATCTTTATGGTCTTCTACACCAAAATAAATAAAAGGAATTTTTTCTTTATGAAAAGATCTATGATCAGATGAGTTTGTCCAATTATCTAATTTTTTGTCGTTTGGATCATCATGACCAGACATTAAAGTAATAGAAGATTTTACCTTTGTTAAAGGGGCTTTTAATTTTGGATAGTGAAATAATCCACAAGCATATAATTCATTTTTATCATTTCTAGAAATCATATCCATATTAATATTTAAAACAATATTTTCTTTTCCTAAAGGAAAGTTTTTTACCAAATAAGCAGAGCCGTGCATTCCAGCTTCTTCAGCATCAACCGTTGCAAAAACCAATGTATGATTTGGATTTTTTCCTTTGAAATATTCTGCAATTGCAATTACAGCAGCAGTACCAGAAGCATCATCGTCTGCTCCGTTATATATTTTTCCATTTCTGATACCTAAATGGTCATGATGTCCAGTTATTACAATTACTTTGTCAGATTTCCCTTTAATCATACTGATTACATTTCCTCCAACAACAGTTGTGTCTGGTACATTTATATCATTTCTTTCCTTTCCTTTTACAGGAAACATGCGTTGTCTTCTTGCGCCTTTGTAAGTAGTTGTAAACTCTTGAATATATCCATTCTCTATTGGTGTTGCCAATTCTAATTTTTTAAATTCATTAGCAATAAATTGTTGTGCTTTGTAGTTACCCGGTTTAGAAAAACCTCTTCCTTCAAAAGCATCACTTGCCAACGTTTTAAGGTTGTTAAGTAATTTAGCTTCATCAATCTTAATTTTTTTAGAAGATGAAACTGAATTTAATTGGTTTGCTTTCTTTTGCTCATTTGAGTTACACCCAATAAGAAAAACAGTTAAAAATGCTGCGAAAAAAAATGATTTAACTTTCATTATACTTGATAATTTAAATGTTTAATTATTGCATAAAGATATAGAATATTAAAACTTTAAGACAATATTTTTGATTGGAATTGGTTTTACATTATTATTTTATGTCTGTCTCTTATACACATCTGACGCTGCCGACGATCTAC
>OLID01000874.1_pt1 | contig 10251 bp, 9 predicted proteins | sample 1609361 | NCBI WGS metagenome assembly OLID01 (sample SAMN05416778, study PRJEB24817) | seawater metagenome | isolation source: Sea water | place: Canada:Atlantic | collected 2013-07
GAGATTTCTGCCTGTCTCGTGGGCTCGGAGATGTGTATAAGAGACAGATGCTAGACAATATGAATGGTCAATATGATGATTTGTCCATTCAGCAAATTCAATTCTTATGCGATAGGAAGTTGGGTATTGGAGCGGATGGTTTAATTAAGTTATCTAAAGATGCCGAAGTTGATTTCTTGGTTGAGTACTTTAATGCAGACGGCTCACAAAGTTTTTGTGGAAATGGCGCAAGATGTTCCGTGAACTTTGCAAAATCTCTTGGGTTGATAATGAGTAAAGCAGTGTTTAACGCCATCGATGGTATTCACGAAGCGACCACTCAAGATGGAATTGTGCGTTTGGAAATGTTACCTGTAAATTCTATTCAAGCTGTAAACTCAGACTTCTGGTTAAATACAGGGTCACCGCATTATGTGAAAATCGCAAATGAAAATGAGTCAATTGATATCATTGAATTTGGCAAGTCTATTCGTTATTCTGAGTTGTACAAAACAGACGGAGTGAATGTGAATGTAATTAAAGAAGTAAATTCCAATACTATACATGTCCAAACATATGAAAGAGGTGTTGAGGATGAAACGTTATCCTGTGGCACTGGTGTAACGGCTTGTGCATTAGTTTGGATGAGTTTGAATTCAAATTTAGAGAAAGTCAATGTCCTGACGAAAGGAGGAGAGTTGTCTGTAGAGGCTGTAAGTGATGGGAATGGATATGCATCGATTTGGTTATCTGGTCCTGCAAAACACGTGTTTGATGGAAGTATTGATGTCTAAATACAAGATTTCGAATATAATCAATGCTGAAAAGCAGAAGATTGACGAGCAGAAATGCTTGTTGTGGGTGTGGCATGCGGATAAGATTCCGCCTCATTTGGGACTTTCAGTTGAAGGTAGGTATTTCAGTCTAAAGGCCAACGGAAAGGATTTTATGACGGAAATCGATGCTGTTTTACAAATCATCTCAAAAAAGAAAATAAAAACGCTTTGTTTCGAATTGAAGTCAACATTGAATGTTCAAGATTTAGCTAATTCATTTAATAAATATAATACTACAATACCTTTTGAGGTTACTTGTTTACTACCGATTCAAGAAGTGTTAAACTCGTATTTTTCAAAGCAATTGGTTGATTTATTGGTTGATTTAGACGATAAAAAACAAGTTAATCGCGTATTTGGATTCAATATTCCCATTGAATTTGATTCAATTTCTGAATATACTACTGATGATATCCATGCACGTTTAAAGAAATTGAAAGAAAATGAATGAGCCAATTTACATACGACCGATTGATATTCCAGATGCGCTTATTGTTATGCAATGGGAGAATAATCCAGCGAATTGGGATGCGAGTGATAATAAAAGTGAATACCAATTGTTTGACATTGTTCGAATGATAGAAGAGAATCAGAATATTCAACGGGCAAAACAAGCTCGATGGATGATTTGCGATTCAGTAACTGACAAGCAGTTAGGAACCGTAGATCTATTTGATATCGATTTTGATAAAAAGGAAGCCTTTGTTGGAGTTTTGATTGCTGAAAAAGAAAATCGCCAAAAAGGGCTAGCTAGCATAGCTGTTAAGCTAGTAGAAAACGAAGCATTAAAACTTGAATTGGAAAAGCTGAAATGCGTTGTTCATCCAGGGAATAAGGCAAGTGTCCAGCTTTTTGAAAAAAGACAGTTTGTAAAAATTGGCAAAACAGATAGGCAATTTGTTAATGATGGTGTGTATCTTGAAGCTTCAATTTATGAGAAATGGGTAAAAAAATAGGCGTTGCACTGATTATCATCATTGGGATAGTTGGGTATTTAAATAAAGATCGAATTCTACGTTATTTTCAAGTTGAATCGAGAACCATTAATTCAGTAGAAGCAAAGATCTTGTTTACTAGTCAGCCTGCACTCTCCGAGTTGATTGAGAAACTTGTAAATGAGGGGGTCATTGAAAATGGTGATGAAGTTAGATCGTATTCAATTGAAAACAATATAGATACAACAGATTTTGCAGCGGGAAAATTCATTATTCTTTCAGGTACTAAAATTTCGGATTTAGTAATTGGTTTTACTAAGAACGAAGAAGGTCAGGGAAAGGCAGAAGTTAAGGTGAATGTTGTTTTTAATCGATGTAAAACAGTAGAAGATGTTGCTTCCTCTATTTCGAAGTGTATTGCTGCAGATAGTGTTTCCCTTGTCGAGACAATTCAATCACAAGAAATTTTAACTAAATATGGCTTCACGATTGAACAAATTCCTGCTCTTTTTTTGCCAGAGGATTATCAGATGTATTTTGATACTGACGCAAAAGCGTTTGTTGCTTTTATGGCGGAACGGTTCAAAGAGTTTTGGACGGCAGATAGATATGCGAAATTAAAATCTGTAGGCCTAAAATCGCCTTCTGAAGCGGTAACAATTGCCAGTATTGTGTATTCAGAACAATCACGCATGTCAGAAGAATGGCCAATTATTGCAAAGTTGTATTTAAACCGAGTGAAACAAGGAATTCGTTTGCAGTCAGATCCAACATTTAAATTTTGTTGGGGAGATAAGTTAGATGGCGTAGAGCGCTTACTGAACAAGCACAAGAAAATAGATTGTCCATACAATACGTATCTATACGATGGATTACCTCCGGGACCAATTTGCATTCCACCTGCAAAAGTAATTGATGCAGTTTTAAACCCATCGGATGACAATTACATTTTTATGTGCGGTAAGCCTGGAGGAGTTGGACATAATTTTGCAGTGACAAATGCTCAACACGAAAGAAATGTGGCTGAGTATCGAATATGGCTAAAAGAATATTTAAAGAACAAGTAAACATGGCAGATTTTAAAAGACGCACTTTTTTTAAACTAGGTTTGACTGGTTTAGCTTTAAGTATTGTAAAACCTTCAAAAGCGACAGAATTGATCTCAGGTACTTTTGAAGGTAAAGTGGATGGACCAATTGTTATTTCAACATGGGAACACGGTCTAGCTGCAAATGAAGGTGCATGGGAAGTCTTAAATGCTGGAGGAAGAGCGATTGACGCTGTAGAAAAAGGTGTTAGAGTTACTGAGTCAGATATAACCAATCGAAGCGTTGGAATTGGCGGAAGACCGGATAGAGAAGGTCATTTGACCCTTGATGCTTGTATTATGGATGAAAAATCCAAATGCGGTGCTGTGGGATATTTAGAAGGTTTTGAGCACCCAATTTCTATCGCACGAACAATAATGGAAAATACTCAGCATGTGATGTTAGTTGGTGAAGGAGCCGAGGATTTTGCGTCTACATATGGATTCTCAAAGGTCAAAACTCCATTGAAGGAAGTGAAAGACGATTGGAAAAAGTGGAAGAAGGAGAATAAAGATGTTTTTGAGAAGCCAGTAATAAACCATGAAAATCACGATACAATTGGAATGTTGGCAATGGATAAGCATGGCAATTTGAGCGGGGCGTGCACAACAAGTGGTTGGGCATACAAAATGCCAGGTAGATTGGGAGATTCTCCAATTATTGGGGCTGGTTTATTTGTAGATGGGGAAGTAGGTGCAGCTTGTGCAACTGGATTGGGAGAGGCTGTAATTCGAATTGCAGGAAGTCACACTGTTGTTGAACTAATGCGGCAAGGGAAATCACCACAAGAAGCTTGTAAAATGGCTTGTGAACGAATAATTGCAAAACACGAAGACTTAACGGGATTGCAGGTAGGTTTTTTGGCTTTAGATAAAAATGGCAATTATGGCGGTTATTCAGTGTATGCTGGCTTTAATTTTGCATTGAAAACCAATGAGAAAACAGAATTAGTCAATACGGGTTTTGATAGAAATTGGTAATTATGCGATATATACTATTGATTATGATGGGATTAAGTGGTTTTGCAAATGCACAAAAGGTGTTGACGTGGAGTATTCTTCATCCTATTAAAAAGGAGTGGATTGAACTTGGAGAAAAAGGATCGGTTCAAGAAGCGTTGATTTCATCTGGTGAATTGCCAGATCCGTTTGTGGGATTAAATGAAAATAAATTTGGTTGGATTGAAGATCATCAATGGGAATTTAAGTCTATGTTTTTCCTTGAAAAAGAGGAGCTTAAACATGATTTTATCGAATTGCACTTCCCTTCGCTAGACACGTATGCGAAAGTGTTTTTAAATGATTCATTGATTTATACAGGGGATAACGCATTTATCGAACATACAATACGTTTGACAAAGCATTTGAAAAAGGGGTTAAATGAATTAACTATAGTTTTTACACCTCCCGTAATGTATCACAAGACTATGTATGATAGTGCTGCATATCATTTACCTGCACCAAACGATAATCATTCCATAGCCATTGCACCTTATACTAGAAAACCTCAATATCAATTTGGCTGGGACTGGGCGTTGCGAATGAATACAATAGGGCTGAACAAGACTGCTTGGATTGAGTTTTCTGATTTTGGACATATTAGCTCTAAAACTACTCGAATAATCTCTGTAACAACTGAAAAAGCGGTTGTTGAGTTTGAAATAGACTTGTCCAATGAAGCTGTTTCTGAAATTATATGGAAAAGTAAGACATTTGGAACTGAAAAGATTCAACGGAAAAATGGTGTTTTTGTTCGAAGAGTGGAGGTCGAAAATCCAAAATTATGGTGGCCGAAAGGGCAGGGAGAAGCATTTTTGTATGGAGATAAAGTTGTGATTGAAACCTCTAAAAATCAAATAATTGGAAGTTATAATGTAAAGTATGGAATTAAGACTTCGGAATTGGTAATGGAGAAGGACCAATGGGGAACGAGTTATTATTTTGAGATTAATGGAAGAACTATATTTTGCAAGGGTGGAGATTATATTCCACAGGATATTTTTCCTGCGCGAGTGAAGGATGAGGATATTGTGCGAATGGTTGAAATCATGGCTGAATCGAACTTTAACATGGTGCGTGTTTGGGGCGGAGGTTATTATCCAGATGAAGTTTTCTTCGATAAATGTGATGAGTTGGGAATAATGGTTTGGGAAGATCTAATGTTTGCCTGCGCTATGTATCCTGGTGATGATGCGTTTATTGAAAATATTTCTAAAGAATTCCGATCTCAAGTTCCACGTATCGCGGCTCATCCAAGTGTTGTGTTGTTCAATGGAAACAACGAAGTGGAAGTTGCATGGGGGAATTGGGGATTTCAGATAAAATACGGGCTTTACGGGAAAAGTGCGAAGGAAATTGAGCGCTCCTATGATAGAGTATTCAAAGAAACAGCACCAGATATTATTAAAGAATTCACGAACATTCCATATATCCACACTTCACCATTAAGCAATTGGGGAAAAGCTGAGTTGTACAATCATGGTTCTCAGCATTATTGGGGTGTTTGGCATGGAAAAGATCCCATTGAAGATTTTGGGAAGAAAATCGGACGCTTCAATGCTGAATATGGTTTTCAAAGTTTTCCTGAATACAATACCTTGTTGACTTTTTCTGATAAAACTGAATGGGATTTATCTTCAGATGTGATGAAGCATCACCAAAAGAGCTATGTTGGAAATGATATGATCATGAAACATGCGAAGAATTTGTACGGTAAGCCAGAAAATTTTGAAGATTTCGTTTATTATTCTCAATTGACTCAAGCTAAAGCGGTGAGTATAGCTGTGGCTGGACACAGAATTGATTTTCCCCGTTGTGGAGGTACATTGTACTGGCAAGTAAACGATTGTTGGCCTGCACCGACATGGTCAAGTGTAGATTATCGATGGAATTGGAAAGCATTGCAATATGCAGTACAAAAAGATTATGAAAATATCGCTGTTGTTGCAAAATACGATGATTTAGATAATCGCTCATTTTACATTGTTAATGATTTGCCCGATAGTTTTACAGCGAATGTTTACGTGCAACTGATTGATTTAAAAGGGAGAACTGAACGGGAATGGGTGGAAAAAGTTCAATTTTCTGGAGCAGGATCAAAACAAATTGTTTTTGATGAATCAGCGTTTTCGGAACTTGAAAAATCAAATTTTGTAGTAAAATTTACGTGGAATGATGCACAGGGAGAGAGTTTTACGCGAAATTTCGCAAATATCAAGAACGAGTATAAAACGGCTAAAGCTGAAGATATTTCCCTTTCACTTCACTCAATTGATACCAGTGCAAAAACTGCTATCATTTCGATTGAAAATAAACGTTTTGTGCGGGATTTCTGGCTGAGCTCCAGTCAATTTGGTTTAAAATTCAGTGCGAATTTCTTGAATTTAATTCCTGGTGAACATTTGATCGAGATTTCGTTCGATGAAATCCCTAAAGTGGAGGAGTTTAAAATGAAGTGGATGTAATTTTAGATTCTTGTTTCTTCAATTCAATTTATTGATTAGTTTAGTGAGTATAAAAAACCAATCACTATGAAAAATCTATTATTCTTTTCCGTTTTGTTTGTTCTTGTTTCGTGCGGCGGAGGCTCTATTAAAGAAGTTAAAGAGGGAATGTCTGAATCCGAAGTAAAACAGCTTTTGGGAGATCCTAATATGCATTCGTCAAGTTCGAACAGTTATACGATCAATGGAAAAGAAACAGGGACGAGTACCGCGACTTGGACATACCATGGAAAAGGTAAAATCAAGTTCGTGGATGGAAAAGTGGTTTCTGTAGCGGAGTAGTGCTTCTTAAAACTGGTAAAAAAAAGAGGGGCAAGCTACTCATATCGCACCGCTACAACCTCTTACCTTTGCTTCGTTCCCGACCTGGAGGATTCAGAGGGAGCTGGTCGTACAAGACTTACCCCAGCTGCAAAAGTAATACGATTATTCTTTTTGGCAATGTATATTGAGGAAAAGTTCAAAAAAAAATCGTTGCTCAAATCAATGAACAACGACGGTATCTATATTATTTCGTGAATAGATTTACAAGTGCATGAAATCCTTCTTTGCAAGTAGTTCATCTTCAGATTCTCTATAGTCTGGATCGTCTACACAGCAATCAACAGGACAAACTGCAGCACATTGAGGTTCGTCATGAAAACCAACACATTCAGTACATTTATCTGTAACAATGTAGTATACATCCATGTCAACTGGTTCCTTTGCGTCATCTGCAATCACGTCATCTCCATTCAGTGTAGTAATCATTCCTGTCAACGATGTTCCATCTGAGTATCTCCATTCAGCACCTCCTTCATAGATTGCATTATTTGGACATTCAGGTTCACAAGCCCCACAATTGATACATTCGTCTGTTATAATAATTGCCATTTTCTTTGTTTTACTGGTGCAAATATACACAGTGTGTTTTACTTTTTGGATGATATGACCATAAAAAATGGGGTTCTTGATGTTGAATTTGCTAATCAGAATGCTTTTACCACTGAGCCACGATGAAAAATGAATGTTTTTTGTTGATTGAAAGAACGCAAACACATCCATTTTATATTTGTCAACAACTTCGTGTTCTTACCTTTGCTGCTTCTAATTTGGTCCACCTTTTCCCTTTGTGGTAAAAAAGGAAAATAATACACAGTTAACCATAGGATATTCATTGAAACACGATAAATTTGCACCGTGAAACAGGAAATAATACGAAAAGGATTTGTTCAGCTTGGGAAACTTATGGTTTCTATAGGGGAAGGGAAAGATTGGCAAGATTTTAATCTAGGAGTCACAAAGGATGAATACGAACAATTACAGGTAATTGTAAATAGACAAATTGCCTATAATGGTTGGTTCACGAAGGAAAATGTTCAGCAAAGCCTATTCGCTCTTGGAAGTCAATTGACGGAAGAAAAGTTAGTCGATTGGACATCGAATTATACATTTACCAAAAAACCAAAATCTGTTGCTTTAATAATGGCAGGAAATATTCCTTTGGTTGGGTTTCATGATTTCTTATGTGTGCTTATTTCGGGGCACAAAGCGGTTTGTAAGTTAAGTTCTGATGATAAAACTTTGCTTCCAGCTTTGGTGGGACATTTAATCACATTTATTCCAGAGATAAAAGATCGAATTGTGCTTTCAACTGGTAGATTAGATGGAATTGAAGCAGTTATCGCTACAGGAAGTGATAATTCACTAAAATACTTTGAACAATATTTCGGGAAATATCCCCATATTTTTAGAAGTAACAGAACTTCATTGGCCGTCTTAACAGGAAATGAAACAAAAGAACAAATTGAATTGTTGGGAAATGATATTTTCAATTATTTTGGTTTAGGATGTCGTAATGTTTCGCATTTAATGCTTCCAAAGGGGTACGATTTGAATCACTTTTTTGAAGGTGTTTTTAGTCATTCAAACGTGATAAATAACAATAAATACGGTAATAATTACGATTACAACAAAACCGTATACTTAATGAATCAGTCTCCTTTATTGGACAATAATTTTGTCTTATTACGTGAAACTGAATTGTTGTTTTCGCCTTTAGCAATGGTTCATTATCACTATTACGAAAGTGAACAAGAGGTGAGTGCTTATATCGAAAAATATAAAGAACAATTACAAGTTGTGATTGGTGAAAAATATACTGCATTTGGCGAAGCTCAATGTCCAAAACTGAACGATTACGCAGATGGTTTTGATGCTATGAATTGGCTTTCTAAGCTCTAATTAGCTTGTTTTCTTTAAAATTTCTAGCAGTTCGTATGCTTTTTGGATGTGCATAAATCGTTCATGAGCAATTTGTTGTTGTTCCTCGCTCTCATTGAAAAAGCGATCCGGATGATGCAGTTTAACCAATGATCGATATGCTTTTTTTATTTCTTCCAAAGAAGCAAATTCTGATACTCCCAGTATTTTTGAGCAGATTTTTAATTCGTTTTTTGGAACAGGTTTAGACTTTGGGCGCTGAGATTCATTTTTGTTGGATTGGTACATTGCTAAAATACTATCCATTTCTTTTGGTGTAATTTCGATGCGTTCCGCAATGTTGTATAAAACGTTTAATTCACGATCATTTATTTGACCATCAATAAACGCAAGTCCAACAAGAAAGTATAAGATTTGAATTCGGTCTTTGTGCGCAGGTAGTTTAACTTTTATCCAATTCAACAGCTCAGTGAAGTTAATATCCTCGGCATAGGCTGAAGTTAGCATAGCAGAAAATCCTTCACGTTCATCTGGAAAATGTTTACTGAAATAGCTATTCATGTATAACACTTTCTCACCGGCATCCCTTGGGTCGCTTTTGATTAATCGTGCAGATAAGCAAATGTATGCAGTTAGGAGTCTATCGTGATTGAGTCTTTTTGATAAGTCAAATTGAAATGGGTCATTTAAGAAATAATGAACTCTGCGGTAAATTAACCATGGAATTCCAATGATAAAGGGGAGAAAGAAAAAAATGGCTGTCCAACCATTGCTATCTTGTTTTTTAGGAAACGCATATTGTAGAATAATATCAACCATTAATTTTAACTCGTTTTCTTCAGTATTTCTAACAGTTCGTATGCTTTTTGAATGTTCATAAATCGTTCTTGAGCAATTTTTTGTTGTTCTTCGCTCTCATTAAAAAAGCGATCTGGATGATGTTTTTTCACCAAGGAACGATATGCTTTTTTGATTTCATCCATAGTTGCATGTTCAGATACGCCAAGAATTTGTGTACTTAATTTGAGTTTACTTACGACTGGTACAGCTGATTTTTGCTTTGCTTTCCAAGATTTCTGCTCATATGTCTGGTGCATTGCCAAAATACTTTCAAACTCCTTTGGTGTTAACCCCAAACGCATAGCGAGATTATTCATTAAATGCAATTCTCTTTCATTAACCGCGCCATCAATAAAGGCCATTCCGACCAAGAAGTAGATTATTTGAACACGATCTTTGTGTTTTGGGAGCTTAGCCTTTAGCCAATCAATTAATCCATGAAAATCAATTTCTTCGCGGTAAGCTGAATTCAAAACTTCCGAGAAACCATTGTGTTTGTTTGGAAAATGACTTCTGAAGTACTTATTCATGTAATCTATTTTCTCTCGAACGTCTCTTAAATCATTTTTGATCATTTGAGCAGAAAGACAGATGTAGATGTTTAATAAATTGTCTTCTGTGAGTTCTTTTTTCAGGTTAAATGAGAAAGGAGATCTTGAATGCCGAATCATTTTTACCTTTTCCGTAATAAGCCAAATTAAACCGATGAAAATCAAGAGAATCAATTGTCCAATTACTGAACCGTCTTCATTTTTAGCTAGAATGAAAAAAGATGCGAAATAAATCATACGGTTAAAATAAATATAAATCCAATATTGGTTTAAAAACTGTCTCTTATACACATCTGACGCTGCCGACGATCTACTCTG
>OLID01000876.1_pt1 | contig 10211 bp, 8 predicted proteins | sample 1609361 | NCBI WGS metagenome assembly OLID01 (sample SAMN05416778, study PRJEB24817) | seawater metagenome | isolation source: Sea water | place: Canada:Atlantic | collected 2013-07
GAGATTTCTGCCTGTCTCGTGGGCTCGGAGATGTGTATAAGAGACAGTCCTTATAATGTTTGCGGCAAACAGAAACATAGGAATCGTTACCACCAATTTGAATTTGACTTCCAGAAGTTACGACCTCACCATTTTGTAACCGATAGACATGATTTGCTTTACGCCCACAATGACAAATGGTTTTAATTTCTACCAGCTCATCTGCCCAGGTAAGCAAATATTCACTGCCTTCAAATGGCTCTGCCTGAAAATCATTCCTCAAGCCATAAGCCAATACAGGAATACCTAATTCGTCAACGATATTTGAAAGCTGATAAACCTGCTTTTTCAATAAAAATTGAGCCTCATCCACAAATATACAATGAATTAATTCTTTGGATAATTTTTCATTTACCATTAACTCAAAGTTAGTATCATCATCATATAACAGCGCATCAGAAGATAAACCGATTCTAGAGGTAATTTTCCCTATTGCATATCGATCATCTAACTTTGGCGCAAATAGTAACGCATTCATCCCTCGTTCTTGGTAATTATAAGCTGACTGCAATAAAGATGTGCTTTTACCTGCATTCATTGTCGAATAATAAAAATAAAGCTTAGCCATATTTAAACGTGTTAATCATTTATAGAGAACTATAGCACATTATTTTATTTAGCTGATTCGTCAATAACCTTAATATACAATTTACCATCTTCCCCTTTCTCAAGCCCATGGATATCATTTTCAAACCCAGGATTCTGACTACCAATATCTTCTAGCATTAATAAGAATTCCAGTATTGCTCTAGATTTAGCCGTTACTTTTTCACCTGGCATAATTAATGGAATTCCTGGTGGATATGGTAAAACCATGACTGCTGAAGTATGCCCTTCCAATACATCTAAACACACTTTTTTTGTTTTATTTTTTATAAGATGCTGGTATGCCTGATGCGGATTCATTACAAACTCGGGCAAATTATCAAAAGCATGGTACATTACATCAGGTAAATTATGTTTAACAATGAGCTGATGTTGTTGTTTCGCGATTTCTTGAATGGTTTTATGCGCATAAAAATCTGGATGCGACTTATATAACGAAGGCAATACTTCTTTAACCAAAAGATTTTGATCATACATTTGTTTAAATTTGTTTAGAACCGCTAATAAGCGCATTGATTTGGCTCGCGTAATACCAATACTGAATAAAAATAACATTGTATACGGACCAGTTTTTTCAACGATAATGCCATGATCTTCTAAAAATGTTGCGACGATACTTGCTGGAATACCATCTTTTTGAAGCTCACCATTTTGGATTCCCGGTAAGACCACCGTCACTTTTATCGGGTCTAGGTATAAATAATCATCTGTTGTATTTTTAAACCCATGCCAATCTGATTTTGTATCAATCGGCCAAGCTTTGGTTTTATCAATTGTTTCAGGTTGCCAGATATCATAATACCAATCATGGGCTTCATTCTTAAGTTTGATCACTTCTTTACGAAAATCCATTGCATAATGGATACAGTCATTAATTAAACTTTCTCCCACCTTACCTTTCATCATCGACGCGGAGACTTCGCAACTCGCAACAATAGGGTAAAATGGAGAAGTCGAAGTATGCATCATAAATACTTCACTTAGTTTTTCTTCATCGTGATCACCACGAATATGAATCATTGAAGCTTGGCTAAATGCAGCCAATAGTTTATGCGTTGACTGTGTTTCAAAAATTGTGTGATTTGGTTTTGGGGTAATACTCATCCCGTATTTATTCTTATAAATAGGATGGAAATTGGTATAAGGCACCCAAGCACTATCAAAATGTAAATTTGGAACATCCAAGGTTTCATGAATTTTGTTTACATTATAAAAAATACCATCATAGGTTGAATTGGTTACTACAGCATACACAGGCCAGCTTTCTGCAACCGGGTGATTATCTAATTTTTTCTGGATCGATTCTTTGGTAAATTCAGAATAGGGTATTCCACCAATAATACCGTAAGCATTTCGTGTCGGCTTTAAATAGATTGGATTTACATTCACCATCATCATTAAGTGCGTTAACGATTTATGGCAATTTCGATCAACCAAAATTGTATCTCCATCACCTGCTGAATACATACCCACTACTTTATTTGAGGTCGATGTTCCATTTGTTACGATTAATGAACGATCCGCATTAAAGACATCCGCAATAAATTTTTCTGCATCCTTATGTGGTCCAGAGTGGTCCAATAAACTCCCCATCTCAGACATTGAAATTGAGATATCTGACTTAAACACATTCGGCCCATAAAAATCATAAAATGCTGCACCAACGGGTGACTTTTGAAAACCGTGCCCTTGTTGATGTCCTGGCGTACAAAATGAATAGTTATTCTCACTCACATAATGCATCAATTGACGTGTGAATGGCGGCATGATTTTTTGATAATATTGATTAATCCGATTATGAATTTGTTGAATATCATCCCTGGCTAAAGTCGCATCATATTGTAGAAAGTCTAAATTCAGATTAAAGTCTTTAAGGTTTAATTCTATATCTTGATGAATTCCACCAACCGCAAAAATAGGCAAGTTGGGATTAAAATGTGCAATCTTGCCAAAAGCAGATAAATCAAAATGGTTCCAATCTAAAATAATCGCACAAACTCTTGGATTTGATTTAATAATATCCGCCGCAACATTTAAGTCCGTTGCTGAAAGTGAGTCATAACCTTTTTCAATTAACCCTGTCTCAAGTGCTTCTAAAAATGAAATTTTATGCTTATCTAATTCTGTACTGTATATGAATAAAACATTCTTCATGATTTATCTTCCTCTGTATCAATTTTCCAATGATGAATTTCTCGATATATCTTTCTTTCAAAATCTTCTCGGTCTTTACGGACATAAAATATCATTGCCGCCAAAGACACAATGGTAACGCCAACCAATGCATAGTTTTCCGCACCAACATAGGCTATAAAACAGAATAATATCGCAATCACTGCTGTAATTGTTAAGATCAAATGTTTCACAGGATGTTCAACGACATCAATCAAATTTAGTGCAGAATAAAAATATGTAATATCGTCATCATCACCGCAATCGAAATCACTTCACCAAATAACGAAGCCGCCGAACCAGAACCTATCATCACAACAAGCATTAAAATGCTCATACCAGTTGAAGTGATAAGTAGTCCTTTGACAGGTATATCCTTTGAATTTAGTTCCCCAAATATTTTTGGCAATGTTCCATCATGTGCTGCTCTGGCACCTGCTTGAGCCGTAAGCATCATCCAAGAGCTTAAAGAAGCTAAACATGCAAATGCAACCACTAGTGATACAATTTTTCCTGACCAGCTACCAAACATATAGCTACTAATCAAAGAGAATGGCGCACCAGAATGAGCGATATCCTGATGAGGCAACATTCCTGATATTGCAGTACAAGATAAAAAATAAACTAATGCTGCAATACCAACACCGATCATCGTTGCCATAGGAATCGTTCTTTTAGGATCTTTAACTAAATTGGCATTAACTGCCGCGCTTTCTACCCCAATGAAGCTCCAAACACAGAGCAAAACGCCACTAAAGATACCATGCATATCTGAATTTCCAGCCACATTCCAATTATCAACAAAGATATCAGGCTTAAAGAAATACCAGCCAACCACACTCGTCAATATCACAGGTATTAATAACAAGATAACGCCAATTGTCACTAAACGCCCTACCCAGCTAGCACCTAAAAGGTTAATAGCGGTGAATATCCAGATGACGACGATAGTTGCAATCCCCGCTGCAACTGGATGATTTAGAATCGGAAAAAAGGTTGAAAGATAGGCAACGCCTGTAATTGCAATTGCTAAATTACCAATCCAGTTCGCATTAAAATACAGCACTCCTGTTTGGAAACCTAAAATAGGCGCCACTTCACCAGCATAAGCTACAGGCCCACCTTCTTGCGGATTTGTCGCGGAGAGTTTTGCAAAAACAAAGGCTAAACCAATCGCACCGATAGCAGCAATAATCCAACTAATAAACGTTAAAGAACCAATTGATGCCAAGTTGGCTGGTAGCAATGCAATACCTGATCCCATCATATTTCCAGCGACAATTGCAGAACAGGCAAAAACCCCTAATTTATTTTTTGTACCCATATATACCTCAAAATCAATGGATAATGAATACAATAAGTGTATAGCCTAAAAGACAAAATTAACTTGATTCAGATCAATAAACTACTTCAATATTTAGGTCGATTGCCTAAACTTTACAGTCAAATCAGGTCAACCTGTGTCTGGAACACAACTTACTTATTCAATGAATATTTTTTTTGATTAATTAACAGAGGGTAAAACACAATCGTAACAATAAAAAATACTACATAGAATACCCAATTATTTGAAACCTGATCTCCAATTAAAGCGTATATCATAATAAAACATAAATAAGCAAAAATTGTCCAAGCAGATAATGCTGCCTGCTTAACCGATTTCAGTTTTTGAGATAAATCTATACTGGTTGCATAACAAATGAAAAATATGACATGTAAAATAAAGGCAACCATTATATTCTCTGAACCTGATATTAATAAAAAATATGATAAACAAACATAAATAAAAAAGGCGATATACTTTAAACCAGGAATTAATTTTACAGGTAGCCCATCTGAGTCTTTCAAGAATTTCACATAAGAAATCGGTAATGCAACACAAGAAATAACAATAAATGTACTCGCCAAAGATGATATTAGCTGCCAGTTCCTAAAAAAGAAAACCAGTACAATAGAACAAATTACCGTTATAAGCAGCGCTCGTCTAGAAAATTGAACTGTTTGATTACGATTACCAAAATATTTGGGTAACTGATCGCCTTTAACCATTTCATTCAACATACGACTCGTTGCACCCAAATAAACAATTCCTGTTCCAGACGGACTCACAAAGGCATCAGCGTATAAAATTACAACTAAAAAATTGATACCCAACAAGCCCGCTAACTGTGCTAAAGGTGAATCAAAATTCAAATGCGACCAGCCTTGTTCTATCATTTCAGATGGTAATGCGCCAATAAATACAACTTGCAAACTAATATAGATAATTAAAACGATGACGATGCTACTGATTAAAGCGATAGGGATATTTCTTCGAGGATTATGCATTTCAGCACTAAATGTTGCCGCTATTTGAAATCCAAAAAATGAGTAGAAAATTCCACAACTGACAATAGCACTAAATACACTGGTAATTCCGTATGGCATAAATGTATGCTTATAAGCAACAAAGTTATTAATGTCAAAAGCGGCTATAGCTATGACAATGCAAGTAAAAGCAGGAACCACTAACTTTATAAGTGTAATGACATTATTAATTCTAGCCAATAATTGAATTCCCCAGTAATTTAGCACGAAATACAAAGCTAAAAATACCAATACGACCAACATCCCAAGATTTGTTATTTCACCATTTTGTACTAAATAGTTTGCCCACGGTTTATAGATGGTTGCAATGTATTGAGTAGAAGCAGTCGCTTCAGATGGAACAATAATTAATCCAAGCAACCAATTAGAAATGGCAATTACAAAACCAAAGTGTTCATTATGTGACAAACTAGCCATCCGTGTAAACAGACTGTTTACTGGGTATTTAATTGCAACTTCCGCAAGAATAAAAGCCATAAATAAAACTAGAATAGCGCCTATAATCCAGGAAAGGACAGCTGCGCCACCTGCCACTTTTGAAGAATAATAAGCAGCAAATAGCCATCCACTGCCAATCATGGTTCCTATGCTAAAAAATATAACGGAAATTAAGCCAGGTTTTTTCTTATGCGTATCAATAATCATTGTGAATTAATATTAGATATAACTAATAAAAATATATAGATAAATAAAGATGTTAGCCAATACTTTAGTTGCCTTAAGGTAAAGGGTTACAACAGCCAGCCAACATCAGTCCGATATCATTGCTGAGGTAACTGTCAGATCATCTCTGTTTCTGTAATTTTAATTCTATAGGTAATGGGAATCCGTAACCTATCACGCTTACAATCAAATAGGCGATGCGATATCACAAATTAACCCAACCAAGGCTCAAAAAATGCTTATAGACAAGATTATTTTTGGCTTGAAGGAGCATTTTTCGAAGGAGCCATATTGCCACCGACTACATCAGCTTCAACAACTTCACCTTCTACCATTTCACCTTCTTCAACGACCTCTACTTGTCCATTAGCCATATATTCTTCTACTTCCTCTTCTACGATCTCTTCTTCAACAGCTTCTACCTGACCGTTATTTGTATACTCTTCAACTTCACCAACTTCTACAACTTCAGTTTCTTCCACAGCAACAATATCATTTTGTTGTTGGGCATTTGTAGCTTTATTTGAATTTGAAGCGGTTGAGTTTGTTCCAGCAATTGCAGCAATTGAGAGGAAAGCACTTGAAGCAATAATTGCAGATATTAGTTTCTTTATTTTCATGTTTTTATTCATCCAAGGTGATTGATAATATTTAGTACATTTAATATCACAGATTCAATATTCTGAATATAAAAATCACAATGTAGCTAGATAAAAAAACAACTCCAACAATGGACTGCTTAAGTGAAAGACACCCCTATCTCAGGGATCCAGCTCAGGGACCCAGAATAATGCTATTTCCTGGATTTACTGTCAATTGTGAACGCAGTGCGGTGATCTGAAATTTACAGATTTGATTACAGGCAGGTTCCTAGGTCGTATGTACAATCCTACCTATGGTATTTTCTGTAATAGTAAACTCGACCAATTCCATAAAAGCTTATCATTATCCAAGCACCTTCAATAATTGCTGCGGGTAAATTCAAGTGAAAAAATAAAGAAAATATAATACACAACGAGCCAAGCCCATTCAGCAAACTATAAGTGTATTTTTTATGATCCACTTTATTTGAAAGCGACAAATAATACGCATATAACGTTAATGCAACGCCGACATATCCTACCCAATTACTAAATTCAGCCATTTTTCCTCCCACTAAACTCATCGAGTATAAAACACGCTTATTAAAAATAGAATATCTAATTTATTATTTTGCAATAGCCATTCCAACCAAGTATATTCCCATAGAAAATGTTCTATAAAACTTAACAAGGTAGCAATTATGTGGCCCTATAAACCTATTACAACTGTCTTTCTATTAGCTCCCATTGTTTTTAGCTTCGCACTTGCTTTAGATGTCTATATGCCTGTTATTCCAGAAATGAAAAGCGTATTACATACCAGCCAGGAAATGGTTCAGTTGACATTATCATTATTCTTTCTGGTAACAGGTTTTGGACAACTTATTTTAGGCCCTCTTTCTGATCAGGTGGGTCGATACAAAGTATTGCTAATTTCAGCGCTGGTATTCTTTTTTAGCTCCTTGCTATGTGCCTATAGTACTTCAATTGAACCATTAATTATCTATCGTATAATCCAAGGATTTGGCGCATGCGGATTATCTGTGGCAGCTTTTGCAATTGTTCGGGATGCCTTTTCGGGTAAAACCAGTGCGATGATATATAGTTTTTTAAATGCGATGCTGTCAATCTCGCCTATTTTAGGTCCAATTATTGGTGTTGCCATCGCTGCATTTTTCCCTTGGTATGGTATATTTTATTTTTTAGCTGGACTGGGCTTATTCACCAGCATTCTTGTCGTATTTTTTATTAAAGACAGCTTACCAAAGGCAAATCGAAAACCGCTAAATTTTAGTATTTTTGCAAGATACTTTAGCATTTGCAAATCATTAACTTTTTGGGCTTATACGTTACCCTCAATCGCGGGTGTATCTGCTTTTTTTACTTTATTTTCGATGACACCCTACATCATAAAAGCGCTTGGGGAGCCTCGTTCACAAATTGGCGTTTATTTTGGGTTAGCTGGTTTAGCTTTTTTAGCTGGTTCATTAACATCTGGATTTATTGTTCATAAATTGGGAGTGCTAAAAACCTCTTTATTTGGAACTTATTTAGTGCTGTTTTCTGGCGTATTACTTTTGCTCATTTATTTTATTGGTGGACTTAGCTTGTTAGGCTTTTTCCTACCTTGCATGTTGGCAACATTTGGTTGTGCTTTAACTGCTGGTTCTGGCGCAAGCGGTGCACTTGAGCCGTTTGGTCATATCTCAGGTTCCGCTTCTGCCATGTTTGGTGCGCTTGAGCTTGGCGGTAGTGCGGTTATTGGCACAATTGCAACACTGTTTCCCATTACGACGTCAATGCCTTTAGGTTTTACTATGATTATTACATCACTGATGGGCGTTATTGCTTTATCTATTTTGAAATCAAAGACATAAAAAATATTGATGTATTCAGCTAGAAATTCATAAACATATCCGCCACAATGAAATTTGAATTATGGTTAATAGAGGCTGAGTAGTTATCTCTTTCATCTATTTCGCAAGAGGGAATCTGGTGAAATTCCAGAGCTGGCCCGCAGCGGTAATTGGAAACGAACAACACAATAACGCACTGGTGAAAACTGGGAAGCAGTGTTAAGTAGGCGCTTTTTGAAAGGCATGTCCATAAGTCCGAATACCTGCCATAAAAAATATAAACAGCTTTCGGGGAACAAGGCAGATGCATATATTGATGTCTCTACAGAATTTTTATATCTCATTTACCTATTACAATTGGTCATGTCACAAAAATAGACTTTCCTGATAAGCCTGTTTTAGGAGCTGGAATTGAATTAACTAAACAAAGTAACGTAGAATATTTTTTCATAGTCAAGGCGTTCAAATAAAAGCATAGCAAGCCTATGGTGTATTTGAACAACGCCGAATATGGGAAAATAGGCAAGTCAATCGTTTAGTTTATTTAATGACAGTTCCTTATACCTTTTTAACTTTAAAAATAAGGAATAAAGCATGAGCGTATATATTACAAAACGTGATGGTCGCAAAGAAAAAGTTGATCTGGATAAAATTCATCGAGTCCTAACTTGGGCTGCAGAAGGTTTGAACAGTGTTTCAGTTTCTCAAGTTGAGTTAAAATCGCATATTCAGCTTTATGATAGCATGAAAACGTCGGACATTCATAATACGATTACCAAAACTGCGGCTGATTTGATTTCAGAAGAAACGCCTGATTACCAATATATGGCTGCTAGATTAGCGATCTTTCATTTACGAAAAATTGCCTATAAACAATTTACCCCTCCACCACTATATGATCACGTCAAAAAAATGGTGAGCAAAGACAAATATGATAAACATCTTTTAGAAGATTACTCTGAAACAGAGTTTGAACAAATGGACAAACATATCGACCATTGGCGTGATATGACTTTTACTTATGCGGCGGTTAATCAACTTCAAACTAAGTATTTAATTCAAAATCGCGTCTCTGGTAAAGTCTATGAATCTCCTCAAATTTTATACATGTTAGTCAGTGCTTGCTTGTTTTCATCTTATGAAAAACATACGCGTATGGGCTATGTCCTAAAATTTTATGATGCTATTAGCCAATTTAAAATTTCATTGCCTACCCCGATTATGGCTGGGGTAAGAACGCCAACACGACAGTTTAGCTCCTGTGTATTAATTGATGTCGATGACAGTTTAGATTCAATCAACTCAGCATCATCAGCGATTGTAAAATATGTATCTCAACGCGCTGGCATTGGCATTAATGCAGGCAAGATTAGAGCATTAGGTAGTGAAATTCGTGGTGGTGAAGCACTCCACACTGGCTGCATTCCATTTTATAAACATTTTCAAACCGCTGTAAAATCTTGTTCACAAGGTGGTGTGCGTGGAGGATCTGCAACGCTATTTTATCCAATATGGCATTTGGAAGTTGAATCGTTATTAGTGCTTAAAAATAATAGAGGCGTTGATGATAACCGTGTTCGGCATTTAGATTATGGTGTTCAACTAAGTAAAATATTTTATCAACGACTCATTCAACAACAAGAAATCACCTTATTTAGCCCATCTGATGTACCAGGTTTATATGATGCTTTCTTTTCAAATCAACCAGAATTTGAAAGCTTATATTGTAAAGCTGAAGCAAATCCGAAAATACGTAAAAAGAAAATCAAAGCATCGGAGTTATTTGGATTACTCATGCAAGAACGCGCTCAAACTGGTCGTATTTACATACAGAATGTTGACCATTGTAACCATCACTCCGCTTTTGACCCAACTCAAGCTGTCTCTTATACACATCTGACGCTGCCGACGATCTACTCTGTGTAGA
>OLID01000878.1_pt1 | contig 10158 bp, 8 predicted proteins | sample 1609361 | NCBI WGS metagenome assembly OLID01 (sample SAMN05416778, study PRJEB24817) | seawater metagenome | isolation source: Sea water | place: Canada:Atlantic | collected 2013-07
ATCTACACAGAGTAGATCGTCGGCAGCGTCAGATGTGTATAAGAGACAGCAAGAATTGAAATTGATACCGCTAGACGTGCTGGGGATTTGTCCAGAATGGCTGAATTACAGTATGGAACCATTCCAAAACTGGAAACACAATTGCAAGATGCCTTGAATAGCGAAAAGAAAGATACGGTATTACTACATAATTCAGTAACAGAAGCTCAAATTGCTGAAGTGGTGTCTAAATCAACAGGTATTCCTGTTTCCAAAATGATGGAAGGTGAAAGAGAAAAACTTTTACAGATGGAAAGCTTTCTTGAGAAACGCGTTGTAGGGCAAAATGAGGCGGTTGAGGCTGTTTCTAATGCCATTAGGCGTTCACGTTCAGGCTTGGCTGATCCAAACAGGCCAATTGGTTCATTCTTGTTTTTAGGACCAACTGGTGTTGGTAAAACTGAACTAACGAAAGCATTAGCTTATTTTATGTTTGACAGCGATGATGCCATGATTCGGGTAGATATGTCTGAGTTTATGGAAAAACATTCTGTCTCTCGCCTGATTGGTGCACCTCCAGGATATGTTGGCTATGAGCAAGGTGGTTACTTAACTGAGCATGTTAGGAGAAAACCTTATTCTGTCATCTTACTTGATGAGGTGGAAAAAGCGCATCCTGATGTATTTAATATTTTGCTGCAAGTTTTAGATGATGGACGGCTAACAGATGGACATGGGAGAACCGTTGATTTTAGAAATACGGTTATTATTATGACATCCAACTTGGGATCACATTTGATTCAAGAAGCTTCACAATCGGGTGGTTATGATGAAATTAAATCTAAGGTAATGGGTGTGGTTGGTCAGCATTTTAGACCTGAGTTTATTAATCGTATTGATGAATGCGTTGTCTTCAAACCATTAGAAGCGGATATGATTGCGAAGATTGCGATGATTCAGATTGGATTATTAGAGAAGCGTTTAGCTGAAAAAGATCTGAAAATAGAAATTGATGCTGAAGCAATGGAGGTCATTACTCAGGTTGGCTATGATCCTATTTTTGGTGCTAGACCGTTAAAAAGAGCTATCCAGCAATATATTGAAAATCCACTTGCTGCTGATTTATTATCTGGTAAATTTTTGCCAGGCAATACCATAAAAGTAACAAAAGAGCATGACCATTTAGTATTTAAAAAATAATAAATGGCTTGGGAGATGTATAAAGGTTTATTTCCACAGTTTTAATAAGTGTTAAGCTAATCAGAGACTGTGAAATGTGAAATTCAGGATGTAGGATATAAGCATGATGGAGGGTGACGATGACGCTCCTGTATCCACTAACTTGAAGTAGAATTATTATTTTTTGTCTTTGGCTTTGTTGTCAGCCATCATTTTTTCTAGATAGTGGATATTTGTCCCACCTTTTTGAAAGTTTTTATCTGCCAAAATTTCTTGTTGTAGTGGTATGTTCGTCTTAATACCTTCTATTATCATTTCATCTAATGCACATTGCATACGAATAATGGCACTTTCTCGGCTACGACCAGAAACAATGACCTTAGCAATCATAGAGTCATAATGCTGAGGAACGGTATACTTCGAATATAAATGAGAGTCTACACGAACTCCTGGGCCTGCTGGTGGATGATAAACATCAATTTTACCTGGGCATGGAAACATGGTTTTAGGATCTTCGGCATTAATACGACATTCAATAGCATGTCCACGACGTATAATTTCATCTTGTGTGTACGAAAGTTTATTACCATTCGCAATGCTAATTTGTTCTTTGACAATATCGACAGTTGTAATCATTTCTGTTACAGGGTGTTCAACCTGAACACGTGTGTTCATCTCAATAAAGTAGAAGCCACCGTTTTCATATAGAAACTCAAATGTACCAGCGCCTCTATACTTCATTTTTCTACAAGCATTAGCGCAAGTTTCACCAATTTTTTCAATATCTTCTTTAGAAATACCTGGTGCTGGCGCTTCTTCTAGAACTTTTTGATGACGCCTTTGCATTGAACAATCACGTTCGTATAGATGTATGGCGTTACCTTGACCATCACCAATAACCTGAATTTCAATATGACGAGGGTTTTCAAGGAATTTTTCCATATACACCATGTCATTGTTAAACGCCATTTTTGCTTCATTTTTAGTTAGACTAATTGAACTAATTAGGTCAGCTTCCTTGCGGACAACACGCATGCCACGTCCGCCGCCACCGCCAGAGGCTTTAATGATGATTGGGTAGCCAACTTTATTGGCTAGTTTTTTATTTAATTCAGCATCATCAGAGAGCGGGCCGTCAGAGCCAGGTACGCATGGAATGCCAGTTTCTTTCATGGCTTTAATTGCTTCAACTTTATCACCCATGCGGCGAATGGTTGCCGCATCTGGACCAACAAAAGTAAAACCTGCATGTTCTACTTGTTCTGCAAAATCAGCATTTTCCGACAAAAACCCATAGCCAGGATGAATAGCATCGCAGCCAGTAAGCGATGCGGCTGATATCAGTGTTGGTATATTCAAATAGCTTTTAGGGGAGGGTGGTGGTCCAATACAAACCGTTTCATCTGCTAACTTGACGTGCATTAAGTCTCTATCTGCGGTTGAGTGTACTGCAACAACCTCTATATCAAGTTGTTTACAAGCTCTTAAAATTCTTAGTGCAATTTCACCTCGGTTTGCGATGAGTAGCTTTTTAATCATAGTTGCTTACTCCTAAGTTGATTATCCAATAATAAATAAAGGTTGATCATATTCAACTGGAGTGCCATCTTGAACAAGAATTTTCTTAATTGTACCAGATACCTCAGCTTCAATTTGATTCATGATTTTCATTGCTTCAATAATACACAATGTATCACCTGGATTTACTTGTTGGCCAACAGATACAAAGGCTGCTGCAGTTGGAGATGCCGAAGCGTAGTATGTGCCAACCATTGGTGATCTGACTTGTTCACCTTGAACTTCTTCCTCAGCTGGGGCAGAAGGCGCAGCTGGTGCTGCAGCTTGTGGTTGAGGTGCTGGTGCTGACGCAGATTGTGCTGGAGCATGTTGAATATAAGTAGGAGCGGGATGTTCCATAAAAACAGCTTGTTGATTATTTTTAGCCAGGCGGATGGATTCTTCACCTTCCTTGATTTCAATTTCACTAATATTTGACTCATCAAATACTTTTATTAACTTTTCTATTTTACGAATATCCATTTTTTACCTCGCTTAATTATTCGTTATTTATAAAATCTAATGCATATTGCAATGCCAATTCGTAACCTTTAATACCTAAACCACTTATTGTTCCAACTGCTATATCGGAAATATATGAATAATGCCGAAATTTTTCTCTAGCATTGATATTCGAGATATGAACTTCTATAAACTTGATGGCAGTTGCTAGAAGTGCATCCCTTATTGCAATACTTGTATGAGTGTATGCTGCTGGATTAAAGATGATGAACTTAATCTTCTCCTTAAAAGCTTGTTGGATACGTTCAACAATTTGACCTTCTTGATTTGATTGATAGTGAATTAGTGTTTTATTATTAGCATTGGCTAGTGTCACTAATTTTTCAACCAAAGAATCTAGGGTTTGATAACCGTATTTTTCTGGCTCTCGTGTCCCTAACATATTCAGGTTTGGGCCATTAAGAATAAGGATATCAGCCATAATTGTCGGACCTGTTAATAATTGCTAATAATCTTAGCATAATGTGTAAAAGTTTGCCATTTTCTCGCTATAATCGTGATTTAACTGTCGTATATTTACCTGTTTCCAAACAGAATGCAGTTAGCTTATTACCCCATACGCAACCTGTATCCAGAGCAATAATATTCTTGATTTGTGAAATACCATTGAGGGCTGCCCAATGACCAAAAAGTACGGTCATATCTTCAGTTATAAGGCTTTTAGGGTGGCTAAACCAAGGGATAAGTCTTTCCGTTGCAGAGTTAAGATCGCCTTTATGGGTTAACTCCATTGCGCCATTCATTAAACAAAAGCGCATTCTGGTTAAATAATTTGCAATGCAGCGCCATCTGTCTGGACCTTCAAGATATTTGCTCCATTTATTTGGTTGATCACCAAGCATATTTTCAAGGAAAAGGTGTAAGCAGATTTCTGACCGTAAAATATATTCCAATTCATCTGCTTTTTTTTGCGTTTTTTGAATTGTCCAACCTGGTGGGATGCCTGCGTGAACAATAACATAATTATCTACTTGAATTAACATGGGTTGGTGGCGTAGCCATTCGATTAGGTCAATTTTATCTTTTGCCTTCAGAATTGACTCTACAGAATTTTTTCCTTGAACATTAATATTCTTGTATGCCAGTCTGAGTAGGAATAAATCATGATTACCTAGTACGGTTTGAGCGCTGCTCCCCAGCGATTTAACATAGCGTAAAGTCTCTAAAGATTTTGGACCTCTATTAACTAAATCACCTGTGAAAATCAATTTATCTTCTTGTGGATTATACTTTAATTTATCAACTAATTGTTTTAGCTCATCAAAACAGCCTTGTATATCTCCTATAACATATGTTGACATGTAAACCTCATTCTTCTTGAGCAATCATTGCATTTGAAAGTGTGACGTATTGGTCAACACTAATTGTTTCTGGTCTCGCGCTTGGTGAGATTCCTGCTGATTCCAGTATAGACAAGTCTGCAATATTTTTAAGTGTATTTTTAATTGTTTTTCGTCTTTGGCTAAATGCGGTTTTAACAACACTTGATAACTGTTCAATATTAGTTGCTTTATGTTCTATCGTAGTTTTTGGTGTGAGCCGAATAATTTGTGATGTTACCTTCGGTTTTGGTTTGAAAGCATCGGGTGGTACATCAAACAAGGCTTCGGTTTTAAACAGGTACTGTAGCATGACAGATATTCTTCCATACTGTTTTGTACCTGGTTGTGCGCAAATTCTTTCAACAACTTCTTTTTGTAACATGAAAACAGCGTGGGAAATAATATTGGTGTACTTTGACAAATAAAATAAAATAGGAGATGAAATATTGTAAGGTAAATTCCCTGCAATAATCAATTTTTTCTGGTTTGGCGTGTATAGCGTATTAAAATCAAATGTAAGCACATCCTGAAGGTAAACATTCAGTGAGCCAAGATGTTGGCAGTTTTGTCTTAACAAGGGGATAACGTCTTTGTCATATTCTATTACGTTAAGCTTTTCGCATCGAGTCATAAGATATTGCGTTAACGCACCTAAGCCTGGTCCTATTTCTACAATATTGTATTGATCCGAAATATTTACCGAGTCTACAATTTTGCTAATAAAATATTTATCAACGAGGAAGTTTTGCCCTAAATGTTTTTTTGCTTTGTGTTGTTGGGGCTGGCTCATGGGCTTTATGTTTCAGAAGACTGGAGTTCTGGAATAAGTATCTCAACAAAGGCGCTGTCTCTTAGTGAGATCATCCAGGACTTAATGGCTTGCTGAGCCTTTTCTTGAAATAGAACATTAGATGCTTGTTGTTTCAGGTATTCATCCGTGTCATTTTTTTGTCGTTTTCCCAGTAACTTAATAATTTCCCAAGCGTTGCCATCTCTAAATGGTTTTGATACCTCCCCGACTTTCATTAATTGAGCCTTTTCGCCCATTTGGTATGAGACTTCATTGAGTGACTTCCATCCAATATCGCCACCATTGCTCGCAGTGTCATAATTTTGGGAGTGACTTTTAGCTAGCTGACTAAAATCTTTACCGTTATTTAAAGAGATCAATATTCTATCTAACTGTTCTCTGGCTTGTTCGCTATCGACAATAGGGGTGATATCAATTTTAATTTGTTGAATGTTATATTGGGTAATATAATGTTGCTCGATAGGCGCTTCTTTTTTATCAACAAGTTTGATTATTTGTATACCACCACCAGCAACAAACGGTCCATAAATATCACCAGCTTGCATTTCTTTAACTGGGTCAACAAATATTTTTGGAAGCGCATCAGCGTTCATGTAACCAAGATTTCCACCTTCATTTGCATCTGCGCTGTATGAATATTTTTCAGCAGCTAATGCAAAAGAGATTTCATCAGCTTTAATGTCATCCACTATTTTTTTAGCCTTTGCGAGTTCTTCTGTTTCTTGTTGTGGTGTGTAATCGTTTGGTAGTGGGATTAATATATGTTGAAGCTTGTAGTCAATTTCATTTTGTTTATAGTGTTTATCTATATATTTTTGTATATCTTGAGGAGAAAGATAAATTGTGTTTGCAATGGCCTGTTGCTGTAGTTTGCTAATTGTTATTTGATCACGAATGTTACTGCGATAGGCTCTGTACGAGATGCCAGAATAGCGTAATTTCATTTTTAGTTGTTCAAGTGTAATTTTATTTTGGTTCAAAATGTTGTCAATGGTGTTGCTTACTTCAAGGCTACTGACAACAATGTTATTGTTCTTGGCTATTTGTAAGGCAATTTTCTTGTTGATTAAATTTTGTAAAACTTGTTTTTTTAACTCAAGCTGATCATTAATATTTGCAGTTGAGGATAATTGCGCTTCTGCTTCCTTTACTGCAGTATCAAGTTCAGAGGATGTAATCACTTCTTTATTTACAATGGCAACGATCTGATCAAGTAATATGGGCTTTTCATTAACTTGAGCGGGAGCGCTTGTACGCAAGGGAGGCGGACCTTCCGTGCTGGCAGTGGCGCCTAAGGTAATTGCAATGAACATGAGTATTGCAACTGACTTTGCTGTTATATTTTGCATGCGGTGTAAAAACCAGAATCAAATCATTTGAATCTATTATAGAGGTATAAATAATTTTCTCTCAAGAGAGGCTAGTCAATTCCTGAATAAAATGGTTGATATCCAGGGATTTGTTCCATTAATCCGTCGATAGAGCCTTGTGAAGTTCCACCAAGACCTTTTAATATAAACGAGAATATAAATGAGTTCCCGAAGCTCCCAGAAAGCTGAGTCGGGTTGTTGGTGTTCAAGCTTGAAATAAAGCGTTGATAAATCGCCCGCACAGCCCAAGAACATTCGTCATATTGTAGTCCTGCAAACATGTTGATCATACTGCTCGAACTAAACGAGTAACTATATAAACCAACTAAAGAGATATTTTCTGTTAATCCCCAAATACCAGAACCTGTTATTAATGACATGGTTGGGGCGCCTTGACCTGCAAAGATATCTTGAGGAGTAATTAGCGAGTAATCATTGACAATGTTCTGGTAGCCGAGATTTAAAATATGTTTAGGGTCGGGCGAAAACATAATGGAGTAATCTTGTACATCTACATTATTATCATTAGGTGCATAAGTTAAATTTACCACTGCATACCAGTCTTTTATGAACTGGTAGTTAGCATAGCCTGCAATGCTTGAAAAGGTTTGGTTGTAATTAGGGTTTTCGTTTTGAATGCAATTCGCATTATTAATTGCCCCTGATCTTCCATTTGAATTACATAAGGTAACTTTTTGCTCTTCAAAATAGTACATTTGCCCCACACCAGCAGAAAATATATTACGACCTGACTCGGCATCGTTGATATTGGTTTCTAATGCATAACTTAACTGATTGGCATTATTGATTCGGTCATAACCAGTAAACCTGTTAACGGCAAATAAGGATGCATACGTAAAGTTGGTAAATGAGGTGTCAAATAATGGAATATCATCCTGATTGCTATATGGAATGTAATTATAAAATATTTTTGGTTCAAGGGTTTGGTTGTAAGTTTTTGAATCGGAAACAAAGTTCCTATCAAAATATAACCCTGCGCTTAAGTTTAAGATCGGCAATGAGCGATTTACAAAACTATTCGGGTAGGCAAATTGTCCTGTTTCTACGGGCGGTGAGCCTAAAAGGGCAGTCGTTTGTTCGGTATTTGTTAACTCATACATTGTTTCACTAAATGCAACGCTGGGTTTAATATAACCCCAAGATGATTGGAATGGAAAAGCAATGTAAGGTGTTAAATACAATCGCTGACCATTCACTAGCTGTTGATTATCTATTTGAGGCTTATAGAAATAGGTATACTGGTCTTTTATTCCAAAGCTAACATTCTGGATTGTGGTTGGGAATTCAGCGTTAAACTGTATTTGAGGCAGCGTAGAATAAGGTGTATTGACTGGGTACAAAATACTATCCAGAATCTGGAAGTTTAAGACGCTTGCATCAAAAAACAGGTTGTCGTCAGTATAGTTAAGATTCGCAGTTTGTTCTAAAAGTGCTTGGTTAGCTGAGACGATATTGTTTGAAAAATCACTAATGAAGGATTGATCAGTGGCGTAACTATAGTTTAATGATGATGACCAGTTTTTTGTGTATTGACCGTTATCTTGGATAGCAAAATACCCTCTGCCGCCACCATAATTTTCATCGTATGGAATATATTCTATTCCAATAGAACCTTCATTGGTCTCTGTCAGGTATCTAAAATTGCCTGCTAACATTAGCCCTCGGTTTGTATAGTAGGAGGGAGCAAATAAGAGATCATAGTTAGGCGCTAAATTAAAATAATAGGGTTGAGTGTAATAAATACTATTGCTTATGGTTCCTGCCGAAGGAAATAGCAGTCCTGATTTTCTTTGATCGTTGACTGGAAAGGTAATATATGGAATATAGAGGACAGGAATTTCTTGTATATCGAAAGTTGAGTTATATACCGTTGCCCAGCCTTTAGCCTTATCAATGTCAATTTCAGATGCCGATATTTGCCAGTCATGATCGTATGGTGAACCAGTTGTATAGGTAGCATCCTTTAAGGAAAATTGGTCTTTATTATACTGTGTAATTTCTCGTGCTTGACCTCTGGCATAACCTGTAAAGTGTGGGTCAGTATACCCTTTGGGTAAACTTGCCTGGGGATTTGCATTTACTTTTAAAAGGTAATACGTATCGGTCAGTTGAGCGGTATTATCTTTAATATTTGCTGTTACATTGCTACTTACAATTAATTGTCCTGGCTGTCTTAAGTTAACATCACCGCTAGATTCTATGGACTCAATCTTATTTGTTGTTAGGTTTGGCAGTAGCGTGACCTGGTTGGCAGTGATAAGCCTTTGGCCTTGCTGAATTTCAACGCCACCCTGTATGGTTACGTTACCACCAACTTTATATTGTGCTTTACCACCAGTTATTTTTGTTTGGTGAGAATCAGAAGTGTCATTTTCATCTGGGGAATAATAGTATCCGCCACAAAAATTATCAGGATTATTTGTTTCTATCCAGCCAAGCGCTTGGGCTATTATTTCATCTCTGTTAGCGGTATCAGCATCGGCTGCAAAAAGATTTTCAGTTCTGCTATTAATTTCATAACATTCCCATTTATCACCCTGTGCTGAGCAACTCCAATTTTGTTTAAGTGGATTGTTTTGAGGTATTTTGGCGATTGCAGAATAAGGTAACAGTCCTAAAATAGCCAGGTGCAATATTTTTCTTCTGTAGTATTTTCCGTTGTATATTGTGCCGGTCATGGCATCCCTAAACTATTGCTACTAAACTCAGTGTTATCACAAAGTTTAGTAGCAATATGCTGATTTGCCAGGGTCATGTATGAAAAAACGTAAAGATCAACTTGTAAACTGGTTGCGCCAATTTTTCAATGAAAATGAGATAGTTGAATTGAAGGCAATGGTGAATGATGCCAGTTTTAGAAAATATTACAGAATATGGGCTAAAAACAAATCCTATGTAATTATGGATGCACCGTTAGATAAAGAAAAACCTGACGTGTTTTTTAGAGTTTCAAGGTTGCTCGAACATTATGGGGTAGCTGTGCCAAGGTGTTTCGAATACAATCAAGAAGAAGGTTTTTTGTTAATTTCGGACTTTGGAGATGGTTTATTTTCCCATTATTTATTAGAAGAAAATATGGAGATGTATTACCAGAAGGCGCTTAATGTTTTGCAGGAAATTCAAGAGGTTGATGCAAACCTTGTCCCAGATTATGAATATACAAAATTCATGACTGAACAAATGCTGTTTATAGAATGGTATTTGAAATATATTAACTATGTTGCAGATGATAAAGAGATAAATGAGTTGCAACGTCTGTTTGCTCTGTTGGCAAAATCTGCTTGCGAGCAGCCTAAAGTTTTTGTACATCGCGATTTCCACTCAAGAAATATTATTGTAAAAAAAGATCAGTCATTGGGTATTATTGCTGTCTCTTATACACATCTCCGAGCCCACG
>OLID01000879.1_pt1 | contig 10158 bp, 6 predicted proteins | sample 1609361 | NCBI WGS metagenome assembly OLID01 (sample SAMN05416778, study PRJEB24817) | seawater metagenome | isolation source: Sea water | place: Canada:Atlantic | collected 2013-07
GAGATTTCTGCCTGTCTCGTGGGCTCGGAGATGTGTATAAGAGACAGATTTTATTGTGTGCCATGCCAACTGCGACCATGACCACCATGTTTGCCCTTAAATACGATACACTGACAACGGAAAGCACCAGTTCAGCGATACTCGGCACCGTTATCTCACTCATTACTCTTTCACTATTTATGTTGATATTAGGGCTTTAGGCAATGGAAAAAACCCGAAAGCTGTTTTTATATCTTTTTTGGATTATTGTATTAGTCGTCCTCTTTTTTATTTGTAAAAGTTATTTAGATTATCGAAATAATCCGAATCAAAACCCAACAACCCTGACCCAAAATGGTGTAAAAACAGTCACACTTTATCCAAATGATGGGCGTAGTTATTTAGTCAATGGTTATCTTAATGATGTCCCTGTCACCTTTTTAGTTGATACAGGCGCAAGTGTCGTTAGTATTCCATTACACATTGCCAATCAATTGCATTTACAAAAAGGTATGCCCAGCCAGGTTATGACCGCAAACGGAACCATTGAGGTTTTTTACACTAAAATAAATTCGCTTAGAGTTGGTGATATTCAATTAGAAAATATAAATGGTTTTATTAATCCGCATGATCAAAGTGATGATGTGTTATTAGGGATGAATGCGCTTAAACATCTGACGTTTATTCATGAGAATGGGAAATTGATTTTGAAGCAGTATTAAGATAATTATTTTTAATTAACTCCACGCACACTAAAAAAAGCAAGCTTAGCTGAAAATTTGTCGGATAACAGTATTTTATTAACTGTTAGATATGAAGAATTTGATACCATGTCCATTGTATCTATGGTTTGACCAGTGTTCTACAACAAGTGAGATTGTTTTACCATTACTTTTCTCAGAATAAGGCTCACAATATGAAATGGCATTTTTCATATCTTCAGACAAAGGCCTGTTTATGCTATAGACACTCAAAGCTTCTGCCATCGCTTCTAACTTCTCACATGTCTGATGGGTTCTGGTAGCATCATTCACGTTAACTTTAAGCTTTAGTACTTTTGCAACTTCTTCAGAACCTTCAACATAATAAGCAATATTGTCCGGGATAATACCATCGCTAAATTCTTCCATTGGAGATGATGCAAACCATTCCTCTTCGAAAAATCTGTTATAGAATCCAGTACTCAAACCTTCGTTTACGAGAAAGTCTTTAGCTTTATAAGGGCTCCAACCTTGCTCTTTTGGCACTTCCTTTGGATTTTTCTCAGAAGACCTCACTTTAAATATGTATTTAAACGTATCAACCAGATCAGAGTGTGATTCTATGTTTGCTCTAGCAACTTGATATGACCATCGCTCTAGCAGGCTGAGCCGAACATTAAACAATAAAAATGCATAGAGTTTGGCCTCATATCTATGGAGCCGGCTCTTTATTGAAGACTTAAGACTAACAGAGACCTGCTCATATGTTGAATAAACTAATATAAGGAAAATGAATGGCAAGTAACAGAGAGTCAGCAATGGGGGAACAAAGAAGTCGTACGCAGTTTTTTCTTTCCCAAACTCACCAAAATCGGTTATTAACATGTACAAAGTGTAAACGATTAAGACTACCCCGAATAAAGATAGGCAGTATTCTAGAAAAACCTTTACTTGATGATGTTTTTTGTCGGTTTCAGCAATAGCTAGCATAGCTCCAATTAGTGCTAAAAATGGGACTAGAAGAAGCTCTACCCAAAAGGAAAATGTATATACGCTAATGATAAATTGAAGAATCGCTAGTAATTTCAAGTTATCTATAACTGAGTGCTTGAAAAAACTTTTATCTTTTTTGATCTGTTCAAGCTTAAATAACGACATAAAACCAACAGAAACACACCAAACAATAGTATTTTTAATCTGTTCAGTACTCCATAGATCTAGCTCAGAAAGCCAATAAATGATAAGCACCATATAAGCAACCATCAAATATAAGACAAATATTATTTGTCTTACAAAGAAAGCTGACAGAATTCCTTTAAAAGCGGTTCTAACCTCAGCCATTTTTGAGGATAAAAAAATGTAAACCGAAATTGCCAGTAGCCATAACGCAATCGCACTCTCTCGATTATTTAGAATATCCATGTCGCTTCCTTGAGTTCATAACTCACTTTAATGTAACAAATATCCTGAAATATTGCATATACATATCTGATTATTTAAAAGACTACCCATACCTTAATTTTAAGGTTTATCCTAAATATTTAATCCTGAGTTGCCTTGATTTCGCAGGTATAATGATATTTATACAAAATAAAAGTTAATCTTTCTTACAAATTTCACCTAAAATGAAACCATTATCGTAAACACCCACTATGTGATACGATTGAATCAATAAAAATATAAATCAACAATAGGTGAAAATATGAATTGTCCGTGGAAAAATAATAAATGTGTGAGTAATTGCTTATTAAAATTTGGGTGCCTCGCATTATCCGTGCTTGGGGTTGCCATTTTAATTAAAATCATTGCTTTAATCTTATGCATTTTCTCTTGTGGAATGTACCTAAATACCATTATTGCTATTGTCGCAACGGTTATTGTCTTAGGTATGTATTGCTGCAAAGGATGTGGTAAATCAACCTCCAATTGTGAAGACAAAGGATGTGATCTACCGACTGAAAGTGAAGAAAAAGAAAACGAAAAAAATTAGAAATAAAATATGATGTAAAAAACTACATCATATTTTTAAGAACAGTTTGTAGAATACCGCCATTTTTTAGGTAATCGACATCAACATCTGCATCAAGACGCGCTAATGCTTTAAAGGTAATCACTTTACCATCTTCTTTTTTCGCTTCGACCGTGATTTCAGAACGTGGTTTAACATTATCTAAACCTTTCACTGAGAAGGACTCTGAACCATCTAAACCTAATGACTTAGCTGACTCACCATTTAAGTATTGTAATGGTAATACACCCATACCCACTAGATTAGAACGGTGAATACGCTCATAGCTTTCAGCAATAACCAGTTTAACGCCTAATAGAAACGTTCCTTTGGCAGCCCAGTCACGAGATGAACCTGTTCCGTATTCTTTACCTGCCAATACAACTAACGGTGTACCAGACTTTTTATATTTCATGGCGGCATCAAATACATACTGTTGTGAACCATCTGGATGATATTTAGTAAAGCCACCCTCAACGCCAGGTACTAACAAGTTACGGATACGAATATTGGCAAACGTACCACGCATCATCACTTCGTGATTACCACGACGAGAACCATAAGAGTTAAAATCTTTACGCACCACCCCATGCTCTGATAAATACTGACCAGCAGGATATTCTGGCGGAATGGCACCAGCAGGTGAAATATGGTCTGTTGTCACTGAATCACCTAGAGATAACAATACACGCGCATCTTTAATATCAAGCGATGTATTACCTGAATCGGCAAAGGTTTCAAAGAAGCTTGGGCATTGTATATAAGTCGATTTTTTATCAAACTCATATAACTTACCTTTTGGTACATCAAGCTGTTGCCAGTCTTTAGTCCCATCAAATATAGTGGCATAAGCCGTTTCAAACATAGCGGAATTAACAATTTCAGCCTGAATATCTGCAATTTCTTGGCTGTCTGGCCAAATGTCTTTTAGGTAAACTTCATTGCCTTCTTTATCTTTACCGAGTGAATCATTTTCAACATCAAAATTAACATTACCCGCAATCGCAAAAGCAACCACATGTATCGGGGAGGCTAAGAAGTTTGCTTGTACATCTGGGTTAATACGACCTTCAAAGTTACGGTTACCAGAACCAACTGAAGCAACAACCAAGTTTTCAGAATTAATCGCATCAACAATGGCTGGGTCTAATGGGCCTGAGTTACCAATACAAGTTGTACAACCATAACCAACCACATCAAATTTTAATTTTTCTAAATATTTTAATAAGCCAGATTTTTTAAGATAAGAAGTTACGACTTGTGAACCAGGCGCCAATGAAGTTTTAACAAATGGTTTAACGGTTAAGCCTTTTTCTACTGCTTTTTTCGCTAATAAACCAGCACCAATTAATACAGATGGATTTGAGGTATTCGTACAAGACGTAATGGCAGCAATGGCAACCGAACCATGGGTAATTTCACAATCCATGCCTTTTACTTTCGCAGATTTTTTGGTATCTGCTTCACTTAAACCAAATCCATGTAGACCTTGCTCATGAGTTAAGGATTCTTTGAACGCAGTTTTTAAATTTCTTAATGAGATTCTGTCTTGAGGACGTTTTGGTCCAGCTAAAGTTGAATCAACTGTCGACATATCAAGCTCAAGTTTTACTGTATATTCAGGCTCTTCAGCCGCATCATTTCTAAATAATTCTTGTTCTATTAATGACTGTTTTGTCGCATCAACCAATTCACCACGATTGGTATTTCTAAAGAAATCTAATGTCACTTCATCCACTGGGAAAAAGCCCATTGTCGCACCATATTCTGGCGCCATATTGGCAATGGTTGCTCTATCAGGTAGTGATAAGTTATCTAAACCAGAACCATAATACTCAACAAATTTACCCACCACACCTTGTTTACGTAACATTTCAGTAATGGTTAACACTAAATCGGTTGCGGTAACGCCATCAAGCAATTTACCTGTTAACTTAACCCCAACTACATCAGGTAAAATCATATAATATGGTTGACCCAACATGACGGCTTCGGCTTCAATACCACCAACACCCCAGCCCATAACACCAATACCATTAATCATGGTCGTATGTGAATCGGTACCCACCAGTGTATCTGGATAAATCACCTCTTCGCCATTATAGTTTTTAACTAAGGAACCTTTTGCTAAATACTCAAGGTTAACCTGGTGAATAATACCCATACCTGGAGGAACAACTTTAAAATCATTAAAGGCTGTTTGACCCCATTTTAACAGGCTATAACGCTCATGGTTTCTTTCGTATTCAATTGAAACATTTTTCTCTAAAGCATCTTGTGAACCAAAAAAGTCAACTTGCACCGAATGGTCAATGACCATGGCTGTATCCACTAAAGGATTAATTTTATCAGGATCGCCCCCAGCATCTTTAAAAGCTTGACGCATTGCAGCTAAATCGACCACAGCAGGCACACCAGTAAAATCCTGCATGACCACACGTGCTGGCATATGCGGAATTTCAGGGCGTGATTTGGCTGTTGCATCCCAATTTAAAACATGAAACACATCTTCTTCTTTCACTTTATAGTTATCAATATTTCTTAATTGATTTTCAACTAATACACGGATTGAATAAGGGAGACGCTTCACGTCTTTGCCTGTAACTTGAGCTAATTTCTTAAGACTATAAGTTTTGTATGATTTTCCATTTGATTGAATATCAACTTTTGTTTTTTTCTGCAAATCAGACATGGATGCTCCTTTAGATTTAAGTGTCATATACCAAAATTTTGATAAAATTTATTGAGCATAATAATAGCCAATTTATGCTAAGTTGTACAATTTTCAAAAAAACTGGCCCTATCGTTTAAACTTAGATATAAAATTTATAAAAATTTACTTAAAATTCAAAAAGTTATTTACTAAATACCTATGCTATTTTAGAGCAGATATGCTTTATTTTAAATTCATAAAAACTCTATTGCTGATACAGCTTAAATTAACCTGAAAGCTAGAGGTGCAAATAATTTAAAATCGATTTTGCGGCACTTCTACCCTCAAATACAGCCGTAACAACTAAGTCTGATCCTCTCACCATATCACCACCAGAAAATACTTTGGCATTAGAAGTTTGAAATGGATATTGATTTGCGCCTTTTGCAATCACCTTACCAGACGGGTCACAGGTGATTTTAAAATGCGCTAACCATTCAGGTGGATTTGGTTTAAAGCCAAATGCAATAACAACTTTATCAGCAGGTAAAATAAACTCAGAGCCTTCAATCATTTCAAGCGATGCTCGATTGTCGCTATCCGACTCCAATAACCTTGTTTTAACCAACTTTACCCCTTCGACTTTATCTTGGCCTAATATTTCAATTGGTTGATAATTCCATAAAAATTTCACCCCTTCTTCTTTCGCATTACGCACTTCTTTTTTTGAACCTGGCATACTGCCTTCACCACGACGATAAGCACAATATACGCTTGAAGCTTGTTGACGAATAGCGGTGCGGTTACAATCCATTGCCGTATCACCTCCACCTAATACAACCACTCTTTGGAAAGAAAAATTCTTTAATGCTGTATCTGGGATATAACCAAATTGATGTAAATTATTATTGATCAAGTAATCTAAAGCCTGGTGAACACCTGGAAGATTTTCACCAGAAATACTAGCTAAGTTTTTGTTGTAGGTACCAAGCGCAATGAATATGGCATCATATTGCTGATATATTTTTTTGAAATCATCCTGAGTTTGAATGTGATGGCTTAACTTAAATTCAACCCCCATAAATTCTAATATTTCACGACGCTTCTGTACCACTTCTTTTTCTAGTTTAAAAGAAGGGATTCCAAAACTTAATAAGCCTCCAATCTCTGGATGTTTATCATAAACAATTGCTTTAACCCCATTCCTAACTAAAATATCAGCACAAGCTAAACCCGCTGGCCCTGCACCAATAATCGCAACGGTTTTACCCGTTGGTTTAACATTGGATATATCTGGTTTCCAGCCCATTTTAAACGCAGTATCCGTAATATATTTTTCAATTGAACCAATACTCACTGCGCCAAATTCATCATTGATGGTACAGTCACCCTCACATAATCTATCTTGCGGACAAACCCGACCACAAATTTCAGGCAAACTATTGGTTTGATGTGATAATTCAGCCGCTTCAATAACACGTCCTTCTTTCACTAATTTTAACCATTGAGGGATATAGTTATGGACAGGGCATTTAAATTCACAATATGGATTACCGCAGTCAATACAACGGCTTGCTTGATCTACAGCAACATGTTGTTCATAACTACCATATATTTCATTAAAATCTTCTATGCGCTCAGGCGCCCATCTTTTTTTTGGCCCTTTGCGTGGGATCTCTATAAACTTTAAATTATCGTCAGACATCGCTTCATACCCTTATTAAGAAATCATTTTCATCTTATCAATCACATCTTCAATATCGACATGAATGGGCATCACCAACCAAAAATCTTTAATCATACTTGAAAAATTTTCAAGAATTTCTACCGCAGGTTTGCTGCCAGTAGAATTGGCAAAATCTTTTATCAAATTATATAAAACTGTCCGATATGACACCATATTTTCAGACTGAATACGATGAATATTGACAAGTTCGTTATTGTAATGATCCGCAAATATATGTGCTTGATCCAATACAAACGCCATTCCACCCGTCATACCAGCACCAAAATTAATTCCAACGGGACCTAAAACAATAACAATACCACCCGTCATATATTCACAACAATGATCACCCGCACCCTCAATGACCGCTGTTGCCCCAGAATTGCGAATGGCAAAACGTTCACCTGCCGTACCAGAAGCATATAACGTGCCACCAGTCGCACCATATAAACACGTATTACCAATAATAGGGGTTTTATTTGACCTAAATTTAGACTGATTTGGTGGTGTTAGTGTAATTCGCCCACCTGCCATACCTTTACCCACATAGTCATTTGCATCCCCCTCTAAATGCAGATGAATGCCACTGGCATTAAACACACCAAAACTTTGACCTGCCGTGCCAGTAAAATTAAGATGAATAGGTTGATGATTCATACCTAAATCGCCATGTAATTCAGCAACTTTTCCAGATAGCATCGCAGCAATAGAACGATCCGTATTTTTGATTGGATAATGAAACACCCCACCCATTTTATTACGTACCGCATTATCCGTTTCTTGATCTATTTTATGTGCCAGAGTTGCTGCATCAAATGGCGCATTTCTTTCCACCTGACAGCTTTGATTTAACTGTTTATCAAAAAACATAATTCTGGATAGGTCTAATTGTTCTTGTTGTTTTGTTTCACCCTCTAAACGCACTAACAAATCTGTTCTGCCAATCAAATCTGTTAAGCGCTTAAAACCTAAGTTTGCTAAAATTAAACGTGTATCATGTGCAACAAAACGAAAATAATTCATTAACTTTTCAACCGTTCCATGAAAATGTTTTGTGCGTAACACTTCATTTTGTGTGGCGACACCTGTGGCACAGTTATTTAAATGACAAATGCGTAAATATTTACAGCCTAATGCGACCATTGGGGCGGTACCAAATCCAAAGGATTCCGCACCTAAAATCGCACCTTTAATCACATCTAACCCTGTTTTTAAACCTCCATCGACTTGAATGCGTACGCGATTACGCAACTCATTTGCCACTAACGTTTGATGTGTTTCAGTTAAACCCAACTCCCAGGGAGAACCAGCATACACAATTGAGGTTAGGGGTGATGCACCCGTGCCGCCATCATGACCAGAAATGGTAATTAAATCGGCATTTGCTTTAACCACACCAGCAGCAATTGTACCGATACCCGCTTCCGAAACGAGCTTAACTGAAATTAATGCTTTTGGATTCACCTGTTTAAGATCAAAAATTAATTGCGCCAAATCTTCAATCGAATAAATATCATGATGCGGTGGGGGTGAAATTAAAGGAATACCAACAGAAGCATATCTTAATTTTGCAATAAGTTGATTCACTTTACTGCCAGGTAATTGTCCCCCTTCTCCTGGCTTTGCACCTTGAGCAATTTTTATCTGAATCACCTCAGCATTCACCAGATATTCTGGTGTTACGCCAAATCGTCCAGAAGCGATCTGTTTAATTTTGGACAGTTTTTCAGTATGGTAACGCTCCTTGGCTTCGCCACCTTCACCCGAATTAGAACGTCCCCCTAGTTTATTCATTGCAACCGCAATTGCCTCATGGGCTTCAGGTGATAATGCCCCTAAAGACATTCCTGCACTATCAAAGCGTTTTAGAATTTCTTTTTCGCTTTCAACTTCATCTAATGAAATGGGAGAAACTTCTTTAAAAGTAAGTAAATCTCTCAAAGCCATAATTGGACGTTCATTTACTAATTTAGAAAACGTCAAATAATCTTCAAACTTTCCCGTTGCCACTGCTTTTTGGATGCTTTGAACCACTTCAGGATTAAACGCATGGTACTCACTATCATGTACATATTTATATTTACCGCCATGTCCAATTTCTTCTGTGGCACAATAGGCTTTTTTAACCAATGCTAGCTGTGTCTGGTAAATATCATCAAACGACGCACCTTCAAGCCTTGATACCGTTCCCGTAAAGCATAAATCGGTAATTTCTTTATTAATGCCAACGGCTTCAAAAAGTTGAGAGCCACGATAACTGGTAACTGTAGATATGCCCATTTTAGACATGATTTTTTTAAGCCCTGCTTTTAGCCCTTTTCGAAAGTTTTTAGCAACCTGTAAATAGGTTTTCTTACCAAAAACGCCTCTTTGATGCATATCGTAAATGCATTGATAAGAAAAATAAGGAAAGACTGCGGTTGCGCCATAACCAATCAGCGTGGCAAGTTGATGTGAATCTCTAACTGTGGCTGTTTTAACTAAAATATTTATATTACAACGTAGATTTAAACGGCATAACGCGTGATGCACTGCACCTGTTGCTAACAGCGCGTGTACAGGGTACCTATCTTTTGCAATATTCTCATCTGAGAGGATAAGTATAATATACCCTTCATTCGTATACTGAATCGCCTTCTGACATACATCATCAATTACTGCTTTTAAATGTACATTAGTTGGATAGTTTAAATCAATTTCTATGCTTGGATATCGATCTGGTGCATAGCTTACAATTTCATTAAATTTTGCACTTGAAACAATTGGAGCATCAATTACCATTCTTTCAGCGAGTTTTTCATCACCTGAACTGACTTTGCCAATACGACCAATAAATGTTTTAGTCGACATCACAATACTTTCACGCAATGAATCAATGGGCGGATTTGTCACTTGCGCAAACTGCTGCCGAAAATAATCATATAAAGAACGTGTTTGTTTTGACAATACCGCAATCGGGGTATCATCGCCCATTGAGCCAATTCCTTCGCGCGCATCAAGTGATAATGGTTTTAATACCTGTTCCTGTTCTTCATAAGTAAAGTCTGTCTCTTATACACATCTGACGCTGCCGACGATCTACTCTGTGTAG
>OLID01000880.1_pt1 | contig 10147 bp, 8 predicted proteins | sample 1609361 | NCBI WGS metagenome assembly OLID01 (sample SAMN05416778, study PRJEB24817) | seawater metagenome | isolation source: Sea water | place: Canada:Atlantic | collected 2013-07
CGAGATTTCTGCCTGTCTCGTGGGCTCGGAGATGTGTATAAGAGACAGCCATTTCCCCGGGCGCCATTGCTACCCCGATCTTCTGGGGCGGCTCGACGCGCGCACAGACGCTCAGTGACGCCGAGAATCAGGCCAAGATGGCCAAGCTGGAAAGCAATCTGGCCAGGGCCACGCCGATTCCACGTTCGGGACTGGCCGAAGACATAGCCAACGCCGCGCTGTTCCTGGCCAGTGATGAAAGCAGCTATATCAACAGCCACGACCTGGTGGTGGACGGTGGCCGCATCGCCATGTTCAACGAGAAGTCCTCGTGACGCCGGCCACGCCCCTGTGGCGACCGTCGGAAGGACGCATTGCTGATGCCGGCATTACTCGTTATCGGCAGTGGCTGAAAGATACCCGGGGCCTGTCCTTTACCCGCTACGATGAGTTATGGGAATGGTCGACAACCCACATTGAGGATTTCTGGCAGAGTATCTGGGACTATTGTGGCGTCATCTCCCATTCGCCCTATGAGCAGGTGCTGGTCGAGCGCACCATGCCCGGCGCCCGCTGGTTTGAAGGGGCCACACTGAACTATGCCGAACACAGCCTGGCCCGTGCGCATATTTCGGTGGCTGCGGGTCAGCCAGCCATCATTTTTCAGTCTGAGCTGGTGGAACGCGCCGAGGTCTCCTGGCACACCCTGAACGGGCAGGTCGGCTCCATAGCCGCCACGCTCAAGTCCCTCGGCCTGAAACCGGGGGATCGCGCCGCAGCGTACATGCCCAATATTCCGGAGACTGTCGCCGCCATGCTGGCAGTCACCAGTCAGGGCGGCATCTGGTCCTGCACGGCGCCTGATATGGGGGCGGTCGGCGTGCTGGACCGGTTCCGGCAGATCGAACCCAAAATTCTGTTCGCCATCGACGGTTACCGCTACGGTGGCCGCGACTATGACAGGCGCGAAATTGTGCAGCAACTGGTTCGCCAGCTGCCCAGCATCGAAAGTGTCATTTTTGTGCCCTACCTGGACCCGGATGCTGAACTGTCACTGACCTTCCCCGAAGCTCCTCCGCGCCAGGTCAATGTCATTGATTTCGATGACGCGGCCGGTCAACCGCAACAGGTCGACTTTGTCGCTGTACCGTTTTCCCATCCTCTGTGGATTGTTTATTCTTCCGGCACCACCGGCATGCCCAAACCCATCGTACACGGTCACGGCGGTGTGGTGATCCAGAACCTGAAGGCAGGCCTGTTGCATGGTGACTCGCGGCCGGGTGACCGTGCGTTCTGGTTTACCTCCACCAACTGGATCATGTGGAACTCCGTGGTTAACGGCCTGATGAACGGTGTTACCATCATGCTGTTTGACGGCAACCCCGGTTATCCTGACTGCACGACCCTGTGGCGATTCGCAGAACGCGAACGGGTCAATGCCTTTGGCACCAGCCCGGCCTTTATCGCCCTGTGCATGAAAGCCGGTATCAACCCGGGCGAGCAATTTGATCTGACAAACCTGCGCTCGGTTGGCTGTACCGGTTCTCCGCTCAGCGAAGAGGGCTATCGATGGGTCTATTCCCATGTCAAGAAAGATGTTCGCCTCGGCTGTATTTCCGGCGGCACCGATCCGGGTGCATGTTTCCTGACAACCTGTTCCATATTGCCGGTATACGCAGGCGAAATGCAGTGCCGGGAAATGGGCGTGGCAACCCATGCTTTTGATGATGACGGCAATTCCATCATGGATGAAGTTGGCGAGCTGGTGGTCACCGAGCCCATGCCCTCGATGCCCCTGTTCTTCTGGGGCGATACCGACGGCTCTCGTTATTACGAAAGTTATTTTGAGACTTTTGCTGCCACCCGGCCCGGCGTCTGGTGTCACGGTGACTGGTTGCGCCTGATTCCGCGCGAAGAGTCGGTGACCGGCATCATTTATGGCAGGTCCGACTCCACTATCAACCGCCATGGGATTCGCATGGGCACCAGCGAAATCTATCGTGTAATCGAAGAACATGATGATGTGCTCGATTCCCTCGTGATAGACCTGGAGTATCTGGAACGACCTTCTTATATGGCGTTGTTTATTGTACTGCGCACACCGGGTGTCACTGACGTGGTGCTCAGTGGACCGGCGCCTGCCGGCTCCGTTGCCGGTGCTTCCTCAAACGGAACACCGACGCCGGAGCAGACTGGTGTACCGCAGGCCTTGCGCAATGAGCTGCTGAATGCGATTCGCACAACCTTGTCGGCGCGGCATGTCCCCGATGAGGTATTTGCCATTCCGGCCGTGCCACGCACGCTGTCCGGCAAGAAACTGGAAATACCAGTAAAGAAAATTCTGCTGGGCAAGGACATCAGCAAGTCTGTCAATCGCGACTCCATGGCGAACCCGGAATCCATTGACTGGTTTGTCGAATTTGCAGAGTCCCGGGGTTAATACCGGGTCTCTGCCAACTGGGTTTGTTACTGAGCGGTTTCTTCGCGCTCCTGTTGGGCGTACGCAGCATCGCGCTGGATCCCCTGGATATGCAGATTACGCATGAAGATATAGGGATCTTCACTTTCTTCGGTAATATCAAGATAGGACTGTATCATCGGGCTGTACAACTGGAAATTGTCGAACACGCGCACGACCGTCCCTTCCGGCTCTTCCATCAGGTATTCTATCGGATTAAGCGGCATTTCCAGTAACATGCCGCCGGCATTGCGCAGATTGGAAGAGCCAATGAACGGCAGCACCAGATAGGCACCGTAACCCACGCCGTACTGCGCCAGTGTGTCACCGGCGCTGGTTACCTGTCGCTCCATCTGCAACCACGTATCTGCTGGATCGAATATGCCGACGATCCCAACTGTGGTGTTGACCAGAAATCGACCCAGATCCCTGACGGTCTGATCCGGCTTACCCTGAAACAGATGGTTCAGGGCGTAAATCGGCGTACGCAGATTGTAAAAGAAATTGCCAATGCCCTGTTTAACCGGGTCAGGCGTCACATTCTGATAGGTGCGAGCGGCGGGCACCAGTACATAACGATACGAGACATCATTGAAGGCGAATACGGCACGGTTCAGGCCGATCAGCGGGTCGCGGTATTCAGCCACCCTGACCATGTTCGGACCAAAATCCTCGGCATCGCCGTTGGCTTCGCTGGCCGGTTCAACGTTGGGCACCACATTGGGCTCAACATCATCATCAACCGGCTGTCCGGATTGCGCCAGGGCGATCGAACCGGGCAACACCAGCAGCAGCGCCCATGCCAGGCGCAGGCTGTGCAACTTCATCAAATCCATTCCCACTGTCATCTCCTTTTTGCCGCTCTGGGCATCGCTAACAGTTACTTCGGTGATTTGCTCCTGATCATACCCTGTTTCGGGCAGGCACACAGTACAACGTCACCTGATCACAGTCGGCGACCATCCACTGACGTCTGTATCCTTGCTGCATGCGTGTACCTTGGTTAGAATTCGCCACGCTCGGTAATGCCGCGCCATTTCATCCATCACAGCCCGGACCCGCCATGGACGCTTTTTTAGTTTCGACAGGACTGGTGACGCTGGCCGAAATGGGCGATCGCACCCAGCTGTTGGCCTTTCTGCTGGCTGCGCGCTATCGCAAGCCGGCGCCCATCATCCTGGCTATCCTGCTGGCGACCCTGGCCAATCACGCCTTTGCCGGCCTGATCGGCACCTGGCTGACCGCGCTGATGGGTCCACAGACACTGCGCTGGGTGCTGGGATTGTCATTCATTGCCATGGCCATCTGGGTATTGATTCCGGACGACCTGGACAATACCGAAACACATGCTTCACGGTACGGTGTATTCGGCGCCACCCTGGTGACGTTTTTTATTGCCGAAATGGGTGATAAGACGCAGATTGCTACTGTGGCCCTGGCCGCGCAGTATCAGAGCCTGGTATGGGTGGTACTGGGCACCACGCTGGGCATGATGATCGCCAATGTGCCTGCCGTCTACCTGGGCGACAAATTGGCGCACAAACTGCCCATCCGCGCGATACACATGGTTGCCGCTGCGATTTTTCTGGCGCTGGGCGTCGCGACCCTGCTGGGCCTTGGTGGTGATTTTGGCCTGACACAAGGCGGATGACGTGACTGTGGCGAACGCCAGCACCTCCCTGCCCATCGATGCTGTGCTGCCCGCTCTTTGCACCAGCCTGCGCACAAACCCGCGTTGCTTACTGGTGGCTCAACCCGGGGCCGGCAAGACCACGCGGGTGCCGCTGGCGCTGCTGGCGGACACCCCCGTCGATCAGCGCTGGTTATTGCTGGAACCGCGCCGGGTTGCCGCGCGGCTGGCCGCTGGTTATATGGCCGAGCAACTGGGCGAACCGCTCGGCCAGTCAGTCGGATACCGGGTTCGGGGCGACAGCCAAGTCAGCACGCAAACCCGGCTGGAGGTGGTCACCCAGGGCATCCTGACCCGCATCCTGCAGGATGACCCCACACTGGACGGCGTTGCCGGGCTGATTTTTGATGAGTTTCATGAACGCAGTCTGGATGCGGATCTGGGGCTCGCTCTGGCGCTGGATGTGCAGCAGGGCCTGCGCCCGGACCTTAAACTGCTGGTGATGTCGGCCACACTGGATACTGACGCCCTGCTCAATGTGCTCGGTAATGACACTCCCGTGATCGATTGTCCGGGCCAGAGCTGGCCGGTCGACACCCACTACCGCCCGGCACCCGGCAACCCCCGGCACCACGACGCTGCGGTCCGTCATCAGGCAGCTGTCATTCACGAAGCGCTATCCGCGCACTCAGGCGACATGCTGATTTTCTTGCCGGGACAGGCCGAGATACGACGGCTGCAGCGCCAGCTTGAATCAACCCTGCGTGACATCGACCTGTGTCCGCTGCACGGACAACTGCCACTGGCCGCCCAGCAGCAGGTTCTTCGTGGCGCCCCGGACAGCTCGCAAGGTCGCCGGCGAAGGATCATCCTGGCAACCGCCATTGCCGAATCCAGCGTCACCGTGCCGGGCGTACGCATTGTGGTCGATGCCGGTCGTGAACGCGTACCCGTGTTTCAGCCCCGCTTCGGCCTTACCCGGCTGGACACCCGCACTGTCAATCGCGCCAGCGCCGATCAGCGGCGCGGTCGTGCCGGACGCCAGGGCCCGGGCCACTGCTACCGGCTGTGGTCACAGGAGCAGGTACTGACAGCGCACCGCGAAGCAGAGATCCTGCAAAGCGATCTGGCCCCGTTGGTGTTTGAGCTGGCCCGCTGGGGGGTAACCGACGCTGGCAAACTGAGCTGGATGACGCCACCCCCGGCCGCCGCGCTAACCAGCTGCCAGCAACTGCTGATGTCGCTCGACCTGCTGGACAACCTCGGACGCCTGACCGTGCTCGGTCAACGCTGCGCCCAATGGCCCACCCATCCTCGTTTTGCCCTGATGCTGGAAAGCTGTCGTCAGCAATCCGATCTGGCTGCAACAGCCTGTTGGCTGGTAGCCTGGCTGGAAGAACGCCCGGGCGAGTCGGATCCTGACCTGGCCCAGTGCCTGGCCCGGCTTCCGCAACAGTCCGCCCGCGGCGCAGTCGGACGCTGGCTGCAGTCAGCCCGACAGTGGGCGCGTCGCCTGCGCTGCCAGCTTGATGAGGCCGACATGGAAGCGGCCCCCGTGTTGCTGGCACGCATTTTTCCCGAACGCATCGCGCAGCATCAGTCAGATGGACGATTTAAACTGGCCAGCGGCGGTCAGGCACTGCTGCCGGACAATCATGCGCTACGCAACCAGCCCCTGCTGGTTGTCATTGAGCTTGATGGTCAGGCCAGCGCCGCTCGCGTATTTCATGCCATCGCCATCACCCGCGAAGCGCTCGCGCAAGCACTGCCTGCCGCCACCGAGTGGCAGGACTGTGTGTACTGGGATGACAGGGGCGGGCGTCTGGTGGCAGAACAACAGCAGCGTCTGGGCGAGCTGGTGTTGGAACAACGCCAGACACCCGCAACAGACGCCAGCATGGCGCCGGAAAAAATCAGTCGAGCATTGATGGACGCGCTGCGCCGCGAAGGGAATTTGCCGTGGTCCGATGAGGATCAGTATCTGCTCGGCCGCCTGCGCCTGCTTAACCGGACATTGGGCGAACCGTGGCCCGACGTCAGCGACACGGCACTACTCGGTTCGCTGGAAAGCTGGCTGGCGCCACACCTTCACGGCCTGCGCCGGCTTGACCAGGTACGACGCTTGCCGCTGGCCGGACTGTTGGTGCAAAGTCTGGACTGGTCGCTGCAGAAGCAACTGGATCAATTAACGCCCACTCACATGAAAGTGCCCAGTGGTTCGAGCATCCGGCTGGACTACCGCGCTGATGAACCGGTGCTGGCGGTCAAACTGCAGGAACTGTTCGGGCAGACCGATACCCCTGCGGTCGTCAACGGCCGCGTACCGCTGTTGATTCACCTGCTGTCACCGGCACGCCGCCCGGTGCAGGTAACCCGCGACCTGGCCGGCTTCTGGGCCAACAGCTATTTTGATGTGCGCAAGGACCTGCGCGGTCGCTACCCCAAGCATCCATGGCCGGACGACCCCTTGCAGGCGCCGGCCACACGATTCACGAAAAAACGCTGATACCTACAAGCCGAACTGGTTAAGCAATTGGTCCGCCGCGCGACGCGCGGTCTCCTCGGCCTGATCCAGCTGTTGTTGCAATTCCTCCACGGCCTGGCCGGCACTGTCACGAAGCTGGGAGGCCGGTATGGCCGTAAACGCGGCCGCGGCATTACGTGCCAACTGATTCAGCAGTGGCCCCGCGAGCTGTCGCGCCAGCTCCGGTGGTGTGCCCTGCGCGGCCGGCAGGCTGACATTGCCCAGGTTGACATTGATGGGGGTCGACAGCAGGTCGGACTGCAAAGAACCCTGTATGCCATCAATGGTTATCGCGTCAATGCCGATCACCGGCTGGGTGCCCGGCTCGGTTTCGGGAGCAGGCTCCTGCGCTGCAAAGCGGGCACGTACGGCATCAATATTGGATCGCGTGCCTTGCAGTTCGTAGAGCACATAAGGGTTTACCGAACGGATACTGGTGATGCGAATGACGTCCGAACGCAGGCTGCCCAGGTCCAGAGTGACACTGAGCTCATCGAAGCGGATCATGTCCTGATTGCTGAATCCTTCCGGGTTGGCAATGCTGAAACCGGACAGCGTGGCGCTGCCAGCGGACAGGTCAATGGCCACGGCCTCGACCCGGACGTTGGTGCCCAGCGTGTCGGTGCCCGCTGTTTCGATACTGCGCTGCACGATTGAGTCCAGATTGCTGACCAGATAATACAGGCCTGCGCCAAGCAGCAGCGCCAGCACCAGCAAACCGATGAATAGTTTTTTCATGCGTCCAGTCCTTTTGTTATTACGTAGAGCTCAACACTATGAGCGCCAAGCACTTACGGCGTCAAGGCAGCCAAGATTCCTTATTAAGGGATTCCTTAGCTTTCAGTAATCCATTAGCATGGACAACCCGAGCTGTCCGAATCCAGGAGAATAACAATGTGTGACCACGATACGCTTGAAGAGAACAATGAGTATTTGCGCAAGTCCGGTCAGATCAGCCGTCGCCAGTTCAACACCCTGACCGCCGGTGCCACATTGGCCATGATGCTGCCAGCGGTTGCCAATGCCCAGGACGTTGTTGAATCTGACGTCATGATTGAAACACCGGACGGTGTCGCCGACTGTTATTTTGTCCACCCTGCCAGCGGCCGCCACCCGGCCGTGATCATGTGGCCGGATATTCTGGGCCTGCGCCCGGCATTCCGGGAGATGGGCAAGCGCCTGGCCCAGTCCGGTTATTCAGTGCTGGTTGTCCACCCGTTCTACCGCAGCGCACCGTCACCAGTGGTACCCGAGGGTGCCAGTTTTGGCGACCCGGAAATCCGCAGTATTGTCCTGCCCATGGCCCAGGCCCTGAACGCGGAGACCCATGTCACCGACGCACGCACCTTTGTGGCCTGGGTCGACCAGCAGGCGGCGGTGGATACCAACCGCAAGATTGGTACCATGGGATACTGCATGGGCGGTCCCATCGTCATGCGAACCGCGGCGGCCCTGCCTGAACGTATTGGCGCCGGCGGATCCTTCCATGGCGGCGGACTGGCGACCGACAGCCCCGACAGCCCGCATCTGGGCATTCCCAACATGGATGCGCACATGCTGATTGCGGTGGCAGACAATGATGACGAGCGCGATCCGGAGACCAAAAATGTCCTTCGTGCAGCGTTCGACGCCGCCAGTGTTCCGGCGGAGATCGAAGTTTACGAAGACGCCATGCATGGCTGGTGTGTCATCGACTCAACGGTCTATCACCAGGCGCAGGCTGAACGTGCCTGGGGACGCATGCTGGCGATTTTTGAAACCGCGCTGTAAGCCCATGATGGGAAGCTGTGCAAACTAACAGAGACGTTAACTACAACAGAGGTATCTGATGAACACGAAACATGCTTTCACTCACCGCCGTTTACTGCTGACCGCAGCGATGTCTGGCGCCATGGCCCTGCTGGCCGGTGCTGCGCTGGCCCAGCCGGGTGCCAGCGGACCGGCCGAACACGCTGATGTCACACCGATCAACAATCTGCCCAATCCCTACGAAACCATCCGCGACTGGGGCACCTTGCCTGATGGCCGCAGCTGGGGCTCGGTCAGTGCTGTGCATGTTGATGTTGATGGCGTGCATATCTGGGCCGGCGACCGCTGCGGCGCCAACTCCTGTGCTCTTTCTGACGTCGACCCGATTGTGAAGCTGGATCCCGAGGGCAATGTCGTACAAAGCTTCGGTGCCGGCCAGATTCTGTGGCCTCATGGCATGGAAGTGGATCACGAGGGGAACATCTGGATCGCTGATGCACGTTCTGCCAATGCGCAGGAGCTGGAGCAAAACCCTGACGCCTACGGCGGCCACCAGGTCGTCAAGTTCAGCCCTCAGGGCGAAGTATTAATGGTGCTGGGTACCCCGGGTGAAGCGGGCGACCTGCCCACTCATTTCACCGAACCCAATGACGTACTGGTGGCACCGGACGGTCATATCTTTGTGTCGGAAACGCATAGCGCGCAGTTCCGCGACGAAGACGGCCCTACCTCCATGAGCCGTATTTCCAAGTTCGCGCCCGATGGCACTTTCGTAAAGAGCTGGGGCAGCTGGGGTTACGAGGACGGCCAAATGCGCTCTCCGCATGCACTGGCGATGGACTCACAGGGCCGGCTGTTTGTCGCAGACCGCGGCAACCGTCGCATCCAGATCTTTGATCAGGAAGGCACGCACCTGGACACCTGGTATCAGTTCAGCCGCATCAGTGGTCTGTTTATCGATGAAAATGATGTGCTGTATGCCATCGATTCAGAGTCTGACAGCAACTACAATCCGGGCTGGCGCAAAGGCATGCGCATCGGCAGTGCACGTACCGGCGACGTCTGGTACTACATTCCCGAGCATAATTCCGAGCGTCCTACCGGCATGGGCGGCATTGGTGCCATGGGTGAAGGGGTTACCGTGGACAGCGACGGCAATATCTACGCCGGCGAAGTCGGTCCGGTACAAGGTATGACCAAGTTTGTACCACGACTGCTGCCAGACAACTTCCCCACTCACTAACAACCTGAGTGGCGCTGAACAGGCTGTTGAAAAAGTGTTTTCAACAGCCTGTCAGCTTAGCAAGTCGAGGATGACAGGCACCATCGACAACACCAGCAACCCCGCCATCAGATAATTGAAGCGCCGCAACCATAGCGGATCTGCCAGCAGTTTCTGCAACCCTACCCCGAACAACAACCAGGTCCACGCGCTTGGCACTGCCGCGAGTATAAATATCAACGTCATGTTGATGACTTGCTGGTTCATGTTACCGGCTGCCGTGGTAAAGGCAGCTATTGCCCCTGTCGCCATGACCCAGGCTTTTGGGTTGACCCACTGAAAAGCAGCAGCCTGCAGAAACGTCAGCGGTTTGATATCCTTGACCTGTTGCGGTCGACCACTGCGGGCAATACGCCAGGCCAGATACAGGAGATAGGCAATACCAACCACGGAGATGACCGTGTGCACCTGTGGATAACGCTGAAAGATTGCGCCCAGACCGAGGCCGATGGCAACAAACATTGCTGGAAAGCCAATACACACACCCAGCAACAAGGGCCTGTCTCTTATACACATCTCCGAGCC
>OLID01000884.1_pt1 | contig 10070 bp, 10 predicted proteins | sample 1609361 | NCBI WGS metagenome assembly OLID01 (sample SAMN05416778, study PRJEB24817) | seawater metagenome | isolation source: Sea water | place: Canada:Atlantic | collected 2013-07
ACGGGTTCGATTCCCGTACGGACTACAAGTTTTATTAAAACAAACATAAAAGAAATGGCAAATCATAAGTCAGCATTAAAAAGAATTAGAAGTAACGAGACAAAAAGGTTACGTAACAAGCATCAGCACAAAACAACACGTAATGCTGTAAGAGACTTACGTGCATCTTCAGACAAGAAAGAAGCTGAAGGGATGTTATTAAACGTAATTTCTATGTTAGATAAGTTAGCAAAAAACAATATTATTCATAAGAATAAAGCAGCTAATTTAAAATCTAAATTAACAAAGCAAGTAGCTACTTTGTAAATTAGTTACATTCTACAAAATAAAAAACGTTCTAAATATATTTAGAGCGTTTTTTTATGCGGTAATCCTAAGACGGTAATTTACCAGTCATAACTTTTTTCTGCATCTAGTTTTATGAAAATGAAGAGTAGGAGTGTAAAGCCCCAAAGAGAAGATCCACCATAGCTAAAGAAAGGTAATGGAATTCCTACTGTTGGTATAAGCCCAATAACCATTCCGATATTTACAATTAGATGAAAAAATAAAATTGAGGCTACACCATAGCCATAGATTCTTCCAAATTTATTAGCATGTTTTTCTGCCCTGTGTATGATTCTAAAGAGAAGGGCTATAAACAACAGTATTACAAGGCTAGATCCAACAAAGCCCCATTCTTCTCCAACAACACTAAAAATGTAATCTGTATCTTGAGCAGGCACAAAGTTTCCCTGTGTTTTATCTCCTTCTAAAAATCCTTTCCCCCAAAATTTTCCTGAGCTAATTGTTTGTATTGATTGATCTGAGTTGTATCCAATTTGTTGTGTGTCTGAGGTTCTTCCTAAGATAACTTCAAATCGATCTCTTTGGTGTTTTTTTAAAACATGATTGTACGAGTAATCTGCAGTGAAAATAAAAAGAGAAGAAAAAAAATAGATTGCTACAACCTTTAGCCAGTTAAATTGCAAAAAACGCTTATTTCTGAAGATTTTATAAATAAGATATGTTGTAATAAGAATAAATAAGGAACCGATAATGATTTTTACTCCCGCTAAAATTGTGGCTATAAACAATATAATAGAGGTGCATCCTAAAATAATATAAGCTAAGGTTAATCCTTCTCTATTTAAAACAAAAAAGAAGGCTAAATATATGATAGCAGAACCTGGGTCATGCAGCGCAATTAAAAAGGCAGGTAAAAAAATTACAATAAAAGCCTTTAGTTGGTTTTTTATTATACTTAAATTATATTTTCTATCACTCATCAATTTTGCGAGTGCAAGCGCCGTAAATGCTTTTGAAAATTCTGATGGTTGTAGGCTAATACCTCCAAAACGATACCAAGATTTTGCTCCGTTAATTTCTGTACCAAAAATAAATAACCCAATTAAAGTTACTAAAGAAAAGACAAAGAAAATACTTGAAAACTGCTGAAAGAACTTAGCATTAATAAATAAAATTAAGATGATAAGAGGAATGCTCAATAAAATCCAAAGAAGTTGTTTGCCATATTTTGAAGAAAAATCAAATATTTGAATACTTTCATCTGAATGAGAGGCTGCGTAAATATTTACCCATCCAAAGCCAACAAGCAACAGAAAGAAAAGTACGAGTAACCAATCTATACCAAAAAAAATATTATTTCGTTCCTGTCTCAATTTTTTTAGGTGCTAAGATTTGACTTTGATATATTGAACTTAAATCAGTTTTTAACATTCGATCTTCTATCCATTTTCTTTTCACAATTCCAGTTAAATATTTTTCAATTAAAAGGCTTGTTATTGGTGCTGCAACTGTAGCGCCATAACCGCCATTTTCTATAAACACTGCAACTGCAATTTTAGGATTCTCCTTTGGTGCAAAAGCAACTAAAATAGAATGATCTGGTAATTTAATTTTTTTTCCATCAAGTTTCATAAAGTTTTCTGAAGTACCTGTTTTGCCAACAATATCTATTCCTTTAATATTAACCCACTTAGCGGTTCCGGTCTTAAATACTTCATGCATTCCTTCAATAATTGGATCAAAGTGCTTTTTGTCAATAGTGGTTTGCTTAGCAATTGTAAATGCAGAATCTGTAATGGCTTTGTTTTCTATTCTTTTTACCACATGAGGTGTGAAGAAATAACCTCTATTTGCAATAGCTGCAGTTACATTAGCTAGTTGTATGGGAGTTGTAAGCACTTCACCCTGCCCAATTGCATTAGAGATATTAGTAGATGCATTCCATCTATATTTATACATGTTACTATAGTAATCTCCATTAGGTATTAATCCTTTATCACCCTCAGGTAAGTCATACCCCAAATAGTTTCCTAAACCAAAACTTTTAACATGAGCACTCCAATTATTCATTCCGTTTGTAGAGTTATTGCTTTTTTCAATAATTCTTTTGTAGGTATTCGCGAAATAACTATTACAAGATTTTGAAATTGCGGTATTTAGTTGAATAGGTTTTCCATAAATATCACAATGACATTTCATAAATTCTTTTTTACGATTACCATAACGATACCCACCATTGCAATAGAAATGTGTCTCTTGATCAATAACTTCTTCCTGAAGCCCAATAAGTGCATTTACTAGTTTGAAAGGAGATCCTGGGGCATAGGTTCCTTTTAGACCCCTATCATACATTGGTTTGTTAATGGTATCTCCAATGAGCTTCACTGAATTAGGCGAACGTACACGACCTACCATCATGTTTGGGTCATAGCTTGGTGAGGTAATTAACGCAAGAATTTCACCAGTTGATGGTTCTAGTGCTATAATACCGCCTCTTTTTCCTTTCATTAAATATTCTCCATATTGTTGAAGTTTACTATCTATGGTTAATGTGATATCTTTTCCATTGATAGCAATAGAATCATGTATTCCATCTTTAAAAGGCCCCATTATTTTATTGAGTCGATCTCTTCGGAAATGTTTTTTTCCTTTCTTTCCTCTCAATACTTTTTCATATTGAGCCTCTATTCCAGCTTTGCCAATTAATTCACCTTGTTGATAGTAGTCATCTTTTTTAGCAACGAGTTCATTTACTTCATTAATATATCCCAAAATGTTTGCAGCAGATTTTATGGGGTAATCCCTTATAATTCTTTTTTGAATGTAAAACCCTTGAAACTTATGTAATTTTTCTTGTAAAAAAGCAAAGTCTTCTTTTGCTAGTTGCTTTAAGAAAACAGATTCTAGCCAAGGCGCATAATTTTCTGCTTTCTTGTAACGTTTTATAAAGTTTTTTTTGGTGATTTTTAAAAGTGAGCAAAATTCTAATGTATCTAAAGGAGTTACCTCATTTGGAACAATCATTACATCATATGAGAGTTGATTAGCAACCAATAACTCTCCATTTCTGTCATAAATATAGCCTCTTTCAGGAAAATCAAATTTTATTTTAACCGCAGATGTTTTCACAGGGTTATAACTCCCTCCTCTTACCACTTGTAATTGAAATAATCTTCCAATGAAAAGAAGTCCGATTATTGTAATAAGAAAATATAGTAAAAAACTTCTTTTCATAATAATTAAGTTATTTTTTTTCTCAGTATGTATGATCCTAAAAAATAGAGGACTAAAGTAAAAGTACTCGAATAGAGGGTATTTAATAACACAGTTCCCATATTGTGAAAGCTAAAGTTATCTAAAGAAAATAATACAAAATGATGAATGACTGTTAAAGTTACTACATAGTTAAAGACTTGCCCAAATGTTTCTGAGTGAAGATTAAAAAGTAGGTAGTCTATATTATTTTTTTTGAAAAAAAGTTTAATGAAATATATTCGTAAAAAGGCCACAAACAAAAGTGAAGCAGCATGAATTCCTCCAGTATCAGAAAAGAAATCTAAGATTAGACCGAACATGAAAGCAGCTGATAAAAATAAAAATCTATTTTTATTTAAAGGGAATATAAAAATAAAAGCAATGTATAAATAGGGGTTAATGTTTTGAGAAAAATTGATGTTATTAAACAATAATATTTGTAACAAAAGGATCAGGATACTCCAAAAAAAGATACGAAATTTATTCATTGCTACTTTTTTCTAGATTTATAATCTCTTGTTTATCATAATCTTTAATGACATAGATATTTTTTAAATTACTCATATCATTAAAAAGCTGAATGTTTACGACTCTTTTAATGGTTGTATTTTCTTCTATATTGATTACTCTCCCAATGGGTATTCCTAGCGGGAAAATTGAGGACATTCCTCCTGTTATAATTGTATCTCCAATTTTTACAATTGCTTGCCTTGGAATATCCAATAGTTGAACAGTATTATAATCTAAGCCATTCCATGTTAAACTTCCAAAATAAGAGTTGTTTTTAAGTTTAGCATTCATTTTACTATTTTTATTTAAAACGGATTGTACTCTAGAATAATTTTTTGAAACATTCTCTATAATACCAATGATACCTTTACTGTTTATAACTCCCATTTCACTGAAAACACTATCTTTTTCTCCTAAATTAATAGTTAAAAAATTATAATTACTTGCATATTGATTTTTTTCAATTCTTCCATGAATATAATAATATCGTTGTTTAAATGGAATAGTATCTATGCTTCTAGATGTATGAACGGTGTCTAAAACTTGTAAAGCTTTTTGAAGGTTATTTTTTAGGAGTAAGTTCTCGTTTGAAAGCTCACTATTTTCTTTATTGAGTTGAAAATAATCACTTATAGAGGTTGTTTTGTTATAGAATCCACCTGTAATAGAATTGGCAGAGTTGATAAACTTACTTTTATGAAAACTATGGTTATTAATAATAAGATTAAATGCTATAAATTCTAAAAGCAGAAAAAACAAAAAATACCGATACTTCCGAATAAAATAGATTAGTTGTTGCATAAGAAGTAAAGATGTCTAGTTATTTCATTAAGACACTTTTATATTTATCTAACTCTTTTAAGGCAATTCCAGTACCTCTAACAACTGCTCTTAAAGGGTCTTCTGCAATATATACAGGTAAATCTGTTTTTCTAGAAAGACGTTTGTCTAATCCTCTTAGCATAGAGCCTCCCCCAGCAAGATATATTCCTGTGTTGTAAATGTCTGCAGCCAATTCTGGCGGAGTTTTAGACAAGGTTTCCATAACAGCATCTTCAATTCTAAGGATAGATTTGTCTAATGCTTTTGCTATTTCTCTAAAGGAAACCTGAACTTGTTTTGGTTTTCCGCTTAATAAATCTCTACCTTGAACTAACATGTCTTCAGGCGGATTTTCTAGGTCTTCTGTAGCTGCTCCAATAGTAATTTTCACTTTTTCAGCAGTTGTTTCACCAACATAAAGGTTATGTTGAGTTCTCATATAATACATAATATCATTAGTGAATAAATCACCAGCAACTTTCACTGATTGATCACAAACAATACCAGCTAAAGCAATAACAGCAATTTCTGTAGTTCCACCACCTATATCAATAATCATATTTCCTTTTGGCTCCATAATGTCTATACCAACACCAATTGCAGCAGCCATAGGCTCATAAATTAAATAAATTTCCTTAGCATTCATATGTCTTGCAGAATCTTGCACAGCTCTTTTCTCAACTTCGGTGATTCCAGAAGGGATACAAATAACCATTCTTAATGCTGGAGGGAAGAGTTTCTTTTTAATTGCAGGGATTTTTTTAACAAACTCTTTAATCATTTCCTCTGAAGCTTGAAAATCTGCTATAACTCCATCTTTTAGAGGACGAATAGTCTTGATGTTTTCATGCGTTTTTCCCTGCATTAAATTAGCTTCCTCACCGGTAGCAATAATTTTACCAGTAACTCTATTTCTAGCAACAATAGATGGGCTATCAATCACAACTTCCCCATTGTGAATAATAAGTGTATTTGCCGTTCCTAAATCGATAGCAATGTCTTCCGTCATGAAATCAAAAAAGCCCATAAGTATGATTAATTTTCTAAGTACATGTGTGTTTTACAAATCTAGTAAAAATAAGCTAGTAAGCAAGTTGAATTCTAATGTTTAAAATGTCTAGTTCCAGTCATTACCATTGAGACGTTATTTTCATTACAATAATCTACGCTTAGTTGGTCTTTGATAGAGCCTCCAGGCTGAATTACACTCGTAATTCCGGCATTCTTTGCAATTTCCACACAATCTGGAAAAGGAAAGAAAGCATCACTTGCCATGGCAGCTCCATGTAAATTAAAACCAAAATTTGTAGCTTTTTCTATTGCCTGATTTAAGGCATCAACTCTACTTGTTTGCCCGGTTCCACTGGCAAACAATTGTTTGTTTTTCACTAAAACAATTGTATTAGATTTTGTGTGTTTACAAATTTTAGAAGCAAATAGTAAGTCATCTAACTCCTTTTCAGAGGGCTTATTGATAGTTGCATAAGATAAGTCTTCAAGAGTGTCAGTCTTAGTGTCTTTATCCTGAACCAATAATCCATTTAACGAGGTTCTTACAATTTGATTAGATACTTCAACATTTTTTTGGATTAAAAGAACTCTATTCTTTTTTCCTTTTAAAATAGCTAAAGCATCATCATCATAAGAAGGAGCAATAACAACTTCACAAAATAGCGCATGAATTTCAGTAGCCGTTGCTTTATCAATTTTTGTGTTTGAAATTAACACCCCACCAAAAGCAGAAACAGGATCACCTGCCAATGCATCAACATAAGCATTTGAAATTGTTTTTCTTTGAGCAAAACCACAAGCATTGTTGTGTTTTAAAATGGCAAAAGTTGGATCTTCTCCAGTAAATTCTCTCATTAAATTAACAGCAGCATCAATATCTAGTAAATTATTATAACTTAATTCTTTTCCATGAAGTTTGTTAAACATAGCCTCTAAATCTCCAAAGAAATAGCCTTTTTGATGAGGGTTTTCTCCATAACGCAAGGTTTTAGAAACTGTTTCACTTGCCTTGTATACAATTTCATCTTCATTAAAATAATTAAAAATAGCAGTATCGTAATGTGAAGAAATATTAAAAGACTTTGCTGCAAATTTCTTTCTTTCAGAGAGAGATGAAGAGCCATTATTAGTTTTATATAGCTGTAAAAATTCTTCATATTGATCCATTGATGAAATAGTAAAAGTATCTTTGAAGTTTTTTGCTGAAGCTCTAATTAGTGAAATACCACCAATATCTATTTTCTCAACAATATCTTGTTCAGGTGCTCCAGAAGCTAGCGTTTTTTCAAATGGATATAAATCAACAATCACAAGGTCAATTTGTGGAATATTATAGTCATTCATTTCAGAAATATCACCATCATGATCTTGTCTGTTTAAAATACCACCAAAAACTTTTGGGTGCAATGTTTTTACTCTTCCCCCTAAGATAGAAGGATAAGAAGTTACGTCTTCAACAGCTGTTACAGGGATGGCTAACTTTTTAATGAATTGCTCTGTGCCTCCTGTAGAGTATATGGTTACATTATTTCTATGTAACTCTCTAACTATAGGCTCTAATCCATTTTTGTGGAATACAGAAATTAATGCAGATTTAATGGTTTTTGTAGTGCTCATTTTATATGCTATATTAAGCACACAAAACTACTAAAAGTGAAGAGTTAAAACAACAGAAAGTAATCTGAAATAGAGAAACTTATACTACAATTGTGAATAAACTTTTTTTTAAAAAGAATCTACCATGGTTTTGTAGTCTTTTAAGTGTTTTTTCAAATTTTACTTGAACCTATTTTCAGTGAGAAAGATATAAGTATTGTTTAGTTAGCTTTAATATAATGAGGCAACTTTTGAACAAATAAACTCTAATAATTCTTTGTCATTATTTGTGAAAGGATTTATTGTGTGTGAGTCGATGTCTATTTGACCAATGTTTTTGCCTTTAACTAGAACAGGAATTACTATCTCTGATTTTACCTTCCAGCCACAGGAGATATAGTTGTCTTGATCGGCAACATTTTGAACAATAAAACTTTCATTTGAAATAGCTACTTGACCGCAAATACCTTTTCCAAAAGGGATGATGGTGTGTTCTGTTGGTTCTCCGGTAAACTCAGCTAACTTTAACTCTTTTTTATTCCCATTTTTAAAATAAAAACCAACCCAATCATAATAGGAGATTTCACTTTCTAGAAAATTACAAATAGCCTGTTGTTTTTCTGCAGTTGTTTTTTCTGATAAAATAATGTCTTCAATGGTATTCTTAAGTCTATTGATATTCACGTTTTTTCTATATTTGTACTCTATAAAATATTTAGTAAAAATAAATTAAAATTTTTTATGAAAGCTCAAAGAAATATCATTCTTTTTTTAGTTAAATTTTTTACTGTTTATTTTGTTTTGTTCGGTCTATACTCTGTTTATCTAAATAAAACACAACAAAAAGCAGGTGTTTTTTCTTGCTCTCCAATTACGACTAAAGTTGCACAGCAAACCAAAACCATTTTGTCTTTATTTAATTATGAAACACTCGTTTTACAGCATGAAGATGAAATGTCTATGAAAGTTATTCTGAATGGTCAATATATTGCCAGAGTAATTGAGGGCTGTAACTCAATTAGTATTATTATTTTATTTTTGGCGTTCATTGTTGCTTTTACAGGGTCTCTAAAAAGCACCATTATTTTTGGAATTATAGGTAGTATAATTATCTATGGAGTTAATCTTTTGAGAATAGCTCTTTTAATGGTAGTGATTTATAAATATCAAAGTTATCAGGAGATATTTCATAATTTGGTTTTTCCAGCAATTATCTATGGAATTACCTTTATGCTCTGGGTTCTTTGGGTTCATAAATTTTCAAATTACAAGAAATGAATAAAACAATAAGAATAATTTTAATTATATTATTTTTTGGGCTTTTATTATTAGTGAGAGCCTTTGAGCAAGACTTGTTCTATGATCCCTTAATTCTATACTTTCAAAACGACTATTTGTATAAAGCATTTCCTCAAATAGATGCATGTAATTTGCTATTTCATCTTTTTTTTAGATATGTGCTAAATAGTTTAATCTCCCTAGCTATTATTCATATGATTTTTAGGAATAAAAAAACCATAAAGTTTTCACTGTTTTTTTTTATTATTGCTTTTCTTTTGTTGATTGTTACTTTTTTATTGTCTATCAGAAACAACTTAGAAGCGGGTTATCTTCTAGCCTTTTATATTCGAAGGTTTATAATTCATCCAATATTTTTATTGATTCTTTTACCTGCATTTTATTATCAGAAAAAACTACAAAAAAATAGTTTAACATAATTTTAAATAATTCTGTTGTAAATTTGAAGAATAATGAATACAATTATAAAAAAAATAAGTACAACGCTACTGTCATTTATAGTATTGTTTTCGTCTATGTCTTTTACTATAGATGAACATTACTGTGGTAACAGGTTAATGGATGTATCTTATTTTGGTGATGCTGATAAATGCGGCATGCAGGAGATAATTATGCACTCTAATACTTCATTAGTAAAGCAAAATAACTGTTGTAAAGATGAAACAACACACCTTGAATCATCAATCTTTAATAAAGAAAAACTCATCAATCTTCAGAATTTAGAATCACACATTCTTTTTTTTAAGGCACATTCTTATATAGGTATTTTCAAAGGCATTGCTCTACCAACAGAATACTATACAGACTTATCTCCGCCCTATATAAAACAAGATATTCAGGTTTTATATCAGACTTTTTTAATTTAATTTTAAATAGCAACTCATCATTATCATCTTTTTAGATGATTACTCGTCTAGTTATTATTAAAAGTTAAATACAACCTAATGAAAAAAAATAATATCCTTACCATCTTTTTATTACTACCCTTGTTCTTATTCTCTCAAGAAACATTAACGGGCATGATTATGGATAAAAACAATTCTAAAGATAATTTAGGAGTTTTTGGAGCCAATGTTTATTGGTTAAATACCTCTACAGGAGCTACAACTAACGAAAAAGGATGGTTTACAATTCCATATAAAAAAAGTTATAAGAAGCTTGTTGTAAGTTATGTTGGTTATAAAACAGACACCCTTATTATAACTAATTTAGAACCCATACATCATTTTATAACACCAGAAAATGAGTTAGAAGAAGTAACTATAAAAAGCAAAAAGAAGGCAACACAA
>OLID01000891.1_pt1 | contig 10020 bp, 10 predicted proteins | sample 1609361 | NCBI WGS metagenome assembly OLID01 (sample SAMN05416778, study PRJEB24817) | seawater metagenome | isolation source: Sea water | place: Canada:Atlantic | collected 2013-07
ATCTACACAGAGTAGATCGTCGGCAGCGTCAGATGTGTATAAGAGACAGTTACTGGAGTGATAAAATGCGATACTAAAAAAGATAAAGCTATCAAACAATACGCCAAGTGTCGTTGATAATAAAGGGGGCAACCACCACATTTGTGCTTTTCTTAAATGGTTGAAAATGGTGATATCTAACAATTGACCAAAAATATACGCGCTAAAACTCGCTAATACAATTCTGGCAATAAACGTATTCAGAACAAAAATATTAGCAATACCTTGATAGATACCATCAAAGAAAATTGTTGAAATAATATATGAAAGCAATAATGAAGGTAACATGACGATAAAGATGATTTTTCTTGCCATATTTTTCCCTAGTAATCTTACCGTAAGATCAGTTGATAGGAAAATGAGTGGATAGGTAAAAGCCCCCCATGTTGTTTTCCAGTGAAACACTTCTAGAGGAAACTGTACTAAATAATTTGTTAGAGAAATGATAACTAACTGAAAAATACACAACAGTATGAGGATTTTTGATTTTAACAACTTTCATCCTTATAGTATTTTTGATATACCCCAATCAGGTAGTTCAAAGACATCAGAGCTAATATTATATTTTTTTAATGCGGTGCGTAAATCCTTTTCTGGATCATCTATTGCTTCATCAGTGAGTTGAAATGTTCCAAAATGAATAGCTAGTGAATGTTTAGAGTGTAAATCTCTGTGTGCTTGTACGGCATCATCTGGATTCATATGAAAATTTTGCATAAACCATCTAGGTTCATAGGCGCCAATAGGTAGTAAAGCTAAATCAGTTGGACCATGTTTTTCAAACATCTGTTTAAAGTGCTTAGCATAGCCTGTATCGCCAGCAAAATAAACTTTATGGTGATTAGGTGTAACCAGCATAAAAGCACCCCATAAAGCTTTAAAATCATCATTTAAGCTTCTTTTTGACCAATGTTGAGCAGGTTCATAGTAGATAATAAAGCCTTTATGAGCATAGGCTTTACCCCAGTTTAACTCATACGTGTGGTGTATATTATGTTTTCTGAGATAAATACTGTTGTGTAATCCTGTAATAATTAATGGATTATCACGTTTAGTAAGCCATTTTAAAGTTGGAATATCCATATGGTCGTAATGATTGTGGCTTAATAAAATAATATCTACCTTAGGCAAGGTTTCGGGTATAACTGCGGGTGGTCGAATACGTTTTGGGCCAACAAACTGAAATGGGCTGGCTCTTTCAGAAAAGACAGGATCAGTCAAAAAAGTCACACCTTGGTATTCTATTAATACGGTTGCATGATTAATAAAGGTATAACGTAATTTATCTGGTGTTTCATTTTTTTTATATGCAAAGGCTTGAGTATTAACTTGCTGTGGCCATTGTTTTTTTTTCGATTTGAATCGCCAAGTTAGAAAATCTCTAAAGGACTTACGACTTAACTGGCGGTTTTGATTATGGAATCTATTCCCATCGTAATAACTAGACATTTTATTCCCCAATCCTGTTTGTAAAATATCATTCAATATCCCGACCCAAGATGCAATACTCATGGGTATATTTCTTAAATATGGTATGCTTATTTAAGCACCTGACTTATATTTATGGAGAGTTTACTTATGTGGAGTTTATCTGCTTTTGTTGTTGCAATACTGATTGTGTGCATTGTTATCTACATACGCTCTAATCTTCGTGCACGTGAATGGGCAATATTTCATGCAAAAAATATATGTAAACAATATAATGTTCAATTGCTTGATGACTCTATCGTACAAACTAAACTTAAAATGACGCGTTTAGCCTCAACTGGATCGCTGGGTTGGCAAAGAGATTACACGTTTGAGTATTCTTCAAATGGGGTAGAGCGTGATAATGGCATTGTTAAGTTGCATGGTAATCAGCTTTCCCATATAAGTTTATATAATAATCCAAGCCAGCCTGATATTGCAGATGTAACAAAATCAAGCTCTAATCCAGCACCAGCAAATGATAATGTTGTTTCAATTGCTGATTTTATCAAGAAAGACAAAGAATAAGCTAAGCATATAATGTAACGTCATTATAATCTGATACAATATTTTTATTTTAGTCTTTGATGGTATTTTTATGATTAAGCTGTATCAGTTTCCACGTGCAAAATATATATCAAGCGATAGCCCCTTTTGTATGAAACTTGAAAGCTATTTTAGAGCAATTAATATACCTTATGAAAATCAATTTATTATGGATCCAAGAGAGTCACCGACTGGAAAAATTCCTTATATATCAGACAATAATAAATTAATGTCAGATAGCGGTTTAATTATAAAACACTATGAACATATTATTGAACAACCCATGCAAGCGAATCTTTCAGCATTGGAAAAATCAACTACACTTGCGTACACAAGGTTGTTGGAAGAACACTTATATTGGACAATTGTATATTCCAGGTGGATTGATCCAGAAGGCGTTAAAATATGGAAAGAGCAGTTATTAGCAGGTATGAGTGTGCCAAAATTGGCATTTAAATTGATGTTCCCATCTGTACAAAAAAAAGTACGAAAACAATTATACGGGCATGGTATAGGTCGTCATTCAACTGAACAAATCTATTTATTTGCTCAAGAAAACCTTCAGGCATTATCTATGCTGTTAGCAGATAAAGCCTTCTTTTTTGGTGACCAACCTACTTTGCTAGACCATAGTGCTTACAGCCATTTTGCTTCCTTGGTTTACTTGCCTTTTAATAGCGTATTAAAAGATGCAATGTATTCCCAAGAAAACCTTGTACAACATTATGAACGTATGATGCAGTTATTTTTCCCTGAATTTGTTCATCAACAAGAGATAAAATAATGATAAAAGTTGCATTTCAAGGCGAGCCTGGCGCATATTCAGAATTAGTTTTATATCAATTTTTCAAAGAAAACACCCAATCTTTACCATGTTCTTCATTTAGAGCTATATTTGAATCAATTTATTCTGACACTGCTGATTATGGTGTATTGCCAGTTGAAAATTCTCTGGAAGGCACAGTTATACCTGCTTATGATGAATTAGTGTATAGTAAACTTACGATTCAAAGAGAGCTGATACTACCCGTTAAACATTGTTTATTGGCTTGCCAAGGCGTTGCGCTAAGAGACATTGAAACCGTTATTTCTCATCCTCAGGCACTTGGTCAATGCTCTAATCACATTAAAGCGCTCGGGATTAAACCTGAACCATTTTTAGATACAGCGGGTGCTGCCAAGCATATTCAAGAAATAAATAGCAAAACAATAGCAGCAATTGCATCAAAGTTGGCTTCAGAATATTACCAACTAAATGTTTTGAAAGAAAATTTTGAAGATGAACATTTTAATTACACACGATTTTTTGTGTTAGGCAAAGAAAATACTACCAGAGATGATAATATAGAATACAAAACTTCTATTATATTTAGTGGACAAAATAAACCTAAATTACTTTCAATGGTTTTAAATGCAATTGCGCAATATGAAATCGATCTTACTAAAATTGAGTCACGCCCAACCCGTAATAAAGCGTGGGATTACATGTTTTTTCTAGATTTTAAAGGGCATTGTGAAGATGAAAATATTAAACAGGCCCTGGAATCTGTTTCACAGATCACAGACTACTTAAATATACTCGGATCATATCAAACGGAACATTACTAATATAAAAGTCATGAAGGTTGAAACTACCCACCGAATATTTGATTATTAAAATGTGCTATTATTCTTTTATGTTGCCAATCAACATGATCATTCTCTTTTACTTGAACTAAACGGCAGTCAACAACAGCTAATTGACCGAAATCTGTATCTAACATTAAGGTATCAAGTACAAATCGTACAACATACTGCAAACATAAAACAAAAAGCTTTATTATTAGCATAGTTATCCTTAGTTAGATGCACCAGTATAATAAACGTACATAATATGTATTCAATTGTCAAAATAATTGTGAATTTAATAAAATTTCACCTATGCTAGAACTAGGTATTCGGTAAATTTAAGCAATATGATTTGGCATAAAATAGCAATGTCTACAGCACTTTCTTTAGCGCTAAGTATTCAAACGCAAAGCCAAAATATCATATTACCTAGTCTTGGTGATGCGGCGGATGGTAGTATTAGTGATAGTCAATCTAAAGCACTTGGACGGGATGTATTGAATCAAATTAAACATTTTACTCCAGTTGTGGATGACCCATTATGGCAATACTATATTGAACAGCTTGGTAAAAATTTACTGAGTCATTCACGTGATACAGACACGCATATAGAATTCATTTTATTTAATACAAATGTGATTAATGCATTTGCATTACCTGGGCAGATCATAGGTATTTATTCTGGGTTAGTTTTACAGAGTAAATATGAAGGCGAAGTAGCAAGTGTATTAGCGCATGAGATTGCCCATGTCACGCAAAAGCATTACGAAAGAATGGTGGAAAAGCAGAGTGCAACTTTATTTAAACAAATGTCAGGAATTCTTGCCAGTGCTGCATTGGCAATGGTAGATGGACGTGCCGCCAGTGCCGCTTTAACATCCACTTTAGCTGCTGGACAACAGTCAATGATAGGTTATACTCGAGACCATGAATATGAAGCAGATTGGATCGGTGTAGAAACACTAACAAATGCGAATTATCCAGAATCAGATATGGCGAATTTTTTTAATAGATTACCTAAAAACACATACCATGCTAATTTAGAAGCGCTCTACACGCATCCCTATCCAACCAAACGCGCATCTGAAGCCTTAAATCGTCTTAAGCATAAGCGTAAAGACTCTAAACATTCTATTTTAATATCTCAATCTGATTTTGAGTATATGAAAGCAAGATTGGAAGTGATAACATCTCAGCATAAAAAGACATTACTCTATTCTACAGCGAATGATAATAATGTCGACCAGTATAAAAAATCCTATATTAATATTGTTCTTCAACGAAATATCAATAATACCATAGATATTTTAAGAGATTTATATAACGATAATCCAAGGTCAATTGTAATTATATATACATTTATTGAGGCACTGATAATAAATCGATCATATGAAGAAGCGCTTTCTATGATAAATACTGCACGTGAACAGCATTTCGATATTCTTCCATTTTTAATTTTAACTGTGAAACTACACCAATCGCAAAATGATTATGCGAAAGCTAAAACTGAACTATTAAATATCAATAGTGACTACCCTCAATATATTTTAGCTTATAAAGATCTAGCGGAGAATGAACAAAAATTAGGTGAAAATGGCGTGGCACATTTCTTTATGGCTAAATATTATTACCATCTAGGAATGGTTGATTTGGCTATTTTACAGTTACAACTAGCGCAAAAAAAGTTACAGTCTAATATTTATTATTTAAGCCAAGTTCGACAATTATTATCTCAGTGGTCAAAATAATTTTTTGTCATGACAAAAAATTACCAAACAGCAGATGTACAGCGATGAATACCATTTAAGTCATAATGTATGGATATATTGCGATATCCATGGGACTGTAATTCACCCATAATTAGATCACCTTGTTTGTGCCCATGTTCTAAAACTAATATGCCATTATGTTTTAAATATTTGGATGAATTTTTAATTATTGTATATAAGTCATGTAGACCTTGGTTAGGGGAAAATAGTGCCAAATGTGGTTCGTGTAAACGCACATTACTTTCAATATCTACGTCATCAATATCAATATATGGAGGGTTTGAGGTTATAAGATCAAATTTCTGTATGCAATTAATTTTAGAAAACCAATTGCTTAGTTTGAATTGTATGTTGTTTATGCTATTTAGTCTGGCATTCTGCTTTGCAATATTCAGTACCTCTATGGATATATCTGTAGCAATAATATTGGATTTTTTGAATAGCTTAGCAAGTGTAATTGCGATTGCACCCGATCCAGTACCCAGATCTAGCATATAATAGTTTGTACTTGTATTAAAAAAACCAAGTGCTGTTTCTATAATAGTTTCGGTATCAGGCCGAGGTGAAAGTATATGATTGTTAACCATGAAAGTCATATCCCAGAATTCAGCCTTTCCAATAATATGAGCGATAGAAATTCCTTGTTTTCTGGACTCTATATGTTTATTAATTTCTTCAAGGTTAATTTCACTAAGATCGTGTTCTGGCCAAGTATATAGATAAGCTTTTGTTTTATTAATAACATGACTGATGATGAGTTCAGTATCAAGTTTTGGGCTTTGAGAATAAGGTTTTAAAAGTTTAGAATAAAGGTTAAGGGCATCTTTAATAATCATTGGTTAATTGTGCAAGTAAGTCTGCCTGATGTTCTTGCAATAAGGGTTCAATAATAGCGTCTAGCTCACCTTCCATTACTTCATCTAGCTTATATAGTGTTAGATTGATACGATGATCAGTAACACGGCCTTGTGGATAATTATAAGTTCTGATACGTTCAGATCGATCACCTGATCCGACTAATGACTTTCTTGTTTCAGCCTGTTCAGCATGTTGTTTTTGTTGTTGTGCTTGAAGAAGGCGGGCATTTAGTATGGACAAAGCAGCAGCTTTGTTTTTATGCTGTGAGCGTTGATCTTGACACTCTACAACCACGCCCGTAGGTATGTGTGTAATTCGTATAGCCGAGTCGGTTTTATTGACATGTTGTCCACCTGCACCCGAAGCTCTAAAGGTATCTATCTTTAGATCATTTGGATTAATTTCAATGCTTTCAATATTCGTTACTTCAGGCATAACAGCAACCGTGCAAGCAGATGTATGTACGCGACCTTGAGATTCAGTTAAAGGGACACGTTGAACTCTGTGTGCACCAGACTCAAACTTAAGTTTTGAATACACTTGTTCCCCGTGAATTTTAATAATAACTTCTTTATAACCACCATGTTCACCGTGGCTTTGATTCATAATCTCAACCTGCCATCTTTTTTTCTCGGCATATCGTGAATACATACGATACAAGTCGCCTGAAAATATCGCAGCTTCATCGCCACCCGTACCTGCACGTATTTCTAGAAAAACATCTGCATCATCATTTTCATCTTTAGGTAACAATAAAATTTCTAATTCTTTATCACAAATGGTTAGTGTGTTTTGGGCTAAATGAAGTTCTTCTTCTGCAAAAAACTTCATTTCTTCGTCGTCACTTTCCAGCATCTCATTTGCACTATCTATATCTGATATAATATTTTGATATTCTTTGAATTTAGCTGTGATTTCTTCAAGTTGCGAGTATTCACGAGAGAGTTCACGGAATTTATTTTGGTTATTTATAACTTCAGGCTCACTAAGTAAATGTGATATTTCTTCATGACGCTCTAATAGATTTTCTAGCTTATTTTTAAGCGATGCTTTCATAATTCTCTTTTAGTTTTTGTGTTCGATATTGAAAAATTGCTGTGTCATACCAATTAATTCTTCCTGGTCTTCTACAGAGGCTTGCCTTAGCGATATAGTTGGCTTATGAAGAATTTTATTTTGCAAAGTATAGGCAAATCTAGTTAAAACTTCCTCAGGATCAGCCCCATTTTTTAATTTCCGTAAGCTTTTTTGAACTTCAGTTTCAACCAAGTCTTCTGTATGACGTCTAAATGCGACAATTGTACCTGATGCTTTGCGGACTTTTTTATTTGCAATGTAATGCTGTAATTTTTCTTCAATGATTTTTTCTGCAACTTTTGCAGCACGCTGTCTAATTTGTTCGTTATCTTTGAGTGTTTTTTGAATGTCATCTATTGAATATAAACTAACGCTTTCAGCAAGATTTTCACTAGAAATAGCGCGCGGTATTGATAAATCTACCAACAAACAGTTGGATAACTGAGCTGAGATTTTACTAGTGATGATAGGTTGTTGAATGTTACTAACCGCACAAACAATAATATCAGACTCATATAAACTGGAAGCATATATATCATTTAAGGCAACTGGTTTTGCATTGATTGAGTCAGCAATATTTTTAGCATTAACGAAAGTACGGTTTGCAATGGTAATTTGTTTTGGTTGGCAGCTATGTAAATGTTGGGCAACCAACTTAGCCGTTTTACCTGCACCAATGATCAGTACTTTTTTATTCGATAGGTCTTCAAAATTTGCTTTAGCCAGGGAGACTGCTGAAAAGGCAACTGAGACAGGACAAGCACCCAGTTTAGTGGTGGTACGAACTCGTTTGGCAACCGAGAAGGCAGACTCAAATGCTAATGATAGGTTGGTACCTAAGGTTTGAGCTTGTCGTGATAGCGAATATGCCTGTTTTAATTGACCAAGAATTTGTGGTTCACCGAGAACCATTGATTCAATACCACACGCAGTACGCATTAAATGATGTACCGCCTCAGTGTTGTATTTTATGACGATGTATTCCGATAAATCGTCACTCGTCTTTTTCTTAGCTTGCCACCATTGTTGTAATATATTGATTTTGGTTAAGTCTTCAGACACCGCATATATTTCTGTTCGGTTGCAAGTGGATGTAATGATAACTTCTCTAACATTGCATTCAGCTTTAATAGAATGCAATGACTCGGCAATACTATTTTCATTGAAAGCATATTTTTCGCGTATATGAATCGGTGCTTTCTTGAAATTGATGCTCAATAAAATGATATTCATGCAATATGGTTAGCTATAAATAATCATAAATTATATCATAATTTCTAATAGTCTAGGAAAAGTTCACGCGAATAAGCGGAATATTTTCAGTGAAAGTATATAGTTATTGACATATGATAAACCCTTATTTACGATGAGAAAATCATTTTTATTTAGTAACAAGGAGACTCAAATGAAAAAATCTCTTGCCATGTTAATGTCGGTCGCATTAGCATCAAGTGCAGCGATAACGTATGCAGCTGATAATAATCAAGCTTCAACAAATCCTGCTGCTATAGCAGCGTCAGAAGCAACATCTGCAGATACAGCGCCAGATATGGATAAAGTGAGTTATACAATTGGTTATGAAATCGGCCACGGCTTTAAATCTCAAAATGTTGATGTTGATGCAGCTTCATTAAGTACAGGTTTAAAAGCAGGACTAGGCGGACAAGACTCTAAGTATACAAAAGAGCAAATGCAAGAAATTATGCAGAATTTCCAAAAAGAAATGATGGCAAAAGCAGTTGAGAAGCAAAAAGAGCAAGGTTCTGAAAATCTAAAAAATGCAACAGCTGGTATGGCTGCTGTTGGTAAAGAAAGCGGCGTAAAAGAGCTTGAGACTGGTATTTATTACAAGGTTGTCACAAAAGGAGATGGCAAAGTACCAAATGCTTCTGATACTGTAAATGTAAATTATCAAGGTAATATTCTTACTGCTGATGGCGGGCTAGGTAAAGAGTTTGACAGTTCATATAATCGTGGTGCACCAGCAACTTTCCCTGTTGGTCAGGTTATTCCATGTTGGACAAAAGTATTGGAGAAAATGCCAGTTGGATCTACATGGCAGATATACTGTGCGCCTGATCAAGCTTATGGTAAATTTGCGCCACCAACAATCGGTCCTAACCAAGCGCTTACATTTAAGGTTGAGTTATTATCTATAAAAGACAGTTCTACTAATTCTGCTGGAACAGATACTGGAAATACTGGTAGCTAGTGTTAATCAGTTTTTCTGTTAAAGATGAGTTTAGTGATTTCAATGCTAAGCTTATCTTTGAGCTTTTCTAAGTCGAAATATACACCTTTATATTTTAATTCTACGCATATATGATCAGAGTGTTCATTATCAGGCTTGATACTTACATTTGAACTTTCGAGTATATTTTTTTCGATATTACTATTTTTAGTACATATATCAGATTTTTTACAATAACTTATTAAGGTTTGATCGAGAATCTTTTTTGATCCTTCAATTAATAGTGGATAATCCTTTTCACAAGAAATCTTAAAAGTTAGATGATCGTCAACAAGCACGATTGATTGGGAATAATTGGTAATCGCGTCAGTAATTACCCAGCCATTTGGTATTCTAGTAATTTGTCCAGAGTAAGATCTGTCTCTTATACACATCTCCGAGCCCACGAGACAGGCAGAAATCTCG
>OLID01000893.1_pt1 | contig 9977 bp, 9 predicted proteins | sample 1609361 | NCBI WGS metagenome assembly OLID01 (sample SAMN05416778, study PRJEB24817) | seawater metagenome | isolation source: Sea water | place: Canada:Atlantic | collected 2013-07
TACACAGAGTAGATCGTCGGCAGCGTCAGATGTGTATAAGAGACAGGAATAATATTTTTAAATTTCTCTTCATTATTTCTGTTTTTAAAATAAACAATAAAACTACCAATAATTGTAATGATTAATAAACCGCCAACAATTGTAAGAATAATTAGTGTATTTCGATAAGAGTTTTTATAGATGTCTAACTGTGTTGTTGTGTTTTTTAAAATGAAATTGTAATTTAAAGCATCAATTTTTGTTTCTAATGAACTTTTAGTTTCAATCTGTGCTTTTACAACTTCAGTTAGAATATTTGCGTCAGTATGTCCAATTATTTCTAAGCTAAATATACAATCGCTAGAATGAGCATTGTATTGATGTACTTGAACACTTATTGTGTTAATGCCTTCATTAAAAATTGTTGTATCAAAAATTTTGGTATAAAATAATTTTTCCTCTTTAGAATTAACAACTTCTGATGGTTTAGTGCTTTTTATAACACTACCATCAGGCATATTATCTCTATATAGTTCTTTACCATTTATGTAGATAATTGCACCATCATCTCTTCTTAACTTTAACTCAAAACCTTTAAATCTAGAGATATCATTGATGGTGAATTTCTTTGTGAAATATTTAATAAGTTCTTTGTTCTCTTCATCAGAACCAAAATTTATTTTTGTTTCGATTGATCTATCTCCATAACCTAAAGGTGATATTCCAATTTTCCAGTCCTCATAATTTTGTTTTTTGAACCAATTATCTTCTAGATATCCTTTGTCAAAATAGCTCCAACTATCCCCGTTTTGAATTATCTTTTCTTGACTATTTGATTGAATACTAGATAATGTAAATAATAAGGCAAATAGAATTCTTAATAGTATCGTTTTCTTTTTTTTCATAATTAAAGCACGGTAATGTACAAATGTAGTAGTTTTTAGCTGATAAAATTAAGCTTGTAGTACATTAGTTGTATGTGTATGTTTTAAACGCAAATATAATAACTCTACATTTGAAGTATACATTTAATTAGATGTTGGGAAGATTGTATTGGAATCGGGGGATAAATCAAAATAATCAACAAACAAGTTTATTGAATGTAAAAAAGCCGTATAATTTTATACGGCTTTTTATTGTTTTAAATTTTAGATGTTTTACATTTCCATAGAATGATATACGTTTTGTACATCATCATCTTCTTCTAACTTTTCTAACAACTTTTCAACGTCTTCTTGTTGTTCTTCAGAAAGTTTTGTTGTTGTAGTAGGGATTCTCTCAAAACCAGAAGATAATATTTCTACTTTATTTTCTTCAAAGAAAGATTGTATTGCTCCAAATTGTTCAAAAGGCGCATAAATGATAATTCCTTCTTCATCATCAAAAACTTCTTCTACTTCAAAATCGATTAGTTCTAATTCTAACTCCTCCATATCAATAGAAATATCTTCTTTCTTTACGGTAAAATTACATGTATGATCAAACATAAAAACAACTGAACCAGAAGTTCCTAAGTTTCCATCACATTTATTAAAAGCCGCTCTAACATTAGCAACTGTTCTATTGTTGTTGTCAGTTGCTGTTTCTAAAAGCACAGCAACTCCGTGTGGTGCATAACCTTCAAATAAAACTTCTTTATAGTTTGCAGTATCTTTATCTGTTGCTTTTTTTATGGCACGTTCAACATTTTCTTTTGGCATGTTTGCAGCTTTTGCATTTTGCATAACTGCTCTTAATCTTGAATTTGATTCTGGATTTGCACCGCCTTCTTTAACTGCCATTACAATGTCTTTACCAATTCTGGTAAAAGTTTTTGCCATTGCGGACCAACGTTTCATTTTTCTTGCTTTCCTAAATTCGAATGCTCTTCCCATTTCTAAATATTTTTACTGTATTTTTTAATTATTTATTACAATTTAAAACTTGTTTTTATACTTGTAAAACACCCATGTTAAAAGGTTTTTCTATTGGTGCATTATTAGCAGCTTCAATTCCCATAGAAATCCAAGTTCTTGTATCTAAGGGATTTATAACTGCATCTGTCCAAATTCTTGCTGCTGCGTAATATGGAGAAATTTGATTGTCATAACGCGATTTTATTTTGTCAAATAACTCTGCTTCTTTTTCTGGAGTAATTTCTTCTCCACGTTTTTTAAGTGATGCAGTTTCAATTTGTAGCAAAACTTTTGCAGCTGAATTTCCGCTCATTACTGCTAATTCTGCACTTGGCCAAGCAACTATTAATCTTGGATCATACGCTTTTCCGCACATTGCATAATTTCCTGCACCGTAAGAATTACCAATTACAATCGTAAATTTAGGTACAACAGAATTACTTACTGCGTTTACCATTTTTGCGCCATCTTTTATAATTCCGCTATGCTCAGATTTACTTCCAACCATAAATCCTGTTACATCTTGTAAGAAAACTAATGGAATTTTTTTCTGATTACAATTGGCAATAAATCGAGTAGCTTTATCTGCAGAATCATTATAAATTACACCACCAAATTGCATTTCGCCTTTTTTGGTTTTTACTAATTTACGTTGATTGGCAACGATACCAACTGCCCAACCATCAATTCTAGCATAACCAGTTAAAATGGTTTGTCCGTAACCTTCTTTATATTGTTCAAATTCAGAATTATCAACCAAACGTTTGATAATTTCTAACATATCATATTGTGCATTTCTTTCTTTTGGAAGAATTCCGAAAATTTCTTCTTCCTTTTCTTTTGGAGGAAATGCTTCTTTTTTACTAAACCCTGCTTTGTCAGCATCACCAATTTTATCAACAATAAACTTTATTTTATCTAAAGCATCTTTATCATCTTTGGCTTTGTAATCTGTAACGCCAGATATTTCACAATGTGTAGTTGCGCCACCTAAAGTTTCATTATCAATAGATTCTCCAATTGCTGCTTTCACCAAATAACTTCCTGCTAAGAAAATACTTGCAGTTTTATCTACAATTAAAGCTTCATCACTCATAATTGGTAAATATGCACCACCAGCAACACAACTTCCCATTACTGCCGAAATTTGTGTAATTCCCATGCTGCTCATCACTGCATTATTTCTAAAAATGCGACCAAAATGTTCTTTGTCTGGAAAGATTTCATCTTGCATTGGTAAATAAACACCTGCAGAATCAACCAAATAAATAATTGGCAATTTGTTTTCTATAGAGATCTCTTGAGCTCTCAAATTCTTTTTTCCAGTGATTGGAAACCAAGCTCCAGCTTTTACAGTTGCGTCATTTGCTACAACAATACATTGTCTTCCTTTGATGTACCCAATTTTTATTACAACTCCACCTGAAGGACAACCTCCATGTTCTTTGTACATGTCTTCACCAGCAAAAGCTGCAATTTCAATAGATTTTTTATCTGAGTCGATTAGGTAATCAATACGCTCACGAGCAGTCATTTTTCCTTTTTCGTGATGTTTGTCGATGCGTTTTTGCCCTCCTCCTAATTTCACTTTAGCAAAACGTTGACGTAAATCTGAGGTTAAAAGTCTATTGTAATCTTCGTTTTTATTGAAGTTGATGTCCATTAAATATGTGTAAAATTGATTGGCTAAGGTACAAAAATGAGTCATTATTCATACTGATAAATTTCATGGAAATATATTCCTTGGAATATAAAATAATTATTTGTAATTTTGTATAGAATTTAAAACAATCAAAATGAAAATAAATAAAATATTATTCTACGCATCAACAGGATTATTAACATTATTAATCCTTTTTTCTGTAAGCATGTATCTATTTAATAATGAAGAGATTTCTAAAGCTTTTTCAAGTTTAGGTTTTCCTACTTATATTATTTACCCATTAGCTTTTGTTAAAATTTCAGGATTAATTGCACTTTGGTTTTTCCAAAAGAAAACAATTGTTGAATGGGCTTATGCTGGATTCTTTTTTAATTTTGTGTTGGCATTTTTTGCGCACTATATGATTGGTGATGGAGAACAAATGGGAGCATTATTAGCTTTGGTTTTTTTAATTATATCATATGTATACACCCAAAAAATAAAATAAATGAAAAAAATACTAGCATTTGCCGGAAGTAATAGTAAAACATCAATCAATAAAGAACTAGCAACATATGCTGCTAATCTTTTGAATGGTGTAGAAACAAGGATTTTAGATTTAAATGATTTTCCATTGCCAGTTTATGGAATTGATGAAGAAAAAGAAAATGGAATTCCTTTCAATTCACAAAAATTCTTGGATATTATAAAAGAGTCAGACGGAATCATTTTATCGCTAGCAGAACATAATGGTAATTTTTCTGTAGCTTTTAAAAATATATTTGATTGGATGTCACGTATTGAACAAAAATTATGGAACAATAAACCAATGTTGTTATTAGCAACTTCTCCAGGAGGAAGAGGTGGAGCTTCTGTTTTGTCAATAGCAAATAACGGATTTCCTCACATGGGAGGAAATGTTGTAACAACGTTTTCTTTAGCTAATTTTTACGATAATTTTAAAAATAATGAAATAGAAAACGCTGAATTAAAAGCAGCGTTTTTAAAAGCAGTTAAGGAATTTCAATTAGCAATTTAAATTTATAAATATGGGAGATATTTCTAAAGACATCAATTCAAAATTTAAGAACAACAAAGTAAAAGCACTTATCAATATTAAATACACTGCAAATTGGTTGAGTAGTAAGGAGATTGAGTATTTTAAACCCTACGGATTATCTCCACAACAGTATAATATTTTAAGGATTTTAAGAGGTGCTGCAAAGCCAATTAAAGTTCAGTTGATTAAAGAGAGAATGATTGAGCGAGCTCCAAACGCTACTAGGTTAATGGATAAATTATGCGATAAAAAACTAATTGAGAGAGAACGTTGTGAACATGATAGAAGAGTAGTCTATATTAATATTTCTACCAAAGGATTAAAATTACTTGATAAAATTGATGTAAGTACTGATATTAATTTTATGAATAAATTAAATGAAGAAGAAGCAAGTCTATTAAGTGAGTTATTAGATAAATTAAGATAAAAAAAATGAAAACATATAAAAGCATTAAGCATTTAGGAGAAAGTCCCTTAGTAAATATGGGACCAATTAAATTGCGACAACCAATACCAACGAATGAAGTAGAAAATGTAGACCCTTTTTTATTACTACATCATTATGGACCCTATGCAATTAGCGAGTTTAGTAATCCGTTTGATTTAGGGCCACATCCACATAGAGGATTTGAGCCAATTACTTTGTTGTTTCAAGGCGAACAATTACACCGTGATTCGTTGGGAAATGAAAGCGTTGTAAAATCTGGTGATGCTCAGTGGACAACTGCTGGAAGAGGAATCATTCATGCTGAAGGACCAACAAAAGAGTTTGTGAAAAAAGGTGGCGATTTAGAAGGAATTCAGTTGTGGTTAAATTTACCAGCAAAATATAAAATGATAACTCCAGCATATCAACATGCAAAAAGTGATGAAATGCCAATTATTAAAGATGCGTCTGGAAACATCAAATTGAAAGTTGTTGCTGGTGAACAACAAAAGAAGTTTGGAAAGATAAAAACACAAACTTCGGTAAATGTTTTTATGATTGAGGCAAATGGAAAAGGAGATTTAGAAATTGATATTCCAACTACTCATGAAAGTTGTGTGTATTTGTTAGATGGAGAAGTGAAAATTAATGATGAAGAAACTTTGTTTAAAGGAGAATCTCAAATGGCAGTTTTTAATACTGATGGAAATACGATTAAAATAGAAACTGCAAAACAGAGTAAATTAATTGTTGTTTCTGGTGAGCCGATTAAAGAGAAAGTTGCTCAATATGGTCCATACGTAATGAACACTCAAACTGAATTGTTAGAAGCTATGAGAGATTATCAAGATGGTAAAATGGGACATTTATATTAACAATTTTACACAACAATTTAAAAGCCCAAGAACTAATTCATGGGCTTTTTTGTTTTCATAAAAATATAGTATCTTGCTAAACTATTATGCATGCATAATAAATTTATTTACTTATGACAAAATACAAACACATTTTTAAACCGTTAGATTTAGGTTTTACAACCTTAAAGAATAGAATTTTAATGGGCTCTATGCACACAGGATTGGAAGAAGAAAAAAACGGAATTGAGCGTATTGCAAAATACTTTGGAGAAAGAGCAAAAGGTGGTGTTGGTTTAATTGTTACTGGAGGAATTTCTCCAAATAGACAAGGTTGGACAGCTCCTTTTTCTGCAAGAATGTCAACCAAAAAACATGCAGAAAGTCATAAGGTAATTACAAAAGAAGTTCATAAACATGGAGGGAAAATTTGCATGCAAATATTGCATTCTGGTCGTTATGGTTATCATCCATTTACAGTCGCACCCTCAAATATTAAATCACCAATTACACCATTTAAACCTTTCCAATTAACAGAATCTGGTATTAATAAAACAATAAAAGATTTTGTGAAAAGCGCAAAATTATCAAAAGCAGCAGGTTATGATGGTGTAGAAATTATGGGTTCAGAAGGGTATTTAATCAATCAGTTTATTGCAAAAAGAACCAATAAGCGAACTGATAAATGGGGAGGAATTTATGAAAATAGAATGCGTTTGCCAATAGAATTGGTGAAACAAACAAGAGAAGCAGTAGGAAAAGATTATATCATCATTTTTAGATTATCAATGTTAGATTTAGTTGATAATGGAAGTGATTGGGAGGAAATTGTTCAATTAGCAAAAGAAATTGAAAAAGCAGGAGCAACAATTATCAATACAGGAATTGGTTGGCACGAAGCCAGAATTCCAACGATTGCAACTTCAGTCCCGAGAGCTGCATTTACTTGGGTTACAAAGAGAATGAAACAAGAAGTTTCTATTCCGTTAATAACAACAAATAGAATTAACATGCCAGAAACGGCAGAAAGAGTCTTGGCTGATGGTGATGCAGATATTATTTCTATGGCAAGACCATTTTTGGCAGATCCAGAATGGGTAAATAAAGCAGCACAAGAAAGAGATGATGAAATTAATACGTGTATTGGTTGTAATCAGGCATGTTTAGATCATGTTTTTGAACAAAAAGTAGCAAGTTGTTTAGTGAATCCAAGAGCTTGTCATGAAACAGAATTGAATTACAACCCGACTGAAAATGTGAAAAATATTGCAATAGTTGGTGCTGGTCCTGCAGGTATTTCAGCAGCTGCTGTTGCTGCACAAAGAGGTCATAATGTTACTTTGTTTGATGCAGATTCAGAAATTGGTGGACAATTTAATATTGCAAAACAGATTCCTGGAAAGGAGGAGTTTTATGAAACAATACGATACTTTAAAAAGCAATTAGAACTACATAATGTTACTCAGAAATTAAATACTAGAGTTTCTGCAGAAGACTTGTCAAAAGGAAATTTCGATGAAATTATTTTAGCAACTGGAATTAAACCTAGAATACCAAAAATTAACGGAATCGAACATAAAAAAGTATTGAATTATTTAGATGTTTTAAAACATAAAAAATCAGTTGGAAAACGAGTTGCTGTTATTGGCGCTGGAGGGATCGGTTTTGATGTTTCAGAATATTTAACGCATGAAGGTGAAAGCACCTCTCAGAATATTGATGCTTGGTTAAAGGAATGGGGAATTGATAAATCTTTATCTGCTAGAAGTGGAACAGAAGGTGTTAAACCAGAGATAGAACCATCACCAAGAGAAATTTTTATGTTTAAACGGAGTAAAGGAAAATTTGGTGGAAACTTAGGTAAAACTACAGGTTGGATTCATCGTTCATCGTTAAAGAAGAAAAACGTTCAATTTATCAATCGAGTAGAGTATACAAAAATTGATGATGTTGGTTTGCATTATGTCCAAAATGATGAAGCGAAAGTTTTAGCAGTTGATAATATTATTATTTGTGCTGGTCAAACTCCATTTAAGGAATTGCTTAGTCCTTTACAAGAAGCTAATGTAAATGTCCATGTTATTGGTGGTGCAGATATCGCAGCCGAATTGGATGCAAAAAGAGCCATTGACCAAGGATGCAGATTGGCGGCAGAAATATAAAACTATTTTTAGTAAATCAATAACTAAGCAAAGCAAGATGAAATCATTTAAAATAGAAGAAATCAATTCATTATTAAACGGTGAATTATTAGGGAGTTGCTCCGAAGAAATTACTGCTCCAGAGCAGATTGAAAATGCCGAAAAAGGGCAAATCACTTTTATTGGTAGTAGGAAATTTGCTCGTTTATGGGACAATTCTAATGCTAGCGCTGCTATTGTTGATGAAAAATTAGATATTGAGCCAGGAAGTAATAAGGCATTTATTAAAGTGAAAAATGCAGATTTAGCGATGGCAATGTTGTTAGAAGCTTTTCAGCCTGAAGCCCCACATTTTGAAATAGACATTCATCCAACAGCAGTAATAGATGAAACTGTTAAGTTAGGAGATGGATGTAAAGTTGGAGCGAATTGCTATGTTGGTAAAAATGTAGTTTTAGGAAATGGTGTTATTTTATACCCAAATGTTTCAGTTTTTGATGATACAACTATTGGGGATAATACAATAGTTTGGTCTGGAACGGTAATTAGAGAAAGAAGTATGATAGGCGATAATTGTATTTTTCATGCAAATGTTAGTATTGGAGCTGATGGATTTGGTTACAGACCAAGTGAACAAGGATTGACTAAGATTCCACATATAGGAAATGTTGTTATTGGAAATAATGTAGAAATTGGTTCAAGTTCTTGTGTTGATAGGGGGAAATTTAGTTCTACAATTTTAGGTGACGGATGTAAGATTGATAATTTGGTTCAAATAGGGCACAATTCGGTATTAGGAAAGTTCTGTATTATGGCAGGAAATAGCGGTTTAGCAGGTTCAGTAACTTTAGGAGATGGAGTAATAATTGGCGGAAGTGCATCAATAAAAGATCATACAACGATTCATTCTGGAGCAAAAGTAGGTGCAGGATCAGGGGTTATTGCTGATGTTGCGGCAGGGAAAACAGTAGTTGGTTATCCAGCTGCAGATTCTAGAGAAATGATGAAACAATGGGTTGCTTTACGTAGACTTGCAAGAGGATAAATAAGCATGTAGTAAATATTTAATTTCGCTTTTACGCGAGATTTTTTTATGTAAAAAATGAATAAGGTTAATAGAAAATAAATGCCGATATTTGCTTTTCAACAATAAAAAAACAGAACGATTATGTCGATGAACAAAAATACTGTCCTTGGATGGGCAACATTTATTATGATATTTGTAGGGTTAGGTTTAATTGCACTTGGTGTTTTTAGATATAGAGATGTTTCTGGTTGGGGATTTGGTGCTGTTGGTGCTGGTTTCTTTGCTATTGCTTGGGTATTTAATGCATTAAAAGGAAGAGTGTAGTCTTCTGAAATTCAATCAAATTTATTTATAATTATGTCAGACGATAAGAAAGTCATCTTTTCGATGAATAAGGTTTCAAAAACCTATCAAAGTACAAACAAACAAGTTTTAAAAGATATTTATTTAAGTTTTTTCTACGGAGCTAAAATCGGAATTCTTGGTTTAAATGGTTCAGGAAAATCAACTTTACTAAAAATTATTGCAGGTAAAGAAAAAAACTATCAAGGTGATGTTGTTTTTTCTCCTGGCTATAAAGTTGGTTATTTAGAACAAGAACCAGAATTAGACGAAACAAAAACGGTAATGGAAATTGTAAAAGAAGGAGTTGCAGAAACAGTTGCGATTTTGGAAGAGTATAATAAGATTAACGACATGTTTGGTTTAGAAGAAGTATATTCTGATCCAGATAAAATGGAGAAGTTGATGAATCAACAAGCAGAGTTGCAAGATAAAATTGATGCTTCAAATGCTTGGGAATTAGACACTAAATTAGAGATTGCAATGGATGCATTACGTACTCCAGAATCAGATAAACTAATTTCAGTTTTATCTGGAGGAGAAAGACGTAGAGTAGCATTATGTCTGTCTCTTATACACATCTCCGAGCCCACGAGACAGGCAGAAATCT
>OLID01000899.1_pt1 | contig 9946 bp, 8 predicted proteins | sample 1609361 | NCBI WGS metagenome assembly OLID01 (sample SAMN05416778, study PRJEB24817) | seawater metagenome | isolation source: Sea water | place: Canada:Atlantic | collected 2013-07
GATTTCTGCCTGTCTCGTGGGCTCGGAGATGTGTATAAGAGACAGATCCTTGCGTTGTTTCACTTGCTTTTGAATGATCTTCATTTCTTGTTCTTCTGTTAGGTCATCTCCAGCACCAGTTTCTGTTTTCGCTAATAAAAAAGCAGATTTTACAGCTCGTAAAGCCTGTAAAGCAATGGTGTCTTTCAACTTCATTGCTGCTTTCATTTCTTCCATTATTTGTTTTTGCAAGCTCATATTTTATTGTTTTAGCAGGTCAAAGATACAATTCTATTGCTATTTTTTGAAGGTTCTCAAATATAAAATATGCTTGTTATAATCTATAATTGCTTTCCCTTTTTCTAAAATATCTGCACCAATAATACCGTGAACTTCTGCTGCTTTGTGTTGTATTAATGCAGTATTAACATGTGTAAGATCAAATAATACCAAGTGAAAATTTTTTGTTTTCCATTTCCCTATTTTTAAGGTATTATGCTCAGATTGTTGTGTTTCCATATCAATGGCTCCTGCTCCTGCTGCTTTGGTATCACTCTCTTTGGCATCTAAGTTAAAAAACTCAATCATATCTATTCCAACACAAGAATTTGAGGCGCCAGTGTCTAAAATAAAAGTTCCTTGAACACCATTAATTGCTGCATCTAGCTCTAAATGATTTGTGACCAATTTTCTTAAAGGAATTCTTGTATAGTTCTTTTTTTCTAATAGTTTTTTTAGACCACTCATTTAACTGTATTTTTGATCTTCAAAAATACAGCATTCATAAAGAAATAATAGCATCTTTTTATAGTACCTTATTTGTACTAGCTTTGGCTTAATTTTAGTGATAATTTTATGATTACAGACACACATACGCATTTATATTCTGAACAATTTGACCAAGACAGAGCTATTATGATACAAAGGGCAAAAGATGCTGGAGTTCATCGGTTTTTTATCCCTGCTATAGATAGCAGTTATACAGAAAGAATGCTTTCATTAGAAACGCAATACCCTAACGATGTGTTTTTAATGATGGGATTGCATCCTACTTCTGTAAAAGAAAATTATAAAGAAGAGTTACTTCATGTAAAAAAATGGATAGACAAAAGGCCTTTTTATGCAATAGGTGAAATTGGTATTGATCTGTATTGGGACACTACTTTTTTAGCGGAACAACAAAAAGCTTTTCAGACACAAATACAATGGGCTAAAGAGAAAAAACTCCCAATCGTTATTCATTGCAGAGATGCTTTTGATGAAATTTTTGACATATTAGAGTTAGAAAAAGGAGCTGATTTATATGGAATTTTTCATTGCTTCACAGGATCTTTAGAACAGGCTAAAAAAGCCATTTCATACAATATGAAACTAGGAATTGGAGGGGTTGCTACTTTTAAAAATGGAAAAATAAACACCTTCCTCAATCAGATATCATTAAAACATATTGTATTAGAAACAGATGCTCCGTATCTATCTCCTGTACCTTTCAGAGGCAAGAGAAATGAAAGTAGTTATATTACCTATGTGGTTGATAAATTGGCTACTATTTATGATGTTTCTTTTGAAGAAATTGTAACTATCACTACTAAAAATTCAAAGGAAGTATTTGGAATATAATAGTACATATTATAAAACCCCTATTGGGTTTGCTGAAATTATTGGAGACAAGAATGGTATTCAATCCATTGCTCTTTTAGATAATAGCACAAATGAGCAAGGTTTAGAAAAATTTAATTTGCCTCAGGATATTCCTGAATGTTTTCAAGAATGTGTGCTACAATTAAAAGAGTATTTTAAAGGAGAGAGAACTAAATTTGACTTGCTTTTAAATCCACAAGGCACCTCATTTCAGAAATTGGTTTGGAAAGAACTTTGTAATATTCCTTTCGGAAAAACAAGATCTTATCTAGCACAAAGCAAACTAATTGGTGATCCAAAGGCAGTAAGAGCTGTAGCCTCTGCTAATGGAAGAAATCCTATTTGGATAGTTGTTCCTTGCCATAGGGTCATTGGGTCAGATGGTTCACTAACAGGATATGCAGGAGGTCTCTGGCGAAAGAAATGGTTGTTAGATCATGAGAGCTCTGTAAAACAACAATCACTTTTTTAGACTAATTCTAAGATTGCTACGTTTATAATAATATGACAAAAAAAGGCTGGTTTTTAATCCTATTCTTTATTGGCTTTTATGCCAATAGCCAAAATACGTCATCAGACTTTAAATCTAAGAAATTTATAGTTTCTAAAGACACCATAAGATTTGATTCTGTTCCCATAAATCCGCAAAATTTTAAAGTGCTTGCAGGTCAAAAAATACTATATCCAACAGAATATGAAATTTTTTATAATGAAGCACTATTAATAATTAGTGCAGAAAAATACCAAGAAATTACCATAGAATACTTTTGGTTTCCTGCATTTATTACAAAAACCTATAGCCCATTTGATAAAAAGTTTATTGTTCCTAACAATAGCAATACAGGACAATTATACAGTCTTACAACCAACAATAAAGCTACTGAATTAAAATTATTTGATGGCTTAAAAACAAGTGGATACATTAACAGAGGCATTACCTCAGGAAACAATCAAAGTACGGTAGCAAACTCTTCTATGGATATAAATATAGAAGGAAAGCTCTCAGACAAAGTAGCTATTAGAGCCAATATCTTTGACACAAATATTCCGCTGCAAGAAAACGGATATTCACAAAGTATTACAGATTTTGATCGAATATTTATTGAACTCTATAGCAAAGATTGGCACGTAAAAGCAGGAGATATAAGTTTAAAAAATGAGAGTAGCTATTTTTTAGCTTTTGAAAAACAGGTGTCTGGTCTTGAAGTAGCTGCAAGCATAAATACCAATACAAAGATTGCTGCTTCTGGAGCTATTGTTAGAGGACAGTTTAGTTCTTATGATTTTGTTGGAATTGAGGCAAACCAAGGCCCTTATAAAATTTTTGGCCCCAACAACGAGCCCAATTTTGTAATTATTGCTGGTAGCGAAAAAGTATTTGTAAACGGTTCTAAAATTACCAAAGGTATAAATGAAGACTATCTAATAGATTACAATATTGGTGAAGTACGATTTAACACTACATTTCCAATAACCAATGATATGCGTATTCGAGTAGAATTTCAATTTTCTAATAGAAATTACACACGTTTTATAAGCTATGAAAAGGCAGAATATAAAACTAATAATGTTGAACTTTCTGGATATTTTTACAATGAAAATGATGTTAAAAATCAGCCAATACAAGTAAGTTTAACAGCTGCACAGAAACAAATTTTAGCCAATGCGGGTAACAATACCAATCTAATGGTTGGAGAAAGTGCTTATCCGGATGTATTTGATGCCAATAGAATTCTTTACAAGAAAGTACAGAGTGGAACCAACGACTATTTTGAATATTCTACCAATGAAAATGACAATCTATTTTCAGTAACCTTTAGCAATGTTAATAATAATGAAGGAGATTATATATTAAGTGAAACCTTTGCCAATGGAAATGTATTTGTATATGTGGGAGCCAATTTGGGAAACTACCAACCTATTACTCAATTAATAGCCCCAACTAAATTGCAAGTTGCTGTGCTAAATTCTTCCTATAAACCCTCTAAAAAAACAACAATTTTAACAGAGGTGGCTTTTAGCAATAATGATCAGAATTTATTTTCAACCAAAGATAATAACCAAAATAAAGGAATTGCAACAAAACTAGCATGGAAACAAACATTGCTAGATAAAAAATGGAAACTCTTAAGTGATGTAAATTATCTTTTTATTCATAGAAATTTTAATACTATTCAACGTTTTCAATCTGTAGAATTTAATAGAGATTGGAATCTAAACAACCCAACTGGAAATCAACAACAAATTGGGATTGATCTTAGCTTACAAAAAAGTGAAGATACTTTCTTAAACTACTCTTTTCAACAACTTCAATTTTCAGATAATTTTAAGGGAGAAAAGCATTTGATTACATCTAATGTGCAATTAAAAAATACTTCTTTTTATACAAATAGTAGTTTTTTATCTAATAATTCTGAGATACAAGACAATACTTTCTTAAGAGTTAAAGCAGGTATAGAACAACGTTTACTAAAGTCTTGGTTTGGTGGTTTTTTAAATATTGAATCTAACAACGGGGTTATAAAACAAACCCAAGAAGCCATTCTTACCAATCATCAATTCAAAGAATATGAGGGCTATATTGGCTTAGGAGACAGTACAAAAGTTTTTGCAAAAGTTGGATTTAATTATAGAGATAATGACAGTATAAGAAGCAATGCTTTTACCGAAATTAACAATAGAAAAACCTATTATTTAGATGCCAAGATTATTCAAACAGAACAAACAGACCTTTCATTATTTGCAAATTACAGAGAAACAGAGAATGCTTTTTCAGAAAATCAAAAAGCATTAAATTCTAGAGTCATTTACAACCAACGTTTTTTCAAAAACTTTATCACTCTTGGAACCAGTTATGAAACCTCTTCAGGAAATGTAGCGCAACAAGATTTTATTTATGTAGAGGTAGAAGCTGGGCAGGGTTTTTACACATGGATAGATTATAATGACAATGGAATTCAAGAATTTGATGAATTTGAGATTGCAGAATTTCAAGATCAAGCAAATTTCTTACGCGTTCCATTACCTAACCTGCAATTTATAGCAACTCAAAGTGCTAAAATAAACCAGTCTATTACGTTAAATGCAAACCAGTGGAGCAACAAAACTGGTCTTAAAAAAGTGCTTTCACATTTTTATAATCAATTCTTTTTAAGCAGTCGTAATGAACTAGAACGCGCTCGTAATTCATTTAATTTGAACCCGTTTAACATGAGTAAAGACAAACAAATAAGCGTCAATTTTACCATTAAAAACAGTTTGTACTTCAACCGAGGATTACAAAATTTTAGCGCAACATATACCTATGCAAAAGCAGAAAACAAACAGCAATATAGTATTGGTAGCCAAGATACAGACACCAATTACCAGCAAATAGATTTTCAGCATAAAGTTGGTAAATTTTGGCTAATTGATTTACAAGGAAAACTTTCAGAAAACAAGTTAGAGACAGAAAATTTCAACAATCGTAATTATGAAATAGATGTTATTGCATTTCAACCAAAAATAAGTTATGTCTTAAATAATGACAATAGGCTTGCAGCATTCTATCACATGAAAAATAAAGAAAATACACTCGCAGAATTTGAGAAGTTAAAACAACAAAAAATTGGGATTGAGTACTTTTATACTGGAAAATCAACTTCACAATTTAATGCTAATTTTACAACTTTTTTTAATGATTTTAGCGGAAACCCAAACTCCCCTGTTGGTTATCAAATGTTAGAAGGCTTGCAAGAAGGTACCAATTACACCTGGACTTTTTTATGGAATAAAAAACTAAACTCATTTTTAAATGTAACCCTCAATTATAAAGGAAGAAAAAGTTTAAATTCTAAAACAATTCATACAGGTACAATAAATCTAAAAGCTGTTTTCTAATTCGGCATAATTATTGATATTTGTAATCAAAAATAAATATAAAATGATGAAAAAATTAGTACTTATAGTATTCTGTTGTTACTCAACATTTGCAATTGCTCAAGAAGAATCTTTACCTCAAGATACCAATAAAAAAAATGAAGTTACCTTAAATGCACTTACACTAATTGCTTCTGGTTGGATAGACGTATCGTATGAGTATTTAATTAATAAAGAGTCTTCTTTTGGTATAGACCTCCAATTTGGATTTGATGAAAACAACAATTTTGATACCTACAGAAATTTCTCAATTACACCCAATTACAGAGTTTATTTTTCTAATAAATACGCTAGAGGTTTTTTTATTGAAGGTTTTGGAATGCTTCATCGCTACAAAGATTACTATTATGACTATAATTCAGACAGTTATAACTATGAGACAAAAAATATAACAGAATTTTCTTTAGGAATTTCTGTAGGTGGAAAATGGGTAACTAAAAGTGGTTTTGTTACTGAAATATTTGGAGGGATTGGAAGAAATATATTAAATAGTAATGATGATGATGGTTTTGATCCAATAAACATGGCAGGAAGAATTGGAGTCTCTATTGGAAAGCGTTTTTAATCAAAAAATACATTTAACTTCTTTGAAGTTAGTTACCTTTATTTTTTTTAAAAAGTTAAACCATTCCAAATGAATCGATTTAGTATTATTTACGCTCTTATTTTTTGTTTTCTAATTAGTTCTTGTACAAAACAACATAAAGATACTTCAACTGAAAAATTTCAATTTGCTACTCCTGCAGAAGTAGGCATGATTTCAGACAGCCTTGTCAAAATAGACAAAATGGTAATGGATTTTGTAGATGCAAAAAAATATCCTGGTGCTGTTACTTTAATAGCTAAGAACGGTAAAATTATTTATGAATCTGAGGTTGGTTGGTCAGATTCATTAAGAACTGAGCCCTACAGAAAAGACCACTTATTTAGAATGGCTTCCATGACAAAACCTATTGTTTCTGTAGCTGCCATGCAATTAATTGAGCAAGGGAAATTGAATTTAGATGATCCTGTTGGAAAATATATTACATCTTTCAATGAAACTGGAGTTTTGACTGATTTTAATCCAGCTGATAGCACATATACTTCTAAGCCGTCAGAATCTACTCCAACAATTCGTCAATTGTTAACCCATACTGCTGGAGTTCCATACGGTTTTATGAACCCCTCTGTAAATGGAGCTATCTATGACAAAAATGATATACCAGACTTAAGTACCAATCTTAATATGGACATTAAAGATGTAGCTTATAAATTGGGTGATTTACCACTAATGCATGAGCCTGGCAAAAAATGGATGTATGGTTTAAATACAGATGTATTAGGACGTGTAGTTGAAGTGGCCTCTGGCGAAAAACTTGACAATTATATTCGCACAAACATAACCAAACCCTTAGGAATTGAAAGATTGGATTTTTATTTTGACGGTTCTGAAAAAAAGAATTTAACCAAGGTTTATATTCCTATGAAGGATGGTACAAACATGCAAGTTGATCAAATGGGTAAAATGTACATCGCAGATTATCCTACTGATGGAGCCAAATCATATTTATCAGGTGGAAGCGGAATGACTGGTACTGCAAGAGATTACCTTTTATTTTGTCAAGCAATGTTAAACAATGGTGAATTAGACGGTGCACAAATATTGAAAAAAGAAACAGCAAAATCGATGCATGAAGACCAACTTGGTTCCGTTCCCTACCCTTGGGGACCAATGACTTTTGGTTTTGGTTTTGATGTTGCCAAGAATCACCCCTTTCGACCAAAAGGAACCTATAGCTGGGGTGGTGCATTCAGTACTGTATTTTGGATAGATCCAGTAAATGATTTAATTGTTATTCAATTAAGGCAAGTGCTATCGTCTCCATTTAATAATGACATCAATTCTAAACTAGAAAAAATTGTTTATGGTGCATTAGCTGACCCAAAATAGGAAGATAAAAATCTATATTAAAAAAGCCTCATCATTATGATGAGGCTTTTTTAATATTCTAAACTGGTGCAATTGTTTACATTTTCATCAACCAAGTTTTTGCATCAACTGCTTGTGCAATCATCTCTTTTAATTCAGAAATCTCAACACGCTCTTGTTTCATGGTATCTCTATGACGTATAGTAACCGTGTTGTTTTCTAGGGTTTCATGGTCTACGGTGATACAGAAAGGAGTTCCTGCAGCATCTTGTCTTCTATAACGTTTTCCGACAGCATCTTTTTCATCATAAAACACATTAAAATCCCATGATAAGTCTTTCATGATTTGACGAGCAACTTCTGGTAAACCATCTTTTTTTACCAAAGGTAAAATAGCTGCTTTGGTTGGCGCTAAGACTGCTGGAAGTTTTAATACTATTCTGGTTGTATTATTATCTAATTCTTCTTCAACCAACGAATTAGAGAAAATTGCCAAAAACATCCTATCCAATCCAATAGACGTTTCCACTACATATGGTGTGTAACTCTTATTTTCTTCATGATCAAAATATTGCAATTTTTTACCAGAAAATTCTTCATGAGCTTTTAAATCAAAATCTGTTCTTGAATGAATTCCTTCTAATTCTTTAAATCCAAAAGGGAACTTAAATTCAATATCTGCCGCCGCATCTGCATAATGAGCCAATTTATCATGATCGTGAAAACGATAATTATCTTGCCCCATCCCTAGAGATAGATGCCATTTTAAACGGTTTTCTTTCCAATGCTCATACCAATCTTTCTGAGTTCCTGGTTTTACAAAAAACTGCATTTCCATTTGTTCAAACTCACGCATTCTAAAAATAAATTGTCTTGCTACAATTTCATTTCTAAATGCCTTTCCGGTTTGTGCTATTCCAAAAGGGATTTTCATTCTCCCTGTTTTTTGAACATTTAAAAAGTTTACAAAAATTCCTTGTGCAGTTTCTGGACGTAAATATACTTTCATAGAACTCTCTGCAGAAGCACCTAGTTGAGTGCCAAACATTAAGTTAAATTGCTTCACATCTGTCCAGTTTTTAGACCCTGTTAAAGGATCTGCAATTTCTAATTCTTCTATTAAGGCTTTTACATCGGCTAGATCTTCATTTTCTAAAGATGCTCCCATTCTTGAAAGAATTGTTTTAATTTTTTCTTGATATCCAACAACTCTTCCGTTGGTAGATAAAAATTCTTCTTTATCAAATGCTTCCCCAAAACGTTTTGCAGCTTTTGCTACTTCTTTGTTTATTTTTCCTTCTATTTTAGCACAATAATCTTCAATTAATACATCTGCTCTGTATCTTTTTTTTGAATCTTTATTATCTATCAATGGATCGTTAAAAGCATCTACATGTCCTGAAGCTTTCCAAGTGGTTGGGTGCATTAATATAGAAGCATCTAAACCTACGATGTTTTGATGCATCTGCACCATTGCTTTCCACCAATAATCTCTGATATTTTTCTTTAACTCTACTCCGTTTTGAGCGTAATCGTATACCGCACTTAAGCCATCATAGATTTCACTAGATTGAAAAATATAACCGTATTCTTTTGCATGAGATATTACTTTTTTAAACTGATCTTCTTGTTGTGCCATAATGTTGGTAAAGATACAGGAATAAAGAAATTTTTCAAGAAAAATTAGTGCTACTTTATGTATTTTATGAGTTCTGTATTTCTTGTTTTTTAGTATCTTCACATAAAAAGCTAAGAAAATGAAAAGATTACAAGATCTTTTTAATCTTTTTTATCCGTCTGTTTGTCTTTGCTGTGAGCAATACTTATTAGATCAAGAAAAAATAATTTGTATAGAGTGTAGGTTAGATTTACCATTTATAGACAATGGTGATGTTACCAACAATCTATTAACACAAACTCTAGAAGGGAGGGTTCTTCTAGAAAAGGGGGCATCATTTTTATATTATCATCCTGTTGGAAAAGTAAAAAAGCTTATTCATCAATTAAAATATAAAAACAACGAGTCTGTTGGTGAATTCTTAGGAGAATGGTTTGGTCAAAAATTATTAGAAACTGCTAAATTTAATGATATAGATTATATCATTCCAGTACCTCTTCACAAGAAAAAACTAAGACAACGAGGCTATAATCAATTAACTAAATTTGGAGAACGTTTAAGTACTATTTTAGATATTGAATATCTTGAAGATGTTTTATTACGAAGTTCTGCTTCAAAAACTCAAACTTTTAAAAACAGAGTAGAAAGATTTAAAAACCTTATGATTAATTTTAGCATTGTAGATACAGAACTATTAAAAAACAAACATGTTCTTTTAATTGATGATGTAGTTACCACTGGCGCCACCCTTGAGGCTTGCTGCAAACAATTGTTAAAAGCAGAAAATATAAAAATTAGCATAGTTACCATTGCGTTAACTGAGTAAAAATTAACAAAACTCTGACATAATATTCCAAAAAATATATTGTTTATTTGTA
>OLID01000902.1_pt1 | contig 9935 bp, 10 predicted proteins | sample 1609361 | NCBI WGS metagenome assembly OLID01 (sample SAMN05416778, study PRJEB24817) | seawater metagenome | isolation source: Sea water | place: Canada:Atlantic | collected 2013-07
CGAGATTTCTGCCTGTCTCGTGGGCTCGGAGATGTGTATAAGAGACAGGCAATATACATCAGTAAAAAAAGTACAGAACAAAAAATTGCAGCCGTGTTTAACTGCTCGTGTAATTTTCTATTTCCTTTTTTTATGGCAAAAACTGCAAAAATTAAAAGTAATGCTGTAACTCCGTTTATACTTGCATAAATTGGTGGTAAAAAAGATAAAGGTGCTACATTAAATCCCATTTTTTTTAAGTTTACACCAAACAAAATTGCAACAACTAAAGGAATAATTATTGATAAAAAAATAATTATTTTATTGTATTTTTTTTCTTGATTAGTTATTTCTTTACTCATTTAACAAGATATTAATATCTTCTTTTAATTCTTTAATTTGATCTGGAAAAACTCCTTCTTCTAATGCTCTATAATACATTATTGGATTGCCGTGCTCATCTCTTCGAGATCTAATATTCCCTTCTTTATCAATTAAAGCAAATAGTCCAGAGTGTTCAAAACCGCCGTGATCACCGTCACTATTTCCTGCATACAATTTAAATCCTTTATTAGATAAATCATACACATATTCTTGACTTTTACCAGTTAACATATGCCAATTACTATTTGTAATATTGTGTGTTTTTCTGTAGGCGCTCAAAACTTTTGGAGTATCTATATCTGGTGTAATAGAAAAAGAAGCAATTCCAAAGTTAGGGTTCCCATAAAACTCATTTTGTACATCAATCATTTTTTTATTCATAATTGGGCAAATTGATGGACATGTTGTAAAGAAAAATTCTACAACATACACTTTTCCTTCAAAATTTTTATTCGTAATGGCATTTCCGTTGTGATTTGTGAACTCAAAATCTGGCACTTTATTAAAAGTAACCAAATCTGATTTTTGAAATTTCTTTACAACCTTAGGAACTACATAAATCCCAAAAATTAAAATAACAAATGAGACACCAACATAAGAATATTTTTTTTTCATCTTATTTATATTTTACGTTTAAAGCGTTTTTCTTTTTCCATCGATTTCTTTAATTGATAGTAAATAATCTCAATATCTTTTTTCATCTTGTTTTTAAGAGAATTTACAGAACTCATCTTGTATCCATACAATCTTCCACCATCTGTATCTTCATCGTCTTTTCTTCCACGTAACCTTACTTCTCTATCAATAATAAAAGTATAACCTGAGCTTAAATCTTGGTTGATTGTATATGGTGTATCAAAACTATCAAACATCTTTTTTATTTCTTCAGCATTCATAAAAACAAATCTCCAATTGTCAATATCTCTATAAGTACTTAGTTTCTTTTTTAAAGCTTCAACCTCTAATTCAGTTCCTTTTGGTGCAATTAAAACAGATTGAAAATAAAGACTTTTACGATATCTTTTATAAATAACTTCGTTTAAATTAAAAATACCTGCTTTGTTTTTTTCAATATCAGTTCCTAAAAAACTAACTACAGAAAAATGGTCTTTAAAAGAAGTATTTCCTTTCACATCTTCAACTTTTTCTGTAAGTATTGGTAAGTTTGCGTGGTGATAAATCCCTAACGAAAGGAAAATATAGAAGATTAACGGGCCTAAAAATAGTGCCGATAATATAACTGCTTTCTTCGTTTTATTATTCTTCATGATGCAAAAAAAAAGGTGGTAAAAACCACCTTAATATATATTATTAGAAATTAGTAATTCCATTTTGTTAAAGGAGACATTATATCAAATAAATATCCTCCTTCAATTAGTAGTAAAGCTACTAAATAACAAATTAAAAAGACTGCTGTCCAAACTACAGATCTTCTAAACCATTTTTTTTCACCTTCCATGTGCATAAATGCCCAAGTAATTCCGTAAGCTTTAAATAAAGTTAAAATGATGAATATCCAGTTTAGAGGACTTGTTCCTAAAAAACTTGTTAAATGTAAACTTGCTGGTTTAATAATACCGAAAATAACTTCTACAATTGTTATTACAGAAAGTATTATAAATACCATCCATATTCTTTTTGTATTAGATTCGTGTGCGTGCGCCATTTTTATAATCTTTTTATAATCTTTTTATAATTAAACTAAGTAGAAGAATGTGAATACAAATACCCAAACTAAATCTACAAAGTGCCAATATAACCCTACTTTTTCTACCATTTCATAATGTCCTCTACGTTCATAAGTTCCTAGAATTACATTAAAAAAGATGATGATATTTATCAATACTCCAGAGAATACGTGAAACCCATGAAAACCTGTAATAAAGAAAAAGAAATCTGCAAATATTGGATTTCCATATTCGTTTACCTGAAGGTTTGCGCCTTCAACAACTTGTTTTGCATTTAATAAATAACGTGCCCCTTCTTCTTTAGAAAGAATTATTTTTTGTTTAGTTGCTAAATCTATTTTTTCAATTCTGATTAAAACATCAGCATTGTTTTTATATGAATTTACAACTTCGTTTACAGAATAGCTTGGTAAAGTTTCACCGCTTTCGTTCCATAAACCATTTTTCTTTGTATGCTCTACTCTTTCCTCATGTTCATCAACGACAAAATCAGATAATGCAATTTGGTGCATTGCCCCATGACCATCGTCTTTTACAAATTGTAAAATTTTACCATCTGTAGTTTGAACAGCTCCGTAAGAACCTTTGATAAAGTTTTTCCATTCCCAAGCTTGAGATCCTAAGAAAATCAATCCTCCAATAATGGTTAATAACATGTAAACTGTTACTTTCTTTTTCTTCATTTGATGACCAGCATCAACAGCTAACACCATTGTTACAGAAGAAAAGATTAAGATAAATGTCATTAATGCTACATAATACATTGGTGCGTGTACACCATGTAAAAACGGAAAGTGAGTAAATACTTCATCGGCAATTGGCCAAGAGTCAATAAACTTAAATCTTGTTAAACCGTAAGCGGCTAAAAATCCAGAAAAAGTTAATGCATCTGATACGATAAAAAACCACATCATCATTTTTCCGTAACTAGCTCCAAAAGGTCTATTTCCACCACCGTTCCAAGTAGTTTTGTCTTCAGAATTTACAGCAATAGTTGCTCCCATAAATATCTTTGTTAATTGTTTTTTAAAAGTTTGTCAAAATTACGTAATTTTCATCATCTAATAAAATAGAAAAAGAAAAATAGATAAATCCAAAGTACTCCAACAAAGTGCCAAAATATCGCACCTAGCTCAAAACCAAGCATTTCCAAGGGATTATACTTAGATTTAAAATGATTATAAATTACAACTAATAGCACAATTAATCCTGCAATTAGGTGTAAAACGTGCATAAATGTTATTCCGATAATGAAAGATGTCGAAACTGTACTGTTTGGTCCTGTAAAAAATAGTCCAGCATTTCTTAACTGAAGAAATCCTTCGTATTGATAATAAATAAATCCAACACCTAAAATTAATGTAGTAATTATAAGTAAAAAACTTGCTTTTGTGTTGTCTTTTTTCAATAACATTTGCGCAATAATAAATGTTAAACTACTTAATACAATTAATACTGTACTGATGTAAAAAGCAGCTGGCAAATCAAACGACACCCAGTCTTCTCTTTTTCTACTTACTACGTAAGCACTTGTTAATCCAGCAAAAAACATTGTCATACTAATCATTGAAATCCATAACATTGGCTTCGCTGATTTTTGTTTCGCTACTTTTAATTCAGTTTTTAAACTTTCTTGACTCATTAGATTTAATGTAAAAATTTATCAATTACGTATATTATTTGCACTAATGTTATATAAATCACACTTGATAACATTAGCTTTCTTGCTTCGATGTTAGATTCTGTTTTATGTAATTGAATTCCGTAAAACAACATAGAGCATCCAACTAAAGCAATAATTACTGCTGTTGCAGGGTAAATATAAAATGCTCCTGTTACTTTTAAAACAGGTGCAATTGAAACTAAAATCATTATTAACGTATAAAAGATAATTTGCTTTATCGCTCCTTTATCTTTTTTATTCATCGGCAGCATATTAAATCCTGCCTTTTGATATTCTTCAAATTGTAGCCATCCGATTGCCCAAAAATGTGGAAATTGCCAAAAAAACTGAATTAAAAATAAAAACCCAGCTTCAATGCCAAATTGATTTGTTGCCGCAACCCAACCTAACATAAAAGGGATTGCTCCTGGTATTGCTCCTACAAAAACAGCTAAAGGTGTTACAGATTTTAATGGTGTGTAAATACTTGTGTATAAGAAAATTGAAATTGCTCCGAATAAAGCAGACTTCGCATTAATGTTATATAAAATTGCAATTCCTAAAATCGTAAATAAAAACGCAATTGTTAATGCAGTAGAAACAGACATTCTACCAGTTGGCAAAGGTCTATTCATTGTTCTTTTCATTAAAGAATCTGTGTCTTTTTCAATCACTTGATTAAATGCATTAGATGCACCAACCATAAAATAACCTCCAATAGCTAATTGAATAACAATAAAAGTATCAACAATTTCTGCCGCTAATAAGTAACCAGCAATTGATGAAAAAACAACACTTAAAGACAATCCAACTTTTGTAAGTTGCTTAAAATCTGATATAAAGTTTTTAATTGTTGATTTATTTTCTATGTTAGAAATCGCGCTCATTTGTTTTTTCAAATCTTTTGCAAAGATATTTTATTCTCTTGTATTTTCTTGCTTTTTACACCATAAAAAACACCTTAGATTTATTATTAAAATATTTCAAAAAAAACTTTGGTATTTGCTTTTTTGTTTTAACTTTGCACCCGCATTGAAAGATATGTGAGTTCATTAAAATTATAAAATATACTGCGCGAAAGTAGCTCAGGGGTAGAGCATCACCTTGCCAAGGTGGGGGTCGCGGGTTCAAATCCCGTCTTTCGCTCTATTCTATATATAAAACATACCAATGCTCAAGTGGTGGAATTGGTAGACACGCCGGACTTAAAATCCTGTGCTCTTTGGGGCGTGCGGGTTCAAGTCCCGCCTTGAGTACTAAAGGTCCTAACATTAATTTGTTAGGACTTTTTTTATGGAAAATATTTAGAGAATTGAAAACATAAAAAACCCACTCTAAGTTAGAGTGGGAAAATTGCTATGAAAAAGAAAGTGGTTTTTACACCACATTTCAAATATACAAGTTTTTAACTAAACGTTAACTGTTTTTTTAAAAATAATGTTTTTTTAAAAATCAAAGTACCAATTGAATAAGTCTGCTTTTATTCCTAAAGAAAACCAAACTGAATTTGCATTTTCAAAATTTAAAGTAGCTGAGTCTGGAGAGAATTTTCGATATGTAAACCCTCCAAAAAGGCTCAAGTTATTTGATGCATTAAGCAAGTACTTTGCTTGAAGATCAGCAATAAAAATTGTTGCTTTATTTCCTTGACCTACTTCATTATTATTATCGCCTTTTCTAATGTCGTACGATTTATAAATATCACCTCCATTACTAATATTAGCTACATCGTCAAACCCTTTTTGACCTAAAGTTATTTTACCACTTGTAGACCATCTTCCAAAGTTATAATTTGCTATTGCTATTGCTTCCCAAAAATTAGCACCCCAAGCATGACTTAGAGGCTGACTATAATTTCCGTAATTTAAGATTGGGTCTTTATGTGCAAAAGTATAAGGTCTAACTGTATTTAACTCTGCTTGTAGATACAAATCTTTTACATTAAATGCATCAAAGTATTTAGCACCAAATTGGAAGCCAAATTTATTTCCCCAATAGCCTAAATCGCTAATTTTTCCAAAAGAGAATTCATCTACAACCAGTTGAGAATATAAAACTAAGTTTTCTTTCAACTTATATTTTGCTGTTAACCCTAACATTGCATTTCCAGCATCTTCGCCTCTACTAAATTCTACTGATCTATAAAACATTAAAGGATTCATAAACCCTATATCAAAACCTTGATCTCCTTTAGAAATCGCTGTTTCAAAAAATCCAATATTTAATTTTTCTGTAAGATTAATACTTAAATAATGTATGGCAATATATTTTCTTGGGTGTTCATTATTTACAACAACTGGATGTCTTACATCTGTTCCCCAAAGCCAAATATTAGTGTAATTAAATTTCCAAAAATTTAAATTCATTTTTAAATAGGGCATTGGTGATGAAACGTCTGAAAGTAATAAAGACCTATATCCATCTCCAATAAAATTTTTACCATTTCCAAACTGAAATTGCAAAAATTTATTTGGTGTATATGCTAAATAACCTTCAGCAACAGGATAATCAAATGCATCTGTTTTAAAACCTTTTGCTTTTCCCCTACCTGGAACTAACCCTTCAGAGAAAGCTGGTTTAAAAGTATCAGATCGGTTTGAAATATAATCATTTATATAACCGGCAAATCTTCCTTGACTTTCATAAACTGTTGCTGAAAATGAAAAATCATTTCCTAATCCACCATTAATGGTTAAAACTCTTGAATTATTAAATGTGTAAGAAATATTTTCTGAATTATCTTTACCTAATTGCACATCTAATAAAAAATCTAAATTAAACCAATAACCATCTCCTCTTACTTCAAGTAGGTGTTCATTCCACAATTTTCTTGTTAACCAAGTTTCTTTATCTGGTTTTAAAAATTTGCTTTTTGCTAAATCTAAATCATAGACAGTATTTATATCGTTATATACATAAGGTTTTACTGCTGTGTGTCCGTTTGCACTTTTATTTAAGGCAAAGTCATAATTGATATATCGTTGATGTGTAAACGGAATATTTAATTGACTGTTATGCTCTATAAAATCTGATTTATCTTTATTATTAGAATTGCTAAAATTCAGTAAATCTTTTTTATGAGACTTAATCTCCACAACTTCTTCTACAACTTCGTTACCAATCTGTGTTGGAAAGTTTAAAGGCAATGCAAAACGCATTTCAATATTATTGTTGTTATAGTTTGCTGGAGTAATTACTGGAAATGTTTTAAACACCCTAGTAATTTCATCTAGTAACTCTTTGTAAGGTGAATTGGCATAAATCAATTTAAAAACTCCAGTATTGGTCACTATAAAAACAACATTAATTGTCCCTTTAAATTTTTCTCTCTCTAAAATAATTGGCGAGTTGAATTCTTTAAAAAATAATTCTCTAGTTGTTTTATAAAAACAAGATTCTATTTTATCAATGTTTTGGTTTTCACAGTTTTTAAATACAGGATGCTTTTCTGTTTGAGCTGATAAAAACATTGGAATTAAAAATAAGTATACAAAAAAGTACTTTTTCATTGTTGCTGTTTTTAAAGTTTAGTAACTCTATTATTTTTTAACTGATATTGTTCTTTGCTTTCTGAGCATTCTGCAATTCCTTGTTCATCAAAATTTAAACGATGCCCAAACTCACTAATCCAACCAATTTGCTTTGAAGGATTCCCAACAACCAAAGCATAGGGAAGAACTTCTTTTATAACAACCGCTCCTGCTCCAATAAAAGAAAACTCTCCAATATTGTTTCCACAAACTATTGTTGCGTTTGCACCAATACTTGCCCCTCTTTTTACAACCGTTTTTACATATTGATTTTTTCTAACAACAGCACTTCTTGGGTTTATTACATTGGTGAATACCATTGAAGGGCCAAGAAAAACATCAGCTTCACAAATAACTCCAGTATAAATAGAAACGTTATTTTGCACTTTAACATTGTTGCCCAAAATTACTTCTGGCGAAACCATTACATTCTGACCAATATTGCAATTTTCTCCAATGATACAATTTGGCATAATGTGACTAAAATGCCAGATATTTGTTCCTTTTCCAATACTGCAACCCTCATCAATTACTGCCGTTTCGTGTGATTTGAAATTACTCATTTTAATATTCTTGATTGGCTTTTGTTCTTTCAATTATTTCTTTTGCAGAAGAAGTTCCAATTCTTTCAACACCTAAAGTAATCATTTTTAAAACATCATTCTTTGTTTTTACACCTCCAGCTGCTTTTATCTTTAAAGGCTTAGTATTGTCTGACATTATTTTTATAGCTTCAAATGTTGCTCCATTGGGTTTGTTGCCTTCAGTTTTATAAAAACCAGTTGATGATTTTACAAATACATTTTTGGCCTTTTCTTCTCCAAAATTATCGACAACAACTCTTCTTATCAATTTAGATATTGATGCAATTTCTTCATTATTTAAAGCTGCGACTTCAATTATCCATTTTACAGTTTTACTGTTTATTAAACCTAATGATGTTGCCTTAATTATTTCTTCTTTAACAAGATCTGTATTTCCTTTTTGAAACGCTTTATAGTTTACAACAAAATCCAAATCATCTGCCCCTAAATCTATAGCTTGTTGTGCTTCTATCAATTTTTCTTGAATTGAATAAGTACCTTCATGAAATCCAATAACTGTTCCTACTAAAACATTAGAATCTGCTTTTATAATTAATTCTTTTGCAAGAGAAATGTAATTTGCTCTTATCATTACTAATTTAAAATTGAAAGCGATTGCTTCTTCAACTAGTTTTATAATAATTTTCTTGGTTTCTTCTACAGAAATAGCTGCTTGTTGAGCCGTTTTTAAATAAGTGGAATCTAAATATTGTGATATTTCCATTGGCGTTGCTTCTAATACAAAAATAGTAAATATTAAGCGCATTAAAAAGAACAACCTTGCTGATTGCTTTTAGAAGTATTTTTCAAAAAAATTATTGAATGATAAATGTTATTGGCAATGTAAACTTTACATTCACTGGAACTTTTCTTTGCTTTTCTGGATTAAATAGTTTTTAGTTATAAGATAGAATTCAAAAAGGGTTCAAATAAAAAAGAGCAACCAAATTGGTTGCTCTTTTTTATTCTATATTCAGTTAAATGTTATTCAACATTAAATGAGATTGGTAGTGTATATTTCATTCCAACAGGAACTCCTCTTTGTTTACCAGGAATCATATTCGGTAATGATTTTACAACTCTCTCAGCTTCTTTTTTAAGTCTAGGATGTGGTGCTCTAAAAGCATTAATCTCAGTAATTTTTCCTTTAGGATCAATTCTAAATTGTACCCAAATTTTCTTTTTACCAGGAGTTAGCCCTAATTCTCCAGCTAAATCACTGTTAAATTTTTTACCAACATGTTTTCTAATTTTACTATTAAGACAATCACTTTTTTGTTTTCTAGTGCCTGTACATCCAGGAAAAACAGGAACTTCTTCAATAACTGCAAAAGGTACATCTTCTAAGATCTCTTCAGCTTCTTCAACCTCAACGATTTCTTCAACTTCAACAGCTTCTGTTTCATCTGTTTCTGTTGTTTCAATAACAGTTTCTTCAACTTCTTTTTCGTCTTCTACGATTTCAATTTTTTCTGGTGCTGGTGGTGGTGGTGCTTTTGGTTTAACTTCCTCAATACGTTCTGTAATTGGAATATCTTCTTCCATTAAATCTTGCATGTTTGCATCACCAAACCCGTCTATAACTCTGTCGTAGGTTTTGTTTTCCATTGCTACATATGTAACAAAAAGTGCTAAAACCAAACCTAATTGAATAAACAATTTCGAGTAATTCTCTAAATTTGATTTTGGATTTTTCTTAATTTCCATCCTAATGTTTTTTTAATAGTTCGCTAATTTAATTAATTTCTTATGACTTATGCAAGTATTAACGTTAAATAGCATTAATTTTTTTATAAATTGACTTAAAAACTATCAATGCCATAAAAACTCCAGCCGTATTTGCAACAACATCTAAAAAACTTGCTGTTCTATAAGTTGTAAGAGTTGTTTGAAGAACTTCAATAATTATGCCATAAAACACACAACCAAAAGCGATTATGTATTTTACTTTATTTTTCTCCTTGGAAACAGGAAAACTAAGCAGCCAAGTTAACGCTAAGATAAAATATGCAATTGCATGGTATATTTTATCTGAATTAGATAAGTTTATTGGAAAAGATTCTATTTTCCTTAAACTTAAATAGCATATAATAACTGTTATACCTGT
>OLID01000904.1_pt1 | contig 9927 bp, 9 predicted proteins | sample 1609361 | NCBI WGS metagenome assembly OLID01 (sample SAMN05416778, study PRJEB24817) | seawater metagenome | isolation source: Sea water | place: Canada:Atlantic | collected 2013-07
ATCTACACAGAGTAGATCGTCGGCAGCGTCAGATGTGTATAAGAGACAGAGACGAATCTTGACTCGGGAGCAGCTTATGGACAGCAGTGAAAACTTTGAGAGTTTTGATCGCGCCGTGGATGCTCAAATTAGCAATCTAAGAAAATGCTTCAAAAAACATGATCCAGAAAATAAGTTCATTCAAACGAAACATGGTTCAGGTTATTATTTTGATGCAAAAGTAAACAAATTGAGCTGAAATGCTTAATCAGCTTCGCTCTATTATCAACACCCCTTTATTAAAGCTAACGACGTTAATTGTGATACTAGTTGTTATTTTTCAATGTATTATAAGTTTTCATAATTTCTTTTTGTATACGCCGTCAAAGGATGGACGAAGCACCGCATCAACTGTAGCAACTCAAATTCTTGAAACACAAAGCAAATACCTTTCAAAAATGGATTTTATAGAGTACGTTGAAAAATTGAATCAATCTCGAATTAGTGTTCGTGGTCATAAAATTCATTACAGCATGACAAGCCGCCCACACTGCTCAGGTCAGCATAGACCCAATACAATCATTGAGCTTAAGCGTAAAACCTGTCACACATTCAAATATGATGATAAGTTATATGTGAATATCTATACAGAATTACCCAGAGTCATTAGCAGCGCCGTTACCTTCCCCATGGTGATTAGTTTATTTATATTTATTATGATCATCTTCTATGTGTTTTATGTCATAAGAATCTTCACCTTTAGTATTCAATTTTCGCGCTGCTTAGCCAAGTTTGATTTTAACAATCACTATGTTGACTGTGCAGTTCTACGAGAAGACCATCTCACTTCAAAAATTAGAAACGTGATTGTCCGTTCTATTAATAAAATAGCGACAGCCCAAAAAGCGCGTGCCAAAATATTGGCGAATACGTTACATGATTTGAGATCACCTTTGCATAGAATTAAGTTAAGAATGCAGTTAAAACAAGAAGACTTAGATCCAAAAGATGATCAAGATTTCAAAGAAATAGAGCTGATTACCTCAACGCTATTACTATACGGAAAAGATGACTGGCTTTTTAATGAGGCAGTCGAACCACTTATCATCAACCAGCTATTAGATGAAATATACACGGACTACAAATCGTTGAACAAGCAGATTACGCTGCATACACCAAAATCAAATATAATTATATTAGGCAAAAAAAATGCCTTAAAAAGAGCGATGACCAATATTATTAATAACGCCTATCAACATGGCTCTGAAGTAGAAATAAAATGTAAGGCTAAAACGGATTGGATTAAAATAAATATCATAGATAACGGCCCTGGTATTCCCGAAGATAAAATGCAAGCGGTATTTGAGAGCTACACCTCCCTTAAAGGAACAACGGGTATTGGATTAACTATTGCCAAAGAAATTATTGAATATCACCAAGGGGAGATTAATCTCAAAAATAGCAAGAGAGGGTTAGATGTTGAAATTAAACTACCAATCTGACCGAACCATTCGGATCGCAACCTACTTAATATTGTATGTTAGTATAAAATGCCTTTTTATCATTTACCAATTAACGGCCATTACCTCTAATACCGAGATTATTTCGGCAAACTTTATTAATCAACATATTGTCGGGATTTCACCTTATTTTGATATTATCGATATCATCATACTGCCCCTGCTCATTGTCATATTAATCATTACTGGATTTTGTCGGGATGTTTATAGTTGGCGATCAATTTTTATGTTTGTCTCTATTGTATCTTTAGCCATGATTTCTTTTCATTTTAATTCTATGGTTATTTCATTTTTAATTATCCCTTTAAGTTTAACGATCTTTAGCATCACCTTATCCAGTGCGATAAAGTTACAAACCAGAAAACGTGCTGCTATTAACATGGTTTATCTATTCTATGGGGTATTTATCTTTTTATTTCCCCAGTTATGGCAAATATTTTATTCGAAACGATTCCTAACGATTGAAGCTTTAGAGTCTTTTTCTGAGTTTTTTTACTATGGCGCCTATACACTACTCACCATTTTTTCAATTATATATCTATATGGAATTATCAAATCTGGGAATATAAAAAAAATTAAAAACCATACCGTTCGATTTTTAATTGCAACGTTAAGATTTCCACTCAAAAGTATTCAATTAAGTAAAATTAGTACCTTGATTTTTTTATTTTCGTTCATTCAGCTATCGCGGTTTATACGCGTTAATATTGCCCAAGAGCTTGTTGATCCATTTGATATTTCACTCAGCTTATTGTTATGCCTTGAATTTATCACTATTACCAGCTTTTGCTTAATGGGTGCATATTGCGTTAAAACTCGAAACACAATATTGATTAAAATAATCAATGCTGGCTTTATTATTTTTATTGTAGGGCTATTAATATTTCTTAAACAAATATATTCCAGCCCAGATTTATCAAAAGCATTATTCTATATCATCTCAATTACGTCATCTGGTTTACTTGTATTCGGCAGCGCTAATTATATTGCGAGTAATTTTTTGTTTAGGAATAAATATATTGGTTTTCAAATCGGGGTATTATTGGTTGTTATTATGGTTAGTTGGCGGGTTGCCTTTTTTGTTGCTGACTTTATTGCCACCATGATTAATATCAGTTTATAAAAATAAATACCTGGACTATACGTTAAATTACCACTTTTACACTGTATTCGCATTTCATTAACAACTGACTATTAATATGGGTATTCATAACAAGTTAATAGGCTTATACATAACATGAAAGAATATCGCTTAAAAATATATGAAGATTATGTGTTAACAAAAATACAAAGAATCGCAACCGCATTAAATATTGTTTCAATAGAAAGCTACTATTTAGATGAAGCAGCAAAAACAATCAATATTTTTAACTCAGATGCAACATTGTTAAAAAGCAGGTTGCTTAATTTTTCAACCAAACAAGACCTGCGTTTAAATAATTTACTGCCAAAAGTATCATTATATAGCGACTTTATAAAAGTCAGCCCAGACCCATTACGCTCACGTAAAGCCTTAGATTTTTTATCAGCGCATCATATTAAAGACATACTGACATTCTACAAAGATATTGATACGACCAAAAGGTTATATGTTTCTTTTGCATTAAATCACACCATAACCAATATTGCTCAATATTATAAAAAATATCAAAAAATAGCTGACTACTTGTTTAAGAAAAACCACGTAGACCTGAAAAAAACAAAATTATTACATGCAGAAAGTATTATAAAGGAATGCCCAAAATCTCTGACAAATAAAGAACTCCAGGTGCTATCTCATTTAACCAGGGGTTTGAATGCACTCGAAATTTCGCAAGAAAAATTTATTTCTAAAAGAACAGTAGATAAACATATTGAAAATATCCGCAAAAAATTAAATGTACCTTCTACTTCTTCACTCATTGCCAAATATGCTTTTTGGCAAAATAGCTCTTTTACATTTAATTAATATTTCATTTGCAAACATTGCTTAAAATGAATACGACAAAGTAAATATTCACCAAGGAGAGATATAATGAAAACACAACAACATACTAAAAAATTTACAACAGCGTTAGTTTCTACCGTTATTCTTGGCATTATCAGCTTTAGCATGGCGATAAACTATGACAGCCACAATCAAAATTCAGATAGCAATTACCAACAACCGCAAACCTATATGCTGTTTAAATAAAAAATATCAGAAGAATCCTTCACGCGAGCTTTTATTTATAAATCAGTCTTGTTAGTCTTACAAAATTGACAAAAATTCATAAAATCATGACATCATCTGATCAAATATTAAATACCATTAACCAGCTCGCACACGCTATTTTTTCGCCATTTAAGCTGCATGCTTATTGCCATATTGTAAACTCAGATAGGAAAATTGAGAGTTATTATTTATTGCTTAATGTTGATGGCATGCAACCCGTCATGCTTCGTGCTTTTACTAGCCAGGAAATGTTGATAAAACTATCTTTACTTAAAGAAGCATTACAAGATATGACTGAACACATGACCGAAAACTTTATGCCACTGATATTAGAGCATTTGGTTAAAAAAGAAAAAGAGCTAAAAGAACTTGCCATTATTTTGTTTGAGCTTGAAATCAACTTTCAACTTTTTAGTCGCATATTAGCTGAAAAACGCCAGCCTAACGCTCAATCAGATACCACACATTAGTCTGTAGTATCATTCTTTTTCTCAATTGGTTTGCAAGCGTCACTGTGTTGATAAAGATGTACATCTCTTTGAGGAAAAGCAATGGTAATATTATGTTCTCTAAAGGCTTTATCAATCGCAAAATTTAAATCGCTTTGAATAACATATTTACTATTAACATTTTTAATGATGCACCAAAGTTCAAAATTCAGTGAGCTATCTGCAAACTCCTTGAATAAAACACTTGGTTTATTTTCTTCATCTTGAACAATATTAGGATGTGCCTGAGCAACCTCTAATAACACTTTTTTCACTAAGTCTGTATCACTACCGTATACCACGCCAACTTTGCATTCAATACGCCAATATGGGTCTCTAAACATATAGTTTGTAACTTGATTTTTAATTAAATCCGCATTTGGGACAATTACATCTGCTTTTGACATCGTTGAAATACGTGTTGATCTGACACGCACACGTTTAACAAAGCCTTCAGTCTCTCCCACTATAATTCTATCACCTGGTTTTATGGGCTTTTCTAATAATAAAATAATCCCTGAAACAAAATTATTAACAATGTCTTGCAAACCAAGTCCTACGCCTACCGAAAGCGCCCCAGCAATAATTACTAATCCCGTAAAATTAACACCTGAGACCAATAAGGCAATTAATATCGCCACACCAAAACTTAAATAAGCTATAATTGAGGCAAATGCAACCTGTAAATCTTTTTCCTGACGACGATTTTTACGTGCAATTGAACCACTAACCAAGCGACCACATAAACTTAAAACGACAAAAGTAATAACCGCTATAAACACTTGTAGAGGCTGTACATAAATTCTGACCACCTCAAATCCATCGACCAATGCGTAAAAATACCGATCTGGATAAACGGTTTTCCAACCCCAAACAGTCACTAAATAACCAATATATAATACCCATATCGCTATCATCACCGTAAACTTGAGTATGGATAGTTCTGGCATGGTTTTATCTTCACGAATATCAAAATAGAAACGTAATTTTTTCTGCCACAAATATTTACGTTCATTCAAACTCTGTGAAAGCATATCTTGAATTTTTTTATATACCAATACAACCAACAAACCAACAATGGTTAAAAAGATACTCTGTAAGATATATTGAATAAGGGTGTAATACCCAACCCCAGCAACGGAAATAATTAAGGTAAAAAACAAGAAAATACCAACTAACAACGTATAGGCTGTAGACTTATATTTTACCACTCTTCTTAAAACGAAAGACAACCAGAATAGCAATGCACTAATAATGGTCATAGAGATAATTTGCATCAATCGGATAACAACAATAGATGTACCACTATAAAATAAAGCGGCCTCAATCAGTACAACCACAAACACCGCAAAACCAAGTAATTTTAATCGGGTATATACAATTTTTCTCAATGGGCTGCCTGATGACGACTCTTGATCATCATCATTTCTCTTAACAGGATGGCGAAGGCTATAATGAATGATAAATATATAGGCCACATACAGTGCCAAAATTAATAAAAAAACATACCATTTTTCAATAAAAAATTTTTGAACGATATCAGCTAAACGCATTTGACTTAATGCCAATTTGATTTGATTTGGCTGTGCCAAGTACTCAAAAAATGGTGTTTCACGATCAAGTAAAATAGAGGCTCTTAGTTGATGCAAGGTTTCGGTATATGCCTCAATGGCCTCACTTGATCTGATCACAAATAAATGACAACGTGTTACCCTTTGTTGTAATAAGTCTTTCTTTTCAACTAAATAGGTAGTTACATTATTTTCAGACTTGACTGCACCGCCATCAAGTTCGACATTTTTAAAATTTTCTGTTAGGTGTGATAATGCTCGCTGATTTTTTTGAGCACAATCTTCAGCTTCAGATTGTAATTCTGTCAGTTGCTCTATGGCAGATTTAAAATCATGCGCATTCAAATTTTGGGTTGATAATTTCAGAGAAATTTGATCAAATTTTTGATTGGCGCTTTCAATTGAAAATTTATTGGTGTTAACAATGTCGGCAAATCCAGATACTGAAATAAATAAACAAACTAAAAATATTAGCCAAACTATTTTGGTAACTATGCTTAGCTTTCTATAACAATCAATACTTAACCTCATAGTTTTCAATAAGTTTTTATGTATACAAGAAGTCTATGCAAATATTCTGGTATTTACAAAATCGATGTTAATGACAATAATCTCAGAATAAAAAGTAGCTATCATTTAAAATACCATTAATTCAACTTAAAATAATTTCAACAGTCTAGCATTATCTAAAATATGAACATAAACACACAGGGTTGGTTATCAGGCATTTTGCATAAACCATCACCTAACTATAATGCACGTCCCACTGATCTGGATATTGATCTACTCGTCATACATAACATTAGCTTACCCCCAGGTATATTTAGTGGTAGCGATATTATTCAACTATTTCAAAATACCTTAGATACCTCACAACATGCCTACTATAAAGACCTAGAGAACTTGAAAGTTTCTTCTCATTTTCTCATTAGACGTGACGGTGAAATAATACAGTTTGTTTCTGTACTTGATCGAGCATGGCATGCGGGTAAAAGTATCTATCAAGGGACAGATAACTGTAATGACTTTTCCATTGGCATAGAACTTGAAGGAACGGATACGCTTCCATTTGAACAAGGGCAGTACGAATCTCTTATTCAGTTAACACAAGTGATTCAAGCTAGATTCCCTAAAATTACAAACAACAGAATTACTGGACATTCTACTATTGCCCCTGGTCGAAAAACTGACCCAGGCCCCTATTTTGAATGGCAAAGATACTTACACGCACTCTAATGTATAAAGTTTTATGGTTAATACTCCTGAGTTTAGTTTCATCATTCGCTTACACCAAAGAGCCATTTCGTATTGTGGTGTTATCGCCAAATTTAACTGAAATAACGCATTCAATTATTCAGCAAGCTGAATCTAAAAATACTAAAATTGTAGGTGTTATTCATTATCAAGGTGAGCCTGATTACACCAAACCCATTCAAGGTGTTGGTAGTGCAAACTCCCTTAGTATTGAGAAAATTATCTTGCTCAATCCAGACATTGTTCTTGCCAGCCCAATGAACAGCCCGATAACAATAGATCAAATAAAAAACTTTGATATTAAAATCAAGATATTAGATGCCAACACACTTGCTGAAATTAATGAGTTAATTTTAGATATTGGAAATCTCATCCAGCTACAAACTGCAGCACAAGAAATCTCATCACAATATCTCACCAAGTTAGCAAAACTCAAAAAAACCTATGTAAAATCACATCAGCAATCCGTATTCATTCAGATATCACAAATTCCAATATTTACGGTGGGCAACAAAGGTATCATTAATGAAATTATCAACCTATGCCATGGTCATAATATATTTTCCAATATACCGTACCCATCATTTCAAACTGGCGTTGAACAGGTATTAAAAGCTAACCCAAATCTTATTTTCCAATTATTTTATGACTTAGGCAAAACAGAATTGTATACAGTGAATAAGAATAGTCAGTGGCAAAGCTGGAAAAATTTATCTGCTGTTACTAATGATAAAATTTATAACATTAACCCCAATTTGATTTCTCAAAATTCCCCAAAAATATTAGAAGGTGCAGAGACTATATGCCGATTAATAGCTCAAAAAAGTATTAATTAACATATACAGGGTAATAACAGACAATAAGCTTAAGTATAAATATTTAAGGGTTTGATCCGGCATTATTGTGGACAACCTACTACTATAGCGTGCCACAATCATTGAGGGAAAAGCAATACACGGTATGGCTAGCCAATTCACATCACCAAAACTACCAAAAGGTAACGTTTTTGGATAAAGCAGACCCATCACGGAATAACTGATCATGCCAAATAATGCAACTGGAAAACCACACACAACCGCAGTAGCGATGGCATTACGCATGGGGTATTGCCAGCCACGCATAGCAGGAACAGTTATAATGCTCCCTCCTATACCAATAATGGCTGAAAAGGTTCCTGTAATTACGCCCAAAATCCTTAACTTATTCGACTTAGGCTGCATAATCGGCTTAGTTATGGCTGACTTATTTGAACGACTTAATACCTTATAAATTGCAATAAGCATAAATAGGCTAAATAAAGTAAGCACAATAGAACTAGGTAAAAACTTTGCAATTGTACTACCAATTAGAACACTAGCAATAATCCAGGGAATCATAATTTTAGCGGTCGGCCAATGAATATTACCAAGCTGATGATGGCTATAAATAGATGACACTGAGGTAAAAACCATAATGGCTAAGGATGTTCCAATGACACATGGCATCACCTCTTGACTTGGAAAACCTTGCAGAGAAAATGTAAACAACAATGCGGGTACGCCTACCAGACCCCCACCTACACCAAATAAGCCCGACAGTAACCCGATAACCATACCTGAAAAGATATAAATTAGTATAATTTCAACAATCATTTACTGTGTATAGACTCATCGATCTCTTCATCGCCCAATTCTGGATGTTCATGAGTCGGAAATTTACAATCTTTTAAATGAATAAACTTTGTTTTATTTATGATTTTATAACTGATTGCTATGATTAAAAATATGATTAAACCCGCATAGGTAATTAAAAATTTTTGAATTGTTAATTCACCAGCCATCACATCACCAAATTCTTGTCCTGCAATAATCAATATAATAAATGCGAGTGAAACCAATGGACCTATTGGGAAAAATTTTGCCTTAAACGGAAGTTGCTCTAACGATTTTCCTTGCACCCTAAACGCTCTTCTAAAGCGATAATGACTCCAGGCAATACCAAACCAGGCAATAAATCCAGCTAAACTTGATACATTGACTAGCCATATAAATACCACGCCATTTTGATATTTGGAGGTCAACATAAAGGTACTACCTATAATACACGTTGCAATTAATGCTAGATAAGGGGTTCCACCTTTCGATGTTTTAGAGAAAATTTTAGGCGCTTGATTATTTTTACTCATAAACCACAGCGTTCTGGTTGAGGTATACATACTCGCATTACACGCTGATAATACAGCAATTAATATCACCGCATTCATTACCGATGCCGCAAAGGTAAACCCTGCATTTTTAAACACAATGGTAAAGGGGCTAAGCGTCACGTCTGAATTAGCATTGGCTAGATTAGGGTCATTATAAGGAATTAAGAAACTAATGATTGCAATGGCGATAATATAAAATAACACAATGCGCCAGAACGTACTTTTTATTGCTTTTGGAATGGCACGCCTTGGGTCATCTGCTTCACCTGCAGCGACACCGACTATTTCAGTACCTTGAAATGAGAAACCCGCAATCATAAACACGGCTAAAAACCCAATAAACCCATGGTTGAATGGTGCGCCTTCTATTTTCCAATTTTCAAACCCGACAGGGCCATGATCTCCGACCAAGCCGAATATCGTCAACCCGCCCACCACAATAAAAATAATGACAAAGGATACTTTAAAAAATGATAACCAATATTCGGATTCCCCATACATCTTAACGGACATCAGATTCAAACCCAATATCAATAAAAAGAAAAAACTACTCCACATAAAGGTACTACTACCTGGGAACCAAAATTGCATAATCATGGCTGCTGCTAATACCTCTACGGCAATAGTAATTGCCCAGTTAAACCAATAGTTCCAACCCATAGCAAAACCAAAAGCTGGGTCAACATAATCTGTCTCTTATACACATCTCCGAGCCCACGAGACAGGCAGAAATCTC
>OLID01000905.1_pt1 | contig 9915 bp, 7 predicted proteins | sample 1609361 | NCBI WGS metagenome assembly OLID01 (sample SAMN05416778, study PRJEB24817) | seawater metagenome | isolation source: Sea water | place: Canada:Atlantic | collected 2013-07
TATAAGAGACAGATATTCTTTTGGGCTTTCATTTGAAAATATCACTTCATCTACAGAAACAGAAAATTGGTCAAACTGAATCCCCATTTGATTTAATAGCTCTGCTCTTCTTGGAGATGATGATGCTAATCGAAGCTTCATACATTAACAGATTTAGATTTGTTTGATATGGCTTCTTTCAATATTGGAATGACTAATAGTTTATCTCCCTTAATTCCATCGTCTAATGGCGTGTTTCCCCAACGGTCAACTGGATCTATAACCACTCCCTGTTCAATTAAGTATTTAACCACATCTACCGCTCCTTCTGAAGCCGCATGATGTAATGCGGTTCGACCATCATATCCAGGAAGATTTAAATCCACATTGGATGCTTGTAATCTTCTGAGCTCAAGGACTGAATTCCTACTTGCAGCAGAACAGAGTAATATTGATTTTTCTAGTTCAATTTCAAACTCACGCCTTGTCGGATCAATTTTAGTTGAAAAGCGAGCCATCGCATCAAAGGTATGGAAGTTAAACTTCTCAATGAGTCGCTTACAAAATTCAACGCCTCTGCTACTATTCCCGTAACTATCTAAACGTGGAGAGTAAATGGAAATCCCCATAACATTTGGAATAACAACCATCAATACTCCTGATACACCACTCTTACATGGCACGCCAACACTAAAAAAGAACTCCCCAGAAAAGTCATACATACCACAAGTACTCATTAAGGATAATGTGTTTTTGACTGTTTCTGCTTTAAAAACACGTTCATTCGTTAAAGGATGGATACCAGATCTCGCCAATGTTGCGGCAGCAATCGCTAAATTCTCACAATTCATTTCTAAGGAACAGCATTGAAAATACAAATTAATCACACTTTGGATATTAACGTGGTGGGCAAATGCCCCCTGTTCACGCATTAAATAGCAAATAGCATAATTACGGTCTGCCGTATCTTTTTCAGAGAAAAACATACTTTGATTAATATTTGGTTGTACACCATTGGTTAATTTTGCCCAAACACTCATGATATATTCAAGCCGTTCGATAATAGATGCGTTTTGGTTTATTAAAGAACAACTCATGATCGCGCCTGCATTAACCATTGGATTATGCGGCAACCCTTCTTTAGTTAAAGAAAATTCATTAAATGCCATCCCACTAGGTTCTTTGCCAACATGTCTATGTACGTACTCATCACCATGCTCTTCAAGCGCTATTGCATAAGTAATTGGCTTACTAACAGATTGCAAAGCAAACTTATCAGATGCATCTCCCATCGAAAATCTTTGACCATCTACCGTACAGATTGAAATACCAAATTTTTCAGGGTTTGCCTTTGCAAGCTGTGGTATGTAACTTGCCAATTCACCTGAAATATTTTCTTTTGTTTTATAAAAAATATCAGCAATTTCTGACGTAAATTCAGAAAAGCCAGGAATAACGAGCCTTCCACACAACACTTTATCTAAAATAGAAGCTGTGTCTTTAAGCTTTTTGATATATTCCAAAGGTAATTCTTCAAGCTCTGAAGACTCAAACTGGTTTAAATACTGGAAAAACTCAACCAATCTAGGATCATCATTTGCCAAGCCACTCTTTGATAATAATAGCATTAACTCTGATATGTTAACCTTATTATCAGATGAAAATAGGGAGTGGAATTGACCAAGGATATTATTTTTAGAAAAATTCAAGAAATCTACCCCACTATTGAGTTTAGTAGGGTATGTTACATTAGAAAAAACTATTCGCCAATAACGGCAATAGCTATTTTAATTACAAGCTATAATACATATCAAATTCTACTGGACTTGGCGTCATGTTTAGGCGAGTTACTTCTTCCATTTTCAAATCGATAAAGGCATCTATCATTTCATCCGTAAATACACCACCCGTTGTTAAAAACTCTCTGTCCGTATCAAGTGCATTTAATGCTTCGTCTAACGAAGCTGCAACTGTAGGGATGTCTTTTAGCTCTTCTGCTGGTAAGTCATATAAATTTTTATCCATAGCATCACCAGGATGAATTTGATTCTTAATACCATCAAGTCCTGCCATTAACATTGCGGCAAAAGCAAGATATGGGTTTGCTGTAGAATCTCCAAAACGAACTTCAATACGACGACCTTTAGGATTCATGACATATGGAATACGAATAGAAGCCGAACGGTTGCGAGCAGAATATGCTAATAACACGGGCGCTTCAAAGTGAGGAACCAAGCGCTTATAGCTATTAGTTGATGCATTTGTAAATGCATTTAATGCTTTTGCATGCTTAATGATTCCACCAATATAGAAAAGCGCCATTTCAGAAAGACCAGCATAACCATCTCCTGAGAACAAATTCTTACCATCTTTAGCTAAAGATTGATGTACATGCATTCCAGAACCGTTATCACCAACAATAGGCTTAGGCATAAATGTTGCTGTCTTATCAAACATATGTGCCACATTGTGTATAACATACTTAAACTCTAACGACTCATCTGCTTTTTTAGTCAGCGTGTTAAATTTAGTTCCAATTTCACATTGCCCAGCAGTAGCTACTTCATGGTGATGCACCTCTACACCATGACCAATTTCTGTTAAAATTTCACACATGGTGGCACGGATATCGTGGAGCGAGTCAACAGGAGGTACTGGAAAATAACCACCTTTCACACCTGGGCGATGACCTTTATTCTCCCCATTTTGTTTCGCATTTGACTCCCAAGCTCCTTCGTTGGAATAGATTCTGTATGAACAATCTTGCATCTGAGTATTCCAAGTAACGCCATCAAAGATGAAAAATTCATGCTCTGGCCCCATGAAAACAGTATCAGCAATGCCTGTAGATTTCAGATATTCTTCAGCTCTTTTAGCAACAGAACGCGGATCACGAGAGTAACCCATCATGGTAGCAGGCTCAAGAATATCACAACGCACAACAATAGTAGGCGCTTCATAGAATGGATCAACAAATACACTAGTAGGGTCAGGCATCAATACCATATCTGAGTCATTAATACCTTTCCAACCTGCAATCGAGGAACCATCAAACATTTTACCTTCAGCAAAAAAATCCTCGTCAACACAATCAATCGGAGATGTAACGTGATGCTCTTTTCCTAGGGTATCCGTAAAGCGCAAATCAACAAACTGAATTTCTTTTTCTTCAATTAAGTCAAATACCTTTTGTATAGCTGACATATATTTCCTCTCTATTTTTTTGTTTTAAAAGCAGGATAAGCATATCAACCAAATTTACAAATGTCATATTTATTGATTGTGATTTCCAAATTTTTACAGATAATTACCAAGAAAAGCTGCGGATTTTTATGTATCATTAAATTATTACAATTAGCCATTGGAATGTTACGTGATTGATAATGAAGGATATCGCGCCAATGTAGCTATCGTTTTGGTTAATCATGAAGGTAAAGCATTTTGGGGAAAACGAGTAAGACAAACTTCTTGGCAATTCCCACAAGGTGGCATAAATGCAGGTGAAACACCAATCGAAGCTATGTATCGAGAACTTAAAGAGGAGGTTGGTTTAAATCCACACGACGTAGAAGTTATTGCTGTAACCAGAACTTGGTATCGTTATCGGTTACCCAGACATTTAATGCGACGAAACTATCCTCTATGTGTTGGTCAAAAACAAAAATGGTTTTTACTTAAACTTAAATCTAGTGATAGTGCTGTTGACTTAAATGCGTCAACAAAACCAGAGTTTGATAAATGGAAATGGGTAGACTTTTGGTTACCAAGTCATAAAGTTATTGCCTTCAAGAAACAGGTATATCGAAAAGCTTTAGAACAATTCTCACCGATTATAAAAAACTGGAAAAACTAATATGGAGTTGTGGCAAAGAATTTTCCAAGTTTTAGATAAATCTTTACCACTTAGCGATAATCTGAGCAATATTTCTGACCTTATATTAACCAATTTACCCGTTGATGCTTGCAATATTTTCATTAAAGACAGCGAAAACATCTTTACACTGGCATCAACAACATTAACTCCTCTACTATCTGGCTTAATCCATATACATATAAAACACGATGCTGTTGGACAAGCAGTACTTAGAGAAGAAATGGTTTTAATTGAGGATACCTATAACTACAAAATTAGAACAACACTTTCAGCATTCTCCAGAGAAAAACTCAAATGCTTACTCTGTGCACCGATTATCCATCAGAGAAAAGTTATCGGAATTATTGCACTACAAAATAATAACAAAAATGATCTAACTGAGAATATCCAAACCACACTAGTTACTCTATGCCTAAATATATCCAGTTTTATTTCGTCGTTCATTGCCAAGGATCAAAAAAAACTTTTAATGGAAAATAAATCCAAGCAAGATAAAACACTGTTTCTCTCAGGAAAAACGGTTACTTCTGGAACAGCCATTGGTCAAATAATCCAAAAATACAACATTCTTGATTTTGATGAAATACCAGAAAAAGAAACACAGAATGATAATGAAATTGAACAATTCCACGCTGCATTAAACAATGTAAAACAATCAATAACGATAATGCTAGATCAAATTCAAATTCAAGCTTCTGAGAATGAGGCAGCACTATTTGACGCATACTTACAAATTCTAGATAGCAATAGTTATTCAGGTGAAATCTTAAAGTTAATGAAAAGCGGTGTTTGGATTCAAACTGCCATCAAAAAAATAACAGAACAACAAGTCAATGTATTCAAAAATATGTCGGACCCTTATTTACAATCTCGTGCCAGTGACATAAGTGACCTAAGCCAACGAATACTATTGCAACTACAAGAAAGCACTCCGCTTAAGCAAAATTACTCTTCTGAGACTATATTGCTAGCCCATGAAGTTACCCCCTCAATGGTAGCTGAAATACCAAAAGGCAGACTCAAAGCAATTATTTCCGAGAAGGGAACTGAAACATCGCATGCTTCAATTCTTGCTAGGGCTCTCGGCATACCATTTATCATCAATGTTGCATCACTACCTACTGAACAAATAGAAGGAAAAATTGCTATTGTAGATGCCTATGCTGGCAAAATTTACATTAATCCAAACAAAGGAATTTTGTCATCGTATAAAAGATTAATACTGACAGAACAAGAAAAAGAAAGCATGCTCAAAGAAGTTGCACCTTTACCTTGCATTATGCTAGATGGGCATCAAGTTGATGTCCAAGCCAATGTAGGGTTCATTGCTGATTTGGATATCGCAATTGAAAAAGGCGCCTCAGGCATAGGACTTTATCGCACAGAAATTCCATTCATGATTCGGGATAAATTCCCAAGTGAAGATGAACAAAGAGTTATATATTCCCAATTTTTGAAAACTTTTCCAGATAAACCCGTAACCATCAGAACTCTAGATGTTGGGTCTGACAAAGCCCTCCCCTATTTTACAGAGCAAGAGGAAAATCCAGCGCTTGGTTGGCGAGGAATTCGCATGCTACTCGATCATACAAATATATTTCTAATACAAATCAGAGCAATGTTACGAGCAAGCGAAAAAACAAACAATTTACGAATTCTACTTCCAATGGTTACAGATATCCAGGAAATTAAAGAGTCAATAAAACTCATTAAACGAGCTCGTAAAGAATTACTTGAGGATGGCTTCCATATTAAAAATCCTCAAATAGGCATTATGATTGAGGTTCCATCAATAATTTTCCAAATCTCGCATATTTTAGAATTTGTGCATTTTGTTTCTGTGGGTACGAATGATTTAACGCAATATATACTGGCCATCGACAGGAACAATCAAAAAGTTTCACATCTGTATTCACAATTGCACCCTTCAGTAATCCAGGCACTTTATCAGATTGCTGAAAAAGCAAAACAAAATACCATACATGCCTCAATCTGCGGAGAGCTAGCGGGAAACCCCCTAGCTGCTCCAATATTGATAGGCATGGGATATAATAGTTTAAGCATGAACCCTGTCAATATTCTAAAGATTAAGTGGATTATGCGGAGTTTAAGTTATGAAAAATGTAAAAGCGCCCTAAATCATACTCTGAAACTACACACAACTGTAGAGATTGAAACCTATCTTACAAACTTCTTAATTGAGAATAACCTTGCAAATATGATTCGTGCAGGTAATTAATACAATTTAACTTTAAATGCTAGAACCTGAACAAAAAATGGCATATAATTTCCACAAGTTTTTATGTGAGAGAGAAAATGAATAATTATAAACATATCTTATTAGCAACGGATTTGCACGATGACAACAAACCTGTTATTGACCAAGCAGTTGCATTAGCTAAAAGAAATAATGCAAAGTTAAGCGTTATTAATGTACTACCAAATATTCCGTATTATATGGCTTCAGGCATTCCTTCAATTGCTGATCTTGAAGATCATTTAGAAGATGAAAACATGAAGAAACTTAAACTACTTGAAGCAGATATTCATATGGAAAGTGATTTTCATCTGGTACATGGTTCACCAAAACGTAAAATCGTTCAATTAGCAAAAGAGTTGGAATGTGATATCATTATACTAGGCAGCCATGGTAAACATGGTGTTGAAAAATTTATTGGTTCGACAGCAAATGGGGTGTTGCAGCGTGCACATTGTGATGTGCTTGTGATTAGAATTCAGCATGATAAAAAATAGTTTCACCTCCTTTTGCACAATATAGACTCCCAAATATCTAACAAGAATATCAGTTTATATATACATTTCCCTTGGTGCATAAAAAAGTGCCCTTACTGCGATTTTAATTCACATAAGGCTTCAAATAATAACCACCAAGATTATATAAAACATCTTATACAAGACCTAAACTTTCATCACAGAGACATACTATCTGAAAACTATATCCAAAGCATTTTCTTTGGTGGAGGGACGCCATCTCTTCTATCTGCAGAGTTAGTTAGTGAGCTACTAAAAAGTATTGAGAAAATTAGTAAATTTTTACCTGAGATTGAAATCACACTAGAAACTAATCCAGGCACCATAGAACGCGATTCTTTCAAACATTATAAAGCTGCTGGAATAAACAGAATCTCCCTAGGAGCACAAAGCTTCCAAGATGACAAATTAAAAGCCTTAGGCAGAATTCATAACAATAAATTAACTCATCAAGCCCTCAATGAAATTCATCAGTCTGGCATATCAAATTTTAATATTGATATCATGCATGGTCTTCCATCGCAAACCGTTAGTGATGCACTCTATGATCTTAAAACAGCACTGAACTATGAACCAGTCCATTTATCTTGGTATCAGCTTACTATAGAACCAAACACTTTGTTTTATCATCAAAAACCAATACTCCCAAATGAAGAAATTCTCGCAGATATTGAATATGAAGGGCAAAAAATAATAAAACAGAATAAATTAATACAGTATGAGGTTTCAGCCTATTCAAGAAATCCTCAAACTCAATCCATCCATAACAAAAATTATTGGCTGTTTGGCGACTATATTGGCATTGGTGCTGGCGCGCACAGCAAAATTACAAATCCAGATAATAATATTCAACGGATATGGAAATATAAACATCCTACAACGTATCAGGCACAGAATGCCTCTTATATCCAAGGCACAGAAATTATTTCAGAAAATGAAATTATATATGAATTTATACTCAATGCGCTACGCCTAAAAAATGGATTTGATATTAACTTGTTCGAACAAAGAACTGGATTTTCCAGGAACTTAATACTACCCAAATTACAACTCCTTGAAAAGCAGGGTTTATTAATTTTACTAAATGACCAAATCAAAACAAGCCCAAAAGGGTATAACTATCTAAACGATGTAGTGAACTATTTTCAAGAAATTGGCGTCCCCAAGGGGATTTGAACCCCTGTTACCGCCGTGAAAGGGCGGTGTCCTGGACCCCTAGACGATGGGGACACATACTTCAAAACTAACTACTCTTGGTGGAGCTAAGCGGGATCGAACCGCTGACCCCTTGCATGCCATGCAAGTGCTCTCCCAGCTGAGCTATAGCCCCTAAACTCGGAGAATAAATATACACTTCTTCATAAATTTAAGCAAGTGATTTTCTTTTAAAAAGTTGCCAAATAATTCAATTACGTAATGTAAAAATGATAGTGAATAAAAATAGAAATGTGAAGCCTATTTCTCTTGAAAATTGGCATCTATCCACTCAATTGCAGCAGATACCCTCTTTAGAGCGCGTTTTTTACCAATTAATTTCAATGTAACACCTATGTCAGGTGAATTAGAACCACCAGTGATAGCAACTCTTACGGGCATTCCCACTTTACCCATACCTATATTAAGTTCCTCCGCCACATTCAATAAAACTTTGTGCAATTTTTCCTCATTATACCATTCTTTATCCGCAAGCAACTGGAGCTTGGCCAATACACTCATCAATGGTAGCTTAGCACCTTTTTTTAAATGCTTCTTACTCGCACTTTCGTCATAAGAATTAAACTCCTCATAAAAATATTTACTATTTTCCGCAACCTCTTTCAGAGTTTTATATTTCTCAGAAAATACTGGAATAATCGACTCTAATGCGGGACCAGAATTTGTATTTACATTCAAATGATTAAAATGCCACTGCAAATAATGAGCTACCTCCTTCACAGGTAACGACCTGATATAATACTGATTCAACCAATTTAGCTTTTCAAAATTGAAAGACGCAGGCGCAATATTCACTTTAGATAAATCAAACTTATTAATCATTTCATCGATAGAAAATATTTCTTGATCACCACTTGACCAACCAAGCCTTACCAAGTAATTCATAAGTGCTTGTGGCAAATACCCTTCATCACGATATTGTGTAACGCTCACAGCCCCATGCCTTTTAGATAACTTTTTACCATCTTCACCATTAATCATGGGAACATGGGCAAACTCAGGCAACTTTGCTCCAAGCGCCTTATATAAGTTAATTTGTTTTGGGGTATTATTAACGTGATCATCTCCTCGAATAACATGGGTAATCTCCATATCCAAATCATCAACTACCACACAGAAATTATAAGTAGGCGCACCATCACTGCGCACGATAATAAAATCATCTAACTCAGTATTAGAAATACTGATATCTCCTTTCACCATGTCGTTCCAATGAACACTGCCTGAGACAGGATTCTTAAACCTAACAACATAAGATAAATCCTTCTTATCAGAACGCTGATTTCGACAATGGCCATCATATTTAGGCTTAATTTTATTTTGCTGTTGGCTTTCTCTTAACTCAGTTAAACGTTCTTTTGAACAAGTACATTTATAGGCATGACCATTATCTAACATATATTGAATAACTTCTTTATAGCGGTCAAAGCGATCTGTTTGATAAAATGGTCCTTCATCTTCTTGCAGACCCAGCCATTCCAAGCCATCCAGTATTGCCTGGACAGCTTCTGGCGTTGATCGTTCAATATCTGTATCTTCAATACGTAGCACAAAACTCCCATGGTTTTGTTTAGCATATAACCAAGAAAATAAAGCCGTTCTGACACCACCAACATGCAGATAACCTGTAGGACTTGGGGCAAATCGAGTTTTAACTGTCATAAATCATCCAGTAAATATTTTGTGGGCTAATACTATACCATTATCTTGTTTGCTTAAAGAGTAAAAATGGATAAATATTAATAAGCAAGGATGTCGTTTAGCGAATTGGTGTATCACCACAACGAAATAATTCTATTTCTGTATTTTCTATATTTAATTTACGTGACACATCTCTTAAAGCAGTACGAACACCCTCTTCAACAGTTGGATGATAAAACGGCATAGCCAATACCTCATCGACAGACATATGATTTGAAATCGCCCAAGACAACAAATGTGCTAAATGTTCTCCATCAGGCGCTTGTAGTTCAACTCCTAGAATTTTTCCTGTATTGGTACAAGCATATATTCTTAACAAACCCTGTTCCTGTCTCTTATACACATCTGACGCTGCCGACGATCTACTCTGTGTA
>OLID01000906.1_pt1 | contig 9913 bp, 9 predicted proteins | sample 1609361 | NCBI WGS metagenome assembly OLID01 (sample SAMN05416778, study PRJEB24817) | seawater metagenome | isolation source: Sea water | place: Canada:Atlantic | collected 2013-07
GGAAAAGTAAGTGATATCCAAGAAAAACAGCTAACTACTTTAGGAAATAATATTACAGCCCTTGAGGTAGATGGTGTTTTTGACGATTGTCAAGAAATGGTAAAATCTGCTTTTCTAGATGAAGAGATTTCTAAAAAATTAACATCTGCAAATTCAATTAATATTGCAAGATGGTTGCCTCAAATGTTTTATTTTTTCTTTGCCTATAAACAAGTCTCGGCTGAGTATAGAGACATTGTTTTTTCTGTTCCTAGTGGTAATTTTGGAAATATTTGTGCTGGCTTACTAGCACAGAAATTAGGATTACCGGTGAAGCACTTTATAGCCTCTACCAACATAAACGATACGGTTCCTCAATATTTAGTAAATGGTATCTATTCACCAAAACCATCTAAAGCTACAATCTCTAATGCTATGGATGTTGGAAATCCAAGTAATTTTATCCGAATACAAGAATTATTTCAAAATAATTTAACTCAATTAAAAGCGTCTTTTTCATCCTTTAGTTTTTCAGATGATGAAACAAAAGAAATGATGAAAGATATTTATAATAAGTTTAATTATATTTCTGAACCGCATGGTGCTATTGGGTATTTAGGATTAAAAAAACATAGTTTGCATGAAGATGAATTTGGAATTTTTTTAGAAACAGCACATCCTGTAAAGTTTTTGGAGGTTGTAGAGGCAACTCTTCCAATAAGTGTAGAAATTCCATCACAAATTAAAGAAGTAATGAATAAAGAAAAAGTGGCTATTAAGATTGCTAATTATAAAGAATTAAAAACGTTTTTAAATAGTTAACTACTATTACATTTCTTCGTTAAAAAAAACTTTATAAAAGTGCATTTTTCTTTCTTCATCAAACCCTTTTTCAATGTTTTCTTTTAAGCTGTCTCCTTCACTGATGTCCAGCTTTATCTGGATTTTGGTATCTAAGTTAATTTGACTTTTAATCTTTTTTTTCTCTTTTTTTAGAGTTGAAGTAGATACATTAAAATTTTCTTCTAAATCTAAATTATTTTCTTTATTATATTGTGACTTAAATTTCGAATAAGAATCAACTACGTCAAATGGGCTCAACAATTCTTGTTCTATAAGGTCTTTTGTAATTATCTCATTTTCATTAAATAATTTAATTCCCTGACTAATAAAATCTTTTTGTACGTAGGTGTTTTTTTCATCTTTCATAGTATTAGAAAAAGTAGACAGCATACCTAAATGATGTTTTGTCTGATATGAGTCATTCATTACTTCTTCTATATCTAAAAATGATTTTTTCCAATAATTAGCATCATAACTATTGTTATCTATAGAAAAAACTCTGTATCCGTCTGATTTATCTGTTTGAAGAATTAAACAACCTTTATCAATCTTTTGTAATTTAACACCTTTATTGATGTTAAAATCCAATTCATTATTATGTTGGTTAAATTTTAAAAAATCTATTTTATTTTCAATTTTAAATATACCAATAGCATCTACTAAAATTTCTTGAAATTTAACTTCTTGAAAATGAATAATAAATAATTCTCCAGTTTTTATTTGTGGATGATTAGATTTTTCATATAAATGATGCAAAACACTATTTGAATAGTCTATAAATGATATTTCATTTTCAAAGTATTTTGAAGTATCTCCATATACAGTATTATAGTCTAAATTTATATGATGCGTAAATTTCATAAGATCTAAACTAGATTTTATAGATTTTAAAAAGAACTTTTTTAACAACTCCTCTTCAGTTTCAGCTAAAGGAATTTCTGTGGTGGTAATATGATTTAATTCCTGGCTTAATTTATTGCCAACTCTCTGTAAAGTTGCTTTTTTAATAAAGGTATTTGAGGTTTTTAGCATACTATTAAGTTTATGTGATTGATTTTATTGGAGCAGATTTTTTTTAGCAAGGTAGGCGAATATAGAAAAGTATTTTTATTTATTAAGCTAACTAAAATATAAGATTGATAAATTAGTGTTGATTATAAAGTTTTGGTATTTCTTTCTTGTGGGTAAGACTTCTTAAAAAAAAGTAAAAGTGTTTTTATACGATTGAAAAATCAGTCATTTTCTTGCAATTACTCTAAATTACTTATCGATACTTTTAAGTAATTCATCGACAGTTTTAAGTTGTTGGTCGCTTAGTTTAATTAATTTATATTTGTTACTTTAATATTGTAATATAAGTTTCCCTAAAATTTATGACTATGAAAAATGTTTTAAACATATTATTGGTAGAAGATAATATGATTGAAATTATGAAAATTAGAAGGACAATTACTTTATTAAACTTAAATCATAAAGTAATTGAAGCAAAAAATGCCGAAGAAGCCTTATTATTTCTTCAAAACAGTTCTATTAATCCAGACATTATCTTGTTAGATCTTAATATGCCAAAAATTAGCGGTATAGAATTCTTGTCTGTCCTGAAAAATTGCAAAAAACTAAGTTACATTCCTACTATTATTCTTACAACTTCAAACAACCAAAAAGACATCTTAGAATGCTATAGATTAGGTATTTCTGGATATATTTTAAAACCCTTAAAATTTGATGATTATGTTAAGAAAATTGAAGCAACATTAAATTATTGGTGTCATAATGAATTTATTGTTTCTACATCATGAAAGGCATAGTTTTTACGGAGTTTTTAGATTTAGTTGAAGAAAAATTTGGATTAGAAATGGTCGATGCTATCATTTCTCAATCTAAACTAGAGTCTAAAGGTGTTTATACATCTATTGGAACCTATAGCTTTTCTGAATTATTGCAATTACTCCAAAACTTACAAACAAAAACAGGAATTTCTATTGATAATTTACTATTAATTTATGGTGAGCATTTTTTTAGTGTTATAGAAACAAATTATAAAGATCTTTTGTCTTCTTATAATGATCCTATAGAAATGCTTGCTTCTATTGAAAATCATATACATGTTGAGGTAAGAAAGATTTATACTGATGCTGAATTGCCCACTTTTATAATAAAAGAAAAAACAAAAAAAACATTAATTTTGATCTATAAATCTAGTAGATCTATGCATCATTTTGGTCTTGGTTTAATGAATAAAACTTTTGAATATTTTAATTCTAAGGCTACTATAGTATTAGAAAAAATTAAGAAAGACGGTACAGAAGTAAAGTTTATAATCACAAAAAACTAATGAGTCAAAAAAAAATTGACATACTTCAACGTGCTTTAAAAAGAGAAAGAGCTGCAAGAAAATCTGCAGAAAAAATACTCGATGAAAAATCTAGGCATTTATATTTTTTATCAGAAAAATTAAAAAAAACCAATCTTAAATTAGAAACTCTTTTAGACGAAAAATCAAGCCAATTACAAGGTGTTTTCAAAAATTTTAATGACGCTTATCTTGTGATGGATCTTTTAGGTAATGTTTTAAAGATGAATGACATTGCAGTTGATATGTTTGGATATGATTTTCACAAAGAAAATTTCAACGTTACTTCCTTAATTTACCCTGAAGATGTTAAATATGCATTTGATTCTTTTGATACTCTAAAAAATGAAGGTTTATTTACTAATTTTATTTCAAGGATTGTTACAAAATTAAATGAGGTAAAGTGGGTACAAATCAATGCTACAATTATTTATGATAAAGATAATATACCTATTGCGGCCCAAGGTATTATTAGAGATATAACACCTGACAAAAAAGCTGAAGATTTATTAATAGAATCTAAAAACAGACTTTCTTCTCTTATTATGAACCTTCATAGTGGTGTTTTACTTGAAGATGAAAACAGAAAAGTTGTACTAACAAATACTAAATTTTGTGATTTATTCAAAATTCCATCAACTCCGGAAACACTTATAGGTCTTGATTGCACTCTTGCTTCTGAGAGTAGTAAACTTTTATTTAAAGACCCAGAAGGTTTTGTTTCTAGAGTACACCAGATATTAAAAGAAAAGAAACAGATTTTAGGAGAGGAACTACTAATGAATGATGGTAGAACTGTTGAAAGAGATTTTATCCCAGTATTAAAAGGAGATGAATATAAAGGGCATCTTTGGACTTTTAGAGATATTACTTTTAGTAAAAAATATAATACGATTTTAGAAAGTCAAAAAGAGAAATACAGCAGTATTATTGCTAATATGAACCTTGGATTAGTTGAAGTTAATCAAAATGATGAAATTTTGATGATTAATCAGAGTTTTTCAGATATGTCTGGGTATTCAGAAAATGAATTAATTGGTAAAAAAGCGAAAGAAGTTTTTCTTTCAAAATCTGATAGACATCTCTTAACAGATCAAAATACAAAACGAATAAATGGTGTTTCAGGATCTTATGAGTTAAAAGTTAAAAACAAATTAGGTCAACAAAAAAATTGGTTAATAAGTGGTGCTCCTAATTTAAATCTAAATGGAGATTATCTTGGTTCTATAGGTATTCACTTAGACATAACAGATTCTAAGCGAAATATTGAACTTATTCAAGAACAAAAAAGTGAATTAGATGTCATTATTAATAATGCGCCAGTTGGAATTGTTTTAACTCAAGTTGATGAAATTGTAAAAACAAATGCGACATTTCAAAAGATGCTTGGTTATTCTGAACAAGAGTTTAGAAGCCTTAGAATTAAAAATATTTTACTATCTGAAGATTTTAAAGATGTAAAGATTGGTTTTGATCAAATAAAAATAGGAGAAATTGATAATTTCTCTTTTAGTAAAAGATATAGAAGAAAAGATGGCTCAGTTATTTGGGCTAAAACAAATATTAATTCAGTTAGAGATAAAGAAGGTAAAATTAAGTATCAAGTAGTATTGGTTGAAGATATTACATCTGATAGAGAAAAAACACTCATTTTAGATATGGTTAATAACCTAACTAAATCTATACTAGGAATTACAGATGTTTACCAAATTGCATGGGAGATTGTTAATAATATAGCAGAATATTTAGATTCTAAAGATTGTATCATTTATTTGGTCGATCACAAACAAAATACCATGGAACAAATTGCGGTTTATGGTGAAAAATTAGATGATAATAATAAAATAAAAAATAGGTTAACAGTTAATATTGGTGATGGTATTGTTGGTACTGTTGCAAAGACTGCCAAATCTGAAATAGTAAATGATACCTCAAAGGATAAAAGATATATAGTAGATGATCAAGTCAGGCTATCTGAAATAACTGTTCCTATTTTAAGCCAAGGTAAATTAATAGGAGTAATAGATTCTGAGCATAAAGATAAAAACTATTTCACTCAAGAACATGTTAAAACATTAGAAAGTATTGCTAGTCTGGTAGGAATCAAATTACAAACAGCCTTAAATATTAGAGAAAGAGAAAAGGCTGAAGCTAAAAACACCCAATTACTTCAAGAATTAGAGATTAGTAATAATGAATTGCAGGAATACGCCCATGTAGTATCTCATGACCTTAAAACTCCTCTGAGAAGTATAGATGCATTAGTTTCATGGATTAAGACAGATAATAAAAATAATTTTGACACAATAACACATCAAAATTTAGATCTAATAGAAATTACATTAGAAACAATGGAACAATTAATTTCTAATGTTTTAGAATATTCTAGTGCAGGTTTTAAATCTGAAAACGAATCTGATATAGATTTAAATATACTCATAGATGATATTAAGAAATTTTTATTTATACCAGAAACAACTAGACTTAATATTTTAAATAATTTACCAGTTATTAAAGCTGAAAAAACTAAGTTTCAACAATTGTTTTTAAATTTAATAAGTAATGCTATAAAGTTTGGAAATAAAGAAAATAACATCGTAGAAATAGATGTTATTGAAATGGAAGGATTTTATCAATTCTCAATTAATGACAATGGTATAGGAATTGATAAAAAATTTCATGATAAAATATTTAAAATTTTTCATTTTTTAAAAAAAAGTGAAAAATCTACAGGTATTGGTTTATCTATTGTTAAAAAGATCGTGAATTTATATGATGGTGATATTTGGATAGAAAGTGAGCTGGGTAAGGGAACAACATTTTATTTTACAATAAAAAAATAATGATGGAAAAACCAAACTTAAATTATGTGAATAATCTTTCAGGAGATGATAAAGACGTTAAGGAATTACTGATAGATGTAATTAAAACAGAGTTTCCTGAAGAGAAAAAAAAATATTACGAAAGTTATCATAATAAAGAATTTAAAAAAATAGAGGAAAATGTTCATAGACTTAAGCATAAAATTAGTATTTTAGGGCTTGAAAAAAGCTATGAAATTGCAAACGAATACGAACATAACCTTAGAGTAAAGTCTATTGATAAATCAGATGATTTCGATATAATCCTCCTAGTTATAACTGAATATTTGAAAACATTGTAATTTAAAATGAACTGTATTATAATAGATGATGAAAAAACCGCAAGGATCATCATCAAAAAGCTTTCCAGTCAGGTAGAAAACCTCACCGTTGTTGATGAGTTTTCTAATGCAATTCAGGCCATAAAATACTTGAATGAGAACGAGGTAGATCTTGTTTTTTTAGATTTTCATATGCCAGATTTTAATGGTTTAGATTTTCTTAAAACTATTAATAAACCACTAAAAATAATTCTTACTACCTCAGAACCAAATTTTGCAATTGAAGCTTTTGAATATGATTCTATCATTGATTATTTATTGAAGCCGATAGAACTTCCTAGATTTATAAAAGCTGTTCAAAAAGTAGAAAATCATTTGTCAATAGCTCATCGAAATACTGAAGATATAAAAAACAAAAACGACTTTTACGTTAATATAGATAGACGTCTTATAAAAATTGATCTTCACAAAATTTACATAATTGAAGCGAACGGAGATTATATTAACATTAGAACTGAAGAAAAAAATTATATTGTTCATTCTACATTAAAAAAAATAGAAGAAAAACTCCCAGATTCGTTATTCCTTAAAGTTCACCGATCTTATATTATAAATGTTAAAAAAATTATAGATATAGAAGATAATAGCGTTCTTATCAAAAAAGACATTGTTCCCGTCAGTAGATCCAAGAAATCTGAGCTTATGAAGCGTTTAGATTTATTATAGTATTTATAAAACCTTTAAAACTATTATTTTCCAATGCAGAAATTAGAAAAGATATGTCCTAAAATATCTTTATCTAAATCGTATTCTCCAGTAATATTCCCTAGGTGTCTTAAGCATTCCCTTATATCTATGGAGAACAAGTCTGTAGATATTTTTAAATTAATTCCTTGTTGAACAGATGAAATGGCTTGTAACGCATTATTTAGTGCCTCAAAATGACGAGAATTTGTTACAATAGTTTCATTATTACTCAAAGCACCCTTATTTACTAAAGAAGTAAGTTGCTTATGAAGAGTATCTATGCCAATTTTTTGTTTTGCTGAAAGTAGTAGTATTTCATCAATTTGTGAAATAATTTCCTGTTTTTGAGGTATTGAGAGCGTATCTATCTTATTAGCAATAAGTAATAAGCGTTTATTTGGAAAACGCTTTTTAATGGTTTCTATTTCTGATATAAAAATTTGTTTAGATGTAGAAAATTTATTAGAATCAATCAGAAAAATAATTAACTGAGCATTTTCAGCTTTTTCATAAGCTTTTTTAATTCCAATACTTTCTATAACATCATTAGTTTCTCTAATTCCAGCAGTATCTATAAATCTAAAAGCAACACCATCAATAATGATTTCATCTTCAATAGCATCTCTAGTAGTTCCTGCAATATCAGAAACAATTGCCTTTTCTTCGTTTAATAAGCTATTTAACAAGGTAGACTTTCCAACATTAGGTTCACCTATAATTGCAACAGGAATTCCATTCTTCATAGCATTTCCAAAAGAAAAACTTTCTATTAAACGTTTCAAAACTAAAGTAATAGTGCTTACCAATTCTTTAAATTTTGCTCTGTCTGCAAATTCAACATCTTCTCCAGAAAAATCTAACTCTAATTCTATTAAGGCTGCAAAATCTAACAATTGAGCCCTTAATTCTTTTAATTCATTTGTAATACCTCCACGCATCTGCTGTATTGCCATTTGATGTGCTGCTGCAGAATTCGACGCAATTACATCTGCAACTGCTTCAGCCTGGCTTAAGTCCATTTTACCATGTAAAAATGCCCTCATGGTAAATTCTCCATTGTCTGCCATTCTACAACCATTGTTGAGAAATAATTGAATAATTTCTTGTTGAATGAAACTAGAACCATGGCAAGATATTTCTACAACATTTTCACCTGTGTAGGAGCGAGGGTTCTTAAAAACAGAAACCAATACTTCGTCTATAACTCGAGAATTATCTACAATATTTCCTAGATGAATTGTATGTGACTTTTGATTTTTTAAAAGTTTACCACTTTTAGATCTAAAGAACTTTGAAAGGATGTTTATTGCATCTTCTCCAGAGATACGAATTACCGAAATGGCTCCTATTCCTGATGGAGTTGCTAAAGCTATAATAGAGTCGTTTTGAATCATACTACAAATATACAAGTTCATTATATTTTACACCCTAATGTGTAACAAGAAGTCTTCTTTAACGTCTAAATAGTATACAATTAACTAATTAAGCATTATAAAGATGAAAGAAAATAGACAATTATTAGTGTTTACACATTTAAGTCAATTATTAGACTTTGTAACTGGTATTGGTGGATTTATTGTTCCGCTAATTATTTGGTTAGTGAAAAAAGATGAAGTATTTGATATGGATAGACACGGGAAAGCAATAATAAACTTTAGAATTTCAATGTTTTTATATTTATTAATCTGTATTCCATTTGTCTTATTATTTGGTTTAGGCCTTCTTGGATTTATTGCTATTGGACTATTTTATATAATTTTCCCAATAATTAATGCTGTTAGAGCTAGTAACAACCAACAACCAAATTACCCACTTAGTATTAAATTCTTGTCATACTAATTTTTATATATTAAATGCAGTTAATTACATCTTCATACTCATAAAAGAAGCTTTCAAATTTTGGCATGATTCTCACATAGAATTCATAACAATCTCTCCAAGTTTTTTTATTGTAAATACTAAATTTTACTGTGTGATTTATATAAATACGACGAATAATTTTACCATTCTCTAATTGGTAGGAACTATCAAAAATTACTTCGGGTAAGTAGTCTTCAATTAAAATAGTTTTTAAAGAAAGGATTTGATCATAAAGAATTTCATTCGCAATTTCATCAGAATGTTCTATATCTAGACAAATCATTGCGTTCTTTCTATTGGCAACAAACTTAAAACTAACACCTTTTATTTTGGTATTGTATAACAGCCATCTTCTTGGAAAGGACTTTCCAAAACTAGTCCAAAATTCTTGTCTCAGGGCTGCAGATTCTTCTTTGCTAAACATACCTAAAGTTGTTGTTTTAATTTAATAGTATTCGAGTACTATCTTTAGCCATGAACTTTAGCTGTATTACCTCTAGTTTTCATCATATCAGCTTCAAATTTGAGAAGGCTTTCCCATTTTTTGTCTACAATTTCTCTGGCCATATATTTTCTAGCATACCCCAAAAATAATGTATAATGATTCGCTTCAGAGATCATTAATTCTTTATAAAATTTTGAAAGTTCTTCATCTGCCATATTTTCAGAAAACACTTTAAATCGTTCACAACTTCTAGCTTCAATTAACGCAGCCACTAACAATCTGTGAATTAAGGCTGTTGGTCTGTCTTTTGTTTTTGGAAAAAATCTCTGAAGAGATTTTGCATAATCGTTATGTTGCTCTCTACCTAATACCATTCCTCTTTTTATCATCAATTCATGTACCATTTTAAAATGTTCTAGCTCCTCCAAAGCGATAGCTGTCATGTCTTTTACCAACTCAGTTTCCTCTGAATAATTAATGATAATTGAAATAGCATTTGCTGATGCTTTTTGCTCTGCAAATGCATGATCTGTAAGAATTTGTT
>OLID01000908.1_pt1 | contig 9905 bp, 10 predicted proteins | sample 1609361 | NCBI WGS metagenome assembly OLID01 (sample SAMN05416778, study PRJEB24817) | seawater metagenome | isolation source: Sea water | place: Canada:Atlantic | collected 2013-07
ACGAGATTTCTGCCTGTCTCGTGGGCTCGGAGATGTGTATAAGAGACAGCTCCACCAAAGCCGCCACCAACGCCACCTAAGCCACCACCTAAGCCACCAGCTAAACCGCCACCGATACCGCCGCCACCGATACCGCCGCCACCGATGCCGCCGCCACCGCCCGAATTACCGCTTGTTACCGACACCGAGGAATTGCCGGAGCGGCTTACGTTCAGGTAATCAATACTGAATATCCGGGTCTGCAGCCCTGGTGCCTGAATCTGATAAATATTGCCCTGACGGCGTATCTGATAACCGTAGGTCTCCTGCATCGCCGTCATGACCTCATCAATAGTCACGTTGGGCAGACTGATACTGATTTCACCTTCCACATCGGGGCTGACAGCCACGCCATAGTCAGTGCCGGCCACCAGGTTGTTGAAGAAATCGCTGGCATTTTCCCGATTGGCAACCACATTAAAACGCTCAAATACCGGCGCCATCAACTCATCGCTCAAGGACATGCCCGGGACCAGTGCCTGCAACTGCTCTATTGAGGGCGCCACTACCTGCACAGCTGCATTGGTCGCTTCTGCATCATCCAGAATGCCTTGCATGTTTTCCAGAACACGGGTATCCGGCACCGGACGCGCACCTGTTGCCTCACACGCCGCCAGCACCAGTGCCAGCAGCGATACCAGAAGCATTTTCACCGCCGACCAAAGCGGCAATCTGGTATTGCTATTAAATGTATAAGGTCTAAGCATCAAAACTCCGTACCTGAAACTTCTTTTACGGCAGGGCCAAAGGTGGTGATCACCTGTTCCAGCCCATTAACAGACAACGTCACGCCGTCCGACGATATAGCCAATACGGTAGCGCCACCGATCAGGTCGCCAACGCTGACACGCTGCTCATTGACGACCGCCATCGGCGATGTGCCCCCGTCACGTATAAACGTCACGTTAAAATTACTTCGTGTAAACAGGCCCGCCGGCAGCAGACGATCGCTATTGGCGTCATTTCCGGAGCCAACGAGACTGTTGCGGGCCACTGAAAAAGGCCGGGTCGGATCGCGCAATACCTCGCCATCTATCGTCTGCGCTGCCGAAGGATTGCCGGCTTGCGCCAGCACCCACCCCGGTGTCAGCGTTCCCATGATCGATATCAGCAGCGCTGCCTGACGGGCAATCCTAAACACCGACAAACCCCTCTTCTGTGCTCAATGTATGCAGCTCCAGTGTAATCGTCGCATCCGGCCAGCCCGACTGCAGGAAATGCACCTCATCCCAAAAGAACCGCTCCGACAGATTCTCCAGATAGGTCAGATAATTCAACAGGGAAAAATAGTCCCCCTGCATTTCAATAATCAGGCCATGCTTGTATACCTGCGCCATGGGCTCTTCGCCACCTTCGCCAGTGACCTGCGTGGCGCTCCGCATTGGCTGCGGCACCTTGTTCTCTACCCGAATCAGCTCCAGACCCGGCTGCCGGTCGAGCACGGTTGTCAGCATTTGAGTCATGGCATAGGGCGTTACCAGATTACCGGCCAAGCCCTCGATTTCCCCTTGTGCACGCTGTTGTTCCTGGACAAGGCGGGCAAGTCGGTCGTTGGCAGCCCGATCGGGGTCCTCCTGGGCACTTTGTATGGCAATCTGCTCGCGCGTCTGCATGGCCTGCAAGCGTGTTTGTGCTGATGATATCTGCTGCCTCATGGTCGTCTTGTCGGCATTCAGAGGCGCCAGCTGCAGCTCGGTGTACAACCAGACCAGCAAGGCCATGATCAATACAGCAATGATCCACTTTTCCGACTTCTTACGGTCATCAAACTTTTGCAGCCATTCCTGCCATTGGAGTCGCAACTTGTTCATCGCTGCGTCTCCAGCACAAATTCGTACATCTCGCCGCCGCCTTCAACAGCCGGCACTTCAACACGGTTGCTTTGCAGACGGTTAAAAAGACGTCCCTGCAGCGAGCTCTGGCTGCCGCTCAGGCGACCCACGTAGTCAGGCACCATCGCTGTCTGCAAGGCGTTTCCGCGCAGGAACACGCTGTCGCTGCCGCCGGAAATACGAAACTCGGTCAACCAGATACCATCAAAAGACGCTCTCGACAGATCCTTCACGTATTCCGAATACCCGGTGCTGTTGCCCAGTGTCGTGTTACGCAGGAATTCAAGCAGTTCCTGCGACTGAGCCAGGCGGGTTTCCCGGGTTTCGATATCCCGCAGTAGCGCCTGATTACTGCTACGACCGGCCGCATCGCGCTCGATCTGCTCGGTTCGTTCGGTCTGTGCTGCCAGTTCGGCCTGCACGACCGCCAGCTCTTGCTGCAACTCCGAACGCTGCCAATAGTTAAAGGCGCTAAGCAGCAGCATCACACCGACAACCACCGCCGTTGCCCTGACCAGTCTGACCGCAGTCACCAACTCGCGGTTTGGACGCAGTTCCGGCAGGTAAAGGTTGATCTGCTGTGCGACCACCATCAATTACCACCCCCTTCACTGTCTACTCGCAGGGCTGCACCGATTACCATCATGCAGGCGCCTTTGAGTTCTGCCGAAATACTGTCGGCAGAAGGCAGTCGGTCAGCAAAATTAAACACGTCAATGGGTGCTGCCAGCGCGTCACTCAGACTCGCAGTCATGGTCTCGGTGTCTGATTGCCGCGGCGCCATCAGAATCTTGTTAATCGGGTTTTGCCCCATCTGACTCTCGTAATAATCCAGGGAACGCTGAATCTCCAGTGCCAGGCGATCGCGCAGCCCCTCCCAGTCATCCTGCAACAGGGCATCGGTAGCCACCGGCGTGTTGATGCGGCGGGTCAGATAGAGCTGGCCCTGATGACTCAGATTCATGGTGCTGCCACTCTGCTTGAGCGCAATAAAGGCCAGGCCATTGCTGTCATCGGCAAACACCGAGGTCAGATTACGCATCGCCATTTCCGGTATATCGATGGCATCCAGCGTCATGCCGCTGCGATCCACCACTTCAATCATCTGCTCAACCCGTGCCTTCTGGGCTGCAATAGCGTAAATCATCGGGCTGCGTCCGCGCAGCGCATCTTCCGGCAGAGGGAAAACATCTATCACTGCCTCTTCTATCGGCATATCCAGCAAATCTTTGATTTTCCATCGAACAGCAGAACGCATTTCATCTGCCTCGACCTCAGGCGCCTCCACCAGATAAATATTGTAATCTCTGGGTGACAGCAGGCAGCTGCAATTGGCACCGGACAAACCCAGCTCTTCGACCAAAGCAGGCAATCGGTCACGCGCGCTTTTGATGCCATCCCGGCTGCCGGGCGCCAGCGCCTCGCGAACACAATGCTCCAGAAACACGTCTTCCCGCTTGCGCGTGATGTGAGCTAGCGCGATACGCTGGTCATTGATCGATAACCCGACCAGGCCCTCTGCGCGCTTTTTATTCCCAAACCATGCCAGCAAAAAGTTGCCCTCTTTTCCAAAGCGCTTAAAATCGTTGAATTATAAAGCTTAAGTATTCAGATTCTATAGTAAAAGGCCGGCTTCAGGGGTATATTTGGGGTCGAATTCACTGACCAGCCAGAAAACCCGCCTTGATACATATCGTGTTATATCAACCCGAAATCCCGCCGAATACCGGCAATATCATTCGCTTAGCAGCCAATACCGGGGTTCACCTGCATCTGATCGAACCGCTGGGATTTGATTTAAGCGAAAAAAGTGTGCGACGCGCGGGCCTGGACTATCACGAGCTGAGTCAGGTGCACAGCTGGAAGAGTTGGGACCAGTTTTTGGCCGAAGCGGGGGTAAAGCGACTGTTGGCGTTCACCACCAAGGCAACGCTGGCTTACAGTCAGGTGAGCTACCTGGACGGCGATGGCTTGTTGTTCGGACCGGAGACTCGTGGTCTGCCTGCTGACATTCGTGACGCCCTGCCAGAAACGCAGCGTCTGCGCATCCCCATGCAGACCAACAGCCGCAGCCTGAATTTATCCAATTCAGTGGCCATTGGTCTGTATGAGGCACTGCGCCAGATCGGCTTCCGAGGCCTCACCTAGCAGCGGCCTCGGAAACATTCACCAGGGGCCGCTGTCGTTGATCAGGCTTGCTGCAGATCAGGCCTTGGGTGCGGCCTGGCCTTGCTGCTCTTTCTGGGCCTTTGATTGCGCGTAAACGGCATCAAAATTGACCGGCGCCAGCATCACGGGCGGGAAGCTGCCACGGACAACCAGTGCATCGATAGTTTCACGTGCATACGGGAACAGGATGTTCGGGCATACGGTGGCCAGTGCGCGCTCCAGATCCGCTTCGTTGAAACGATCCAGGGTGAAAATACCGGCCTGCTGAACTTCAACCAGGAAAGCAATGGTCTCTTCCTGCTTGGCTTCGATGGTCAAACGCAGAACCACGTTATAAACGCCATCGGCCAGCTTTTCGTTGCTGGTGTTCAGATTAAAGGTGATCTTGGGAGCCCACTGACCCTTGAATACATCCGGGCTCTTGGGGGATTCGAAAGAGGTGTCCTTCAAATAGATGCGCTGCAGTGCAAACATCGGACCCTGTTGCTGGTCGCCCTGGGCGGCGGCCGCGTTACCATTCTGGTTGTTTTCGTTCTCTGCCATGATAAAACAGTCTCTCTTGCGTTGTGTCGTTTATGAATAAGGTGTAAATCTACGGTACTGCCTGGGTACTACTTGTTATCGTCCTGCCTGTTGCTGTCGTCCTGCCCGACCTCTGGTTGACCGGGCTGTTCCTGAACATCTGGCGTGGCAACTTCAGGCTGATCCGGCTGCGCCGGCACCTGCGCAACGGCTTTGTGCGTATCCGGTTCAGCGCTGGCCTTTTCAGCCTTGACCCTGGCGGCCTTGGGTTTGGCGGCCTTGGGTTTCGCTGACTTGACCTTGCCTGCCTTGTCCTTGACCGCCTTTTCCTTGACCGCCTTCTGCACCAGCGGCAGGTTCTGCGCACGCCACTCGGCCATGCCGCCGCGCAATCGCACGACCTGCTCGAACCCGGCACTGCGCAGAATCTTGCAGGCATCTCCCGAATGCTGCCCCATCTTGCACACCACAATAATGGGCCGGGACTTCAGCTTGTCCAGCTCGCCGAGCTGGGCACCGAGTTTAGTATGCGGAATATGCACCGAGTCAACGATGTGTCCGGTGTCGTAGTCCTTTTTATCACGGATATCGAGCACCACACCATCGTTGCGGTTAATCAGCATCACCGCCTGTTGCGGGCCAACTGACTGGGCACCGGTCTTGCTGCGATGAAAAATCAGCGCCAGCGCCAGTGCAATCCAGATACCGACAAGTATCAGATTATTACCGATAAATTCTAAATACTGCTCCATGACGTCTAAAGCCCTGAATATCCTGATATGGTATCAATGCGATGTTACACGCTTGCGCTGCAAGGCTGCGAAGTATACACGGCTGTGGCCGGCAATGGTACTTTGCCCGTATTTCCGCGATAATACGGGCTTTTAAAGCACCAGGCCAACCCACGGGAAGTTATTATTCATGACCGCTACTACACCTCGTCGCACAGCCCTGCTACTGATTCTGGATGGCTGGGGATATCGCGAAGAAACCGACTCCAATGCCATCGCCGCCGCCAACACCCCGGTTTGGGACCAGCTCTGGCGTGAATGTCCGCACACCCTGATTACCACCTCGGGCATCGACGTGGGTCTGCCCAGCGGACAGATGGGCAACTCGGAAGTCGGCCACATGAATCTGGGTGCCGGTCGCGTCGTGTACCAGAGCCTGACCATGATCGACAAAGCCATTGAGACCGGTGACTTCTACAGCAACAAGGTGCTGGCCAGCGCCGCCCGCACGGCGGCCAGCAACAACAAGGCCCTGCATATCATGGGCCTGCTGTCGCCCGGCGGCATCCACAGCCACGAAAACCATATTCTGGCCATGATCAGGCTGGCACAGGATGCCGGCGTCAAACAGGTTTATGTGCATGCCTTCCTGGATGGCCGGGACATGCCACCGCGCAGTGCCATGGCGTCATTGCTGAAAACCGAAAAAGCCCTGCGCGACGCCGGCCTGGGCCGTATCGTGTCGGTGGTCGGCCGGTATTTTGCCATGGACCGGGACAAGCGCTGGGATCGCATGCAAAGCGCCTACGACCTGATCACGCTGGGCGAAGCACAGTACCAGGCGGACTCGGTCGAAGATGCGCTGAACGAGGCCTACGCGCGCAACGAAGACGATGAGTTTGTCAAAGCCACCCGAATTGGTGATGCGGTACCCATCGCTGATGGCGACAGCCTGGTGTTCATGAACTTCCGCGCCGATCGTGCCCGACAGCTGGCCAATGCCTTTGTCGATCCGGCATTTGACGGCTTCCAGCGCAAGTCGACACCCAGGTTGGCAGAATTTGTCATGCTGACCGAATACTCTGCCGATCTGAATCGTTATGCCAGCTGCGCCTACCCACCGCAAACGCTGCACAACAGCCTGGGGGAATACCTGTCCAGCCAGGGCCGCACGCAACTGCGTATCGCCGAGACAGAAAAGTATGCACATGTCACTTTCTTTTTCAGTGGCGGCCGGGAGCAGCCCTATGAAGGCGAAGATCGCATTCTGGTGCCATCCCCGGATGTTGCCACTTACGACCTGAAACCGGAGATGAGCGCACCGGAAGTGACCGACAAGCTGGACGAGGCCATCCGATCCGGCAAGTACGACGCCATCATCTGCAACTATGCCAATGGTGACATGGTCGGCCACACCGGCAACTTTGATGCCGCCGTCAAAGCCGTGGAAACACTGGACAAGTGCCTGGGCCAGCTGATGAAGGCCATCCGCGACACCGGTGGCCAGTGCCTGATCACCGCCGATCACGGCAATGTCGAGCAGATGATGGATGCCGAATCGGGCCAGGCGCTGACCTCGCATACAAGTGGCCCGGTGCCGCTGGTGTACGTGGGTGAGCGCCCATGGCGTTTTACCCAGGAAGGCGCGCTGTCTGACATCGCGCCGACCATGCTGAAGCTTATGGACATGGAGGTGCCGGCGGAAATGACTGGTCATGTGCTGATGGCGCCATGACGGAACACGCTGCGCACCGGACAATTGCCCGGAGAACGGGAACGTCGCTCGCCCTGCTGCTGACACTGTGCCTCCCGGCTTCAGCGCAGGACGTCGATACAACCGAGGCCCGGCTCGCCGCCATCAATGACAGCATCGGCCAGATCGAATCCTGGCTGCAGCAGGCACGCAGCCAGCGCTCCAGCGAGGAAGCCGCGCTCAGCGAGCTGAATCAGCGCATCGACCGAATCAATAACGAAATTGACGACAACGAGCAGGCTATCTCGGACCTGGACCAGAAACTGTCCGGCCTCAACCAGCAACGTGACACGCTGTTGGCCGACAGCGAAACACAGCGGGATATCGTGGCCCGCGCCCTGCGCGCCAGCTACCTCAGCGGCGGCGACAGCCAGTTACAGTTGCTCCTCACGCAGCAGGACCCTTCGACCGCACAACGCGTGCTGGTCTATTTTGCTGCCTTCAATGAAGATCGTCTGCAGCAGATCCGCCAGTTCCGGCAGACTCTGAGCGAGCTGGCACAGACGCGTGACGACATCGACCAGGCGCAGTCCACCCTGGCTACAACCAACGCCACACTGGCCGCACAACGACAAGAGCTGGAGAGCAGCCAGGCGGCGCGCACGCGACTGATCGCCAGCCTCAATGCCGATATGGCAACCCGCCGCAACGAGCTGGAGCAGTTGCTCGCCGACCGCGCCCACCTGCAGGAACTGATCGATGAGATAAACCGTATCATTGTTGACATCCCCGCGCCCGAAGATGCCGCACCGTTCGAGGCGTCCCGCGGACAGCTGCCGTGGCCGGTCGCGGGCGAACTGCGGGCTCGCTTTGGCGAACCGTATGGCGGCAGCCTGCAGCGCCAGGGCATCATCATCGGCAGCGAGGCCGGCAACACGGTCAGGGCGGTACATAATGGGCGTGTTGTATTTGCCGACTGGTTGCGCGGTTCGGGCAATCTGATTGTGGTTGACCACGGCAACAGCTACATCAGTCTGTATGCCCATGTGCAGGGCTTTACCAAGCAGACCGGTGACTGGGTCAATCGTGGTGAGGCGTTGGCGCTGTCGGGAAACGATGCCGGCAATGGTGCCCCGGGCCTGTATTTTGAAATCAGGCAAAGCAGCCGGACCCTGAATCCGCAGGAGTGGCTGGCGGCCGCTGACTGAATAACGGGCCACCAACAGGTCGATGCCTAGGGCATCATTTGCTACCCAGCGCCATCGCAAGCGCATAGAATGCTGACCAGGACTGTCTTAACATGTAACCACAAGATCGCAGGAGTACACATGTTGTCACGTAGCACCATCAACGATCCGGGCGCTATCCATCGCCGCCAGCAAACCACCGCTGCCAGTGGCCTGTGTCAGCGCCTGCTGATAACGATCACCCTGATCACAGGCATGGGCGCCGCCAGCATGGCCATGGCGCAACAGGGTAATGATGCGGATCTTGATGTCATCACGCTGGACGAGCTTGAACCTGCCGCACAGTCGCAAGCCACCAATAACATCAGCACCGATACTGCTGTCAGGCCGTTGCCCATCGAAGAGGTCAGGCTGTTTGCCGAGGCGCTGGAAGCCATCCGCACGGCCTATGTATCAGACATCGATGACAAGACGCTGATCGATTACGCCATCCGTGGCATGCTCGCCGGACTGGATCCGCATTCGGCCTACCTGAGTGCCGACGACTACGACAACCTGCAGGAAAGTACCGAGGGCGAGTTTGGCGGTCTGGGTATTGAGGTCGGGGAAGAGGACGGCTACATAAAGGTCATCACGCCTGTCGACGACACGCCGGCGGCCAGGGCGGGCGTCATGCCCGGCGATCTGATCGTGGAAATCAATGGCAGGCCCGTGCGCGACATGCTGATCAACGATGCAGTTGAGTTGCTGCGCGGCGAACCTGGCAGCGAGGTCAATATCACCCTGATGCGTGACACTGAATCCGAACCCATCGACCTGACCCTGACCCGCGAGGTCATTTCTGCCACCAGTGTTCGCCATCGCATGCTGGAGCCCGGGTTCGCCTACCTGCGCATTGCCCAGTTCCGCACCAACACCGGCCAGGAGGTCATAAGCGCCCTTGAGGAAATAAAGGCGTCTGGTGACACACTCAATGGTCTGGTGCTGGATTTGCGCAACAACCCGGGCGGTGTGCTGCAGGCATCTGTGCAGGTTGTTGATGCCTTTGTAACGAGTGGCCAGATTGTTTACACCGAGGGTCGCTTTGATGATTCCGACGGCAATTTTTATGCGACCCCGGACGACCCCAGTGAAGGCGTGCCGATGGTGGTACTGATCAACACCGGTTCGGCCTCGGCGGCAGAAATTGTTGCCGGCGCCCTGCAGGATCAGGGCCGGGCGGTGATCATGGGCACCCGCAGTTTTGGCAAAGGCTCGGTGCAGTCGGTGCTGCCACTGAACAATGAGCGAGCGCTGAAACTGACCACATCGCGATACTTTACACCCTCGGGCCGCTCCATTCAGGCGCAGGGCATTGAGCCCGATATCGTCGTGGACGAAGCCCTGGTGACCCGCCGCCTGCCACGCCGGGGTGTGTATTCCGAACGCGACCTGGAAGGCCACCTGCCGGGCACCGACGAGACGAACGGAAACAGCAATGACATCAGTGCCCGCACGCCCATTACCAGTTCGGAACAGGTCGTGGTCAGTGACTATCAGCTGAACGAGGCGCTGACCCTGCTGAAAGGCTGGCACATCATGGAAAGCGGGCGCCAGCGGCGTCAAGACAGCGAATGAAGACCCGATTCGACGCCCTGCTCGGCGCCCTGCTCGGCGCCTTGCCCGGGGATCATCTGCACAAAGCCTGTCTCTTATACACATCTCCGAGCCCACGAGACAGGCAGAAATCTCG
>OLID01000915.1_pt1 | contig 9819 bp, 11 predicted proteins | sample 1609361 | NCBI WGS metagenome assembly OLID01 (sample SAMN05416778, study PRJEB24817) | seawater metagenome | isolation source: Sea water | place: Canada:Atlantic | collected 2013-07
ACGAGATTTCTGCCTGTCTCGTGGGCTCGGAGATGTGTATAAGAGACAGGCATACCATTACGTATTGAAGTTAAGTAAAATAGCTGATTTATTGAAATAGTTACTTCGTCACCAATTCTCGTTTTATAATTGAAATCAATATTGCCTCCTACGGATTGTTCTGCTGACAAATTGGAATTATTTAAGGGATAAATATTTTGAAAATGAATCCGTTCAGCATCTTCTGTAAAAAGGTCAGGAGTCTTATATCCCAATCCACCACCTAATCTGCTTGTGAATTTTTTAGTTGGTTTCCATAACACAGAAACTTTAGGCAATGGGAAAAATCCCCAATTTGCTGAATAGTCAGCCCTAACTCCTGATTCTATCGCCCATTTTTTCGATAAATCTACTATGTTATTAATGAATAGACCAGCTGTTAAATCTTGTTGATCGCGTTCAAGGCTGTCGGAAATTTCATCAAATGAATTTGAATAAAAATTCGCACCGAATACCCATTCAGTTTTTTTTGTCACCAATTGATAGTTTAGTTCTGTGAAAGAGTTTAGTTGATTTCCTTTAAAAGTGTAATTGGGAATTTCAATTTTACGATCAAAGTAGGATATGCTATTTTTAAATGTTAACATTTTTTTATCTGTAAATTTATGCTCTAAAACTGCTTGTGTACTCGCCCTACTAGATATGTTTTCTTCTAAGTACGGGTGGTCTGAACTGACTCCATTTTTTATAGCTTTCATATCTCCTCCAGTTCGATCATCAAAAGTTCCATTTAAACCTACCCAGATTATTGTTTTCTCAGATGGATATAAGAAGATTTTAGGGTTCAATGAAATAGTAATTGATTTACCTAAATTGCTAAAGCCGTCGTTGTCAGGGTCATAAGAGTTTTGATAATTTCCAGAAGCATACAAAGTATATCCTACTTTCTTTTTTCTCTTGCTATAAAATATATTTGCCGTGCTTCCTAAGGCATGAGTTTGTGTAAGCATAATGTCCAATGTTGGATCATAATCAGGTGTTTTCGATACCATGTTTACTAGTCCAGCAATCGCTCCACCGCCATACAGGGTAGAAGAACTACCTTTTATGATTCCGAATTGTTTCAAATCTAAAGGAGGTATCTGCATAACACTTAACCCTCCTGCAAATCCTCCAAAAAGTGGAAACCCATCTTTTAGAAGTTGTGTGTACCGTCCATCCATTCCTTGAATTCTAATACTTGAATTACCACTATTTATTGATGTTTGTTGCATTTGAATACCTGTACTTTCTCTAAGAACCATTGAGATGTTTGCAGAGTTCATAATAGCTTTTTCGTCAAGTTCCTCACCTCCTATGTATTCAATTCTTGTGGGTAAATTCTCAATAGTTCGAGAGCTTCTAGCGACGCTCACAACGACTCCCTCAATTTCTTGTTTTACTTCTTCTAAGTAAAAGATGATATTGTTGTGTACTAAAGGAAATGAAAGACTTGTGTCAATTTCTTTAAATCCAAGCATAGATATTTGAACAGAATGCACTCCATTTGTAATTCCTGAAATACTAACTTTTCCATCTAAATCGGAAATTGCACCTAATTTGATTTCTGGAAAATAAACTTTGACACCAATTACGGCTTCATTTTGCGTCTTATCTAGAATTGTTGCTGTAAAAATATTTTCCTGCGAAAATGATATATTGAGAATTACAAGAAAAATTGAAAGGACTAAGGCTTTTATCATATTAATTATATTTATGACAAAGTTAGTTCAAGTCGTCTGCAAGTGTTTTGCAATTATTTTGGGGAGCAATTTGAACAATTACCTTTTACAACCATATTGGCTTCTGACATTGTAAAGTTCTCGGGTAATTGAACTTTGGGAATGCGCTGTTCAGTAAGACAAATAGTTTCCTTGCAAGAAAGACAATGAAAGTGATAATGTAGATCATCAGGAGCGCAAACACAACCTTCAATACATCTAGCATACTTCATAATACCTGAACCATCATCAATTGTGTGTAAAATATTATGCTCAACAAAAGTTTTTAATGTACGATAAAGTGTAGTCATATCTGACTTTTCAAAATGTTCTTCGAGTTGTCTGAGTGAAGAGGCGTTTGAAGATTTTTGAAAATAATTCATGACAAGAATACGCATGGCGGTTGGATTAACATTTTTAGCTATTAGTTTTTTTTCTACCGCGTTAAGTTCAATCTCCTTTTTCAATTCTTACAGTTTTTTTGCCAAATGTACAAACGAATTCAAAAACACCAATTTGATTCGTAAATTTCAACTGGAAATTATGCCCTAATTTTGTGTTTTCTACCTTTTGTCAGGTGTACTTTTTTGAAAGGCTATTAAATTAAACATACTTCTTAACCTAGATCTAATCCTGTTCCCATATATTACTTCCAATTCCTCCGCATTTAAATTAGTTGTAGCATGAGTAACCGTTCCTTCCAAAATTTGTAAATCATAACGTTGCAAAAGTATTTCAGCGACCGTGTTACATTCATTTCCATAGTACTTCATGTTATTTTCTACTCCCAAATCATCGAAGCAATAAATCTTATTTCGAGATTTTCCGTACTTCTGAATGACCGGATATCCTTCTTGGTTGAATTCAGAAGCAATATCTCTAGTCGATTTTATGAGGTAATGATGATCAGGATATGTGAAATGTCTCATCAAAGTCATAAGGGAGGTTTTTCCGCAACCGACTGGACCATTGAGTAGAATTCCTTTTTCGAGATCTATTCCATACTTTTCGCAAGTCTCTTCGTCGCGAATGAAGTAAATCAAGAGTTTGTAAATTATTTCTTTGTCCTCCGGATTGAGTTTGAATTTCAGTCCGAATTTCTGTTGTCCCATTTGCTCGAGATAGTTCCATGATTTATTGAAATTATATTGGCGAACGCCATTAATGATTTCGAAAGGTAATTCACTTTTCATAGTTACAATGGCATTGAATAATCTTTGTCGTTATTTGTATTTAATCGGTTCTCGACTGCGCTCGAACCTCGATTTCCATTCTTGAAATTTGCACTTCGTTTGATCCAATTACGAGCTGCAGCATTCCAATCTTTCATTTTTGCTTTTCCACCAACTAACCATCCATTGGAAGAGAAATAATTGAAAAAGTTTTCTCCTTCAGAACCTGTTGAGCCATTTGAAATAAAAAAAGATTTTACTTCTTCTAATTCGGGAACGGCAAAACTTGTTTTGCTCTTTACCTCTTTCTCTACTTTTAAATCTTTTATTTCTTTATTAACCTTTATACTCTTTAATGAAGGTCGCACTTGTTTTATCACTGGTATTACAGCTGTTTTATCAGTCCTTTTATCAGTGGTATTATCACCACTATTATCACTACATGTATCGAATCTGTACATGTAAATCTTACTTCCAACCCAGCGATTCTTTGAAGGTTCATAGAGTAAATACTCCCAATGAGAAAGCTCTTTCAACGTTTTGGTATACGTATTCATCGAACCAATTTTCGAAAGCTTCATCAATTCATTTCTGTTGATTGAAACAGGATTTTCAAGTCGATTATCATTCCAGCAATGAAATAATGCATGATACAAACTAATGTGCCAGGGACTCAATCGGTCGTCATCGTTCATACGCTCGACAACCGATTGAAGGTGCTTGATATAATTTACTTTTCCTGACATCTTGTGATCATTTACAACCGCAATGGTTCACATTTAACTTTTGATAATTACGTTCCAATAGTCCTTCGATATCGCTTTTCTTGTAATACACTTTTCCATGAATACGACTGTAAGGAAGTGAACCACAATTACGTAATCGTTGTAAAGATTTTGCACTAATTCCTAGTGCATGAGAAGCTTCAACTGTATTGATCCATTCGGAACGAATGTCAGATGGTTGATTTGATTTGTGCGTTTCAAACGCTTTTACCAATGAACGGATTTCACCGTTGATGTTTTTTAAAATTTCTGAATTTGTCATTTTGAATTGAATTGAATTAAGAATTAAATTGTTCAGTTGCTTTCCTTCGGCTATTCGAACTTCCTGTTCGAGCCTCAGTCTTCACGAGCTATCGCACGATCTGGTTTCGCATGTTGTTTTGCATGATGGTATCGATATCCTCCTTGTTGTAAAAAAGTACTCCACCAACTTTGGTGTAAGGAATAATCCCATTGATACGCAAGTTTTGAAGTGTGCCTGGAGAAATTCCAAGTAATCTCTGTACTTGATGTGATTTAATCCAAACGCGCTTTTCTTCTTGCGAAATTGGTTTGTCTACTTTCTTATCAAGTAGTTGCTTGATTTGGTCTAAGAGCTCCCATTTAAATTGCTCTAGATCGTCTGGGGTAATAATGGATGTTGCCATATGATTTGATTTTTTGTGTTCATGACAAAATTGATGAGGTTTGATATTCTTTTTCCCCAAGTTGGTCGCATCTTGGGTGAAATAAATTTCCCTTCGACATGCTCAGGGCAAGTGAAACGTGGGATTCAAAGGATTGAGAAAATGAAGGGGTAATGAAAACGCAAAATCAGGCAAGTTTGGAACGTCAGATTCGGGTGAAAATCGAGGTGGTTTTGAACGGGAAAATGCGGGATGTAAATGATTTGAGAAAAACGACCAAGTTGGGTGGAACTTGGGTGTTTTTTTATTTCATTTAGAAAAATATATCTTTAAAGTTTTTAATACTAACAATACACCGAAAATATAATTTGAACAAAACTTCACATTTAAGGTCAATAGTCGTAATGCCCTTTAAGAATATGGGAAGTACAGAACAAACGGTGTATTTTTCAGATGGTATCACAGAAGAAATAATCAATGCGCTAAGTAGAATAACAGAGCTAAAAGTTACTTCCCGAACTTCATCTTTTTATTATAAGGATAAAAATTATCAACTACCACGAATTGCTAAGGAACTTGACGTTTCTATGATAATCGAGGGAAGTGTTCGCTTTGGCAATAAACGAGTGAGGATATCGGCTCAATTGATTGATGCGCATGAAGATATTCACATCTGGTCTAACGTATGGGACAGAAAATTGGAGGATATATTTGCTGTTCAGGATGAAATCAGTTTGTTAATTGCGGAAAAGGCCAGAGAAGCGCTTGGGCATTTTGATTTACAGGAACACCTAATAAAACCACAAACAAAGAATTTTCAAGCGTACGAATTGTTTTTAAATGGCCGGTTTCATTTTAGGCAATGGAAGGTAGAAGATGTACGAAAGGCGGCAGATTTATTTGATCGCGCGTTAATTCTCGATCCAAATCATGTAGAATCCATGATGGGGAAAGCTGATGCGCTCGGTTTTTTGGCTACAACCGGTTTTTTGGCATATGATCAAGCCTGGAGAGAGGTCGAAGAGCTCGTGAAAAAAGCGCTATTGATAAACCCTAATCTATCAAATGCATACTATCAAAGATCACAATTGAAATTTTTCTTTTACTGTGATTTTAAAGGAGCGATGGCGGACTGTTATCAGGCAATTCGTTTGCATCCAAATCATCCTGAGGCAAATCAACAATTATCATTTTTGCATGTATTAGCTGGAAATCGAGAGAAGTCAAAGCAGTTTTTGGACCATTCATTACAAGTGGACCCATTGAGTCAAGAAGTAAAATTTTTTGACGCCTATCACGCATATATGATTGAGGATTATTCTACTTCGCTTTCAAAACTCAAAGTTCTACTCGCTATGAATCCATACAATATACCTGCACAAAGTGTGGCGTCTTATTGTTATCTGAAGCTGGGGGAATATGATCAGGCGTATCATTTCTTTGATGAATACGAAGAAGGAACTATTGTTGCGGAAGATAAACTTGGAATTCAAACGCTGGCTTCTATAATGAAAGGCGATCGCACCCAGAGTGAAATTTTAGTGAAGGAGGTAGAACGAAAAGCGAAAACACCTGAGGGCTTTAGATCAGATTCATTTCTGCTGTTTATTTATTCAATTCAAGGAAATCGCGAAAAATTCTATAAGTGGATTGAAGGCGCTAGGGAGAAGAAATCTTCCCTTCTACTTATCCATATGAATGATCCGCTCATCGAAAAATTCAAAGACGAAGATCGCTATCGGGTCCTATTTAAGGAACTCTATAACCATTCAATAGATAGTGCAAAACAAACGGATAAAAAATCACCAATAACGTCGACGGAAATAATTGATTATCGAAACCGATTGTTGAAATTATTGGAAGAAGAAAAAGTGTTTACCGATCCTGAACTTTCTATTCGTTCACTTTCAAGTATGGTCGATTTGCATCCGAATAAACTGTCCTGGCTCATCAACGAATCGTTTGAAACCAATTTTAATTCTCTGATCAATTCATATAGAGTTAAAGAATTCCAAACAAAGGTTAAGAATGGAGAGCATAGACATTTCAGTATAATTGGTCTCGCTTATGAATGCGGGTTCAATTCAAAAACCGTTTTCAATACGTACTTCAAAAAGGAAACGGAATTAACACCTAAACAATACATTGAACAAGTTTAGGATGTTTCAAAACTGATTTTCCACATTCTATATTAGGTTCGGAATTGTAAATCCGAACACCTACATGCAATTCAGAACTTTTCTGGAATCTACACTGAATACATTTGTCTCATAATCTGCTGAAAGAAAAATTTCAGCACTAATAATGAGAAAAATGAAAGCACTTTTTTTATGTATCGGATTGGTTAGTTCTTTTGGAGCGATGGATGACAAACATCCGGATTTAGTTCAAGAACTTCTTGACAAAATGATCTTAGATCTCAGTGAAGTGGAACTTCATGAAGGATTTCATGATTATGTAATCGTACAGTTCACAATATGTGATCAGCAAATTGACATTCATTCCATCGAAGGCTCGAACCAAGAAGTTATTGAAGCGGTTCAAATCAAGATGAATAGGCTTGAAATACATGCTGATCATCGTGAAGACAAAGTTTACAATTTCAAATTCACATTCGAAAAACAATAATCCTAACAAATTCTAATTATGAAAATCTATCAAAAGAAAATGAAAGCGGCCTATATGAATGGTTATGGAAATCCTGATGTATTATCAGTGGAAGAAATATCAAAGCCGACGCCCGTGGCAGGGCAAATTCTAGTAAAAATAATAGCATCTACTGTTACGCGGGCCGATACAATGATGCTGACCGGCAAACCATATATAGGAAGGCTATTTTTAGGATTATTGAAACCTAAAAATTCTATTCCTGGAACTGGGTACGCAGGTGTTGTAGAAGCAATTGGAGAAGATGTTAAAGACTTTAATATTGGCGACGAAGTTTTCGGAGAGACTACTACATCCATGGGCGCCAATGCAGATTTCATCCTCGTAGCTGACGATTCATTGATTCTAAATCGGCCTCTAGGACTATCTTTCGAAGAAGTAGCTACTTTGGGTGATGGTTGGGTAACATCCTATAATTTCTTAAAAGAAATAGCTCAGATTAAACCAGGGCAGCGTATTTTGATCAATGGTGCATCAGGAAGTCTGGGAACAGCAGCAGTTCAATTGGCTAAGTACTTTGACGCGCATGTAACAGGGGTTTGCAGCACCAAGAATCTAAAATTGATTGAAAGCTTGGGGGCAGATGAAGTAATCGATTATACAAGTACCAATTTTTGTGCAGAGGGCAAGAAGTACGACATCTTATTTGATACTGTTGGCAAAAGTTCATTTAGACAAGCAAAACATGTTTTGTCAGATGATGGATTATATATGTCACCAGTCCTTAGTTTTCGTTTGCTGCTGGAAAGTTTAAGAACATCACGAACTAGTGGACGTCGTGCTAGGTTTTCCGCAACAGGAATGAGAACGAAAATCGAGCTTCGTACCTTTTTTCAACAGCTACTCGAGATTCACCAAAGCAAAGGACTTAAAATAATTATCGATAAACGATTTAGGCTTGACAATATTGCCATGGCTTATCACTATGTCTCGACCGGTAAAAAAGTAGGAAACGTAGTTATCGTGAATGAATAATTCAATTTCCAATAAAATTCGAAAAAAATGAGAAAGATTTCAATTATCGGTGGAATCGGATATGTGGTCATATTCATAACCGGCATTTTTGCAAACTTCAGTGTGCTGGAATCATTAAGGAGGGAAGATCCAATATCTACCCTAAATAACATTCAGGATTCAAATGAACTCTATTTACAAGGAGTTTTTGCATTCCTGATTATGGTAATAGCTGATCTACTGTTGACTTGGGTACTCTATAGAATATTCAAAGAGTATAGCCCTAAAAGAACCGCAATCACCGTTCTTTTTAGATTGATCAACGTAGCATTCTTTGGAGCTGCTCTGTACTTCTTATTTGATGTTCAATCATTAATACCTTCAGTAGCTTTAAGTGAAGTTGAGCTTGCGAAACAAGTAGAGTCATCCTTAAAAATGTTTGATAAAATTTGGCTGATTGGTTTAATCTTTTTCGGGATACATCTTGTACTGCTTAGTAACCTGCTCTGTAAATCAAAAAGAGTTCGAAAAACTATATCAGGTTTATTACTTGTTGCAGGAATTGGATATATAATAGACAGTTGTCTTCAACTCTTTTACAGCGGATATGAATCTATCAGTGCAGTTTCAACCTTCATTGTTGTATTACCAGGAATAATCGGTGAATTAGCCCTAACCCTGTGGCTACTCTTTAAATCAGGGAAATAATCTCGTAAACTTTAAATTAAATATAAATGAAAACAATTAAGAAAGTAGTGCTTTTTAGCATAATCGCAGCAAGCATGACATCATGCGCAGGGATATATCGCTCGCTCGATATTGACTGTAAAGATGAAAGGGGTTCAAATAAAAATGAAGGAATTCATTTTGATATTGACGCTTTATGTGATCAGAATTAATTAAATCTTGGAACAAGCGTCTAGTTTGTTCCTTGTTCCTTATTTCTTAGCAAGTACAACGACAAATGTGTATCGGTTCTGGTTTATAATTTACAGCTACTAGAAGTTTTATCTGAGAAGAATTAGCTGAAATCAAGTCCGGAGGTTGAATGTAAATTTTGCTCGTTTTCCTCAAGAATTTCTTTTTGTACGCGAGTCAATCGATTTATAAAGAAGTAATTGTTACGAATTAAAAATCAACAAAAAAACAAAATTTATGAAAAGAAAAAATATTATTATGGGTCTGATAACCATGAGTACTTTTTTGGCCACAGCACAATCAACAGAAGCGGAAATGACTTCTTTAAAACCAAACTACAATACACGCGATCTTTACATGCGGGTTTCAGGTGCTATAGGAGGGGGAGATTGGTCTACTCGAGGCGCTGGAATTGGCTTGTTTGCAAAAGTTCATCGAGATTTACATACAGGGATTTCTGCGTATTACTACGGTGATGCTGGAGGAAGAGCCAATATTCAACAGATGATTCCTGTTTCTGCTGAGATTCAATATGAACTTTCAACAACTGAGAAAGGAAATGGCGCCATTGTTGTCGGAACTTCAGTAGGTTACAATTTTGTATTGAACAGGTCTTATTACAATGAGAGATACTCCAAAGATGGACGTATTCAAAACGGATTGTACTTGAACCCTTCTTTTGGTTATCGTTTGAATTTCACCAAAAATACAGGGATTATATTTGACCTAGGATATCAGTTGGTACAAGGAAAAGGATTCGACATTCATACAAAGGAGTTTCTTCAAAACCACTTACAACACAATGTACTGTTAAAGGGAAGTATTTTCTTCTAAAATATCCAGTGTTTGATCAATTGACTCGCGTCAAAAAATGAAATAGAAAAGGGGGAACTTTCAACTAAAAGCTCCCCCTTTTTTATAATTACTGCTTTAAATTTCTTATTAAAGAATCTACAAC
>OLID01000917.1_pt1 | contig 9787 bp, 9 predicted proteins | sample 1609361 | NCBI WGS metagenome assembly OLID01 (sample SAMN05416778, study PRJEB24817) | seawater metagenome | isolation source: Sea water | place: Canada:Atlantic | collected 2013-07
ACAGAGTAGATCGTCGGCAGCGTCAGATGTGTATAAGAGACAGTAACTATACTATTGTGTGTATTAATTTCAAGATTTATGATGATCCTGAATTAAATACAAGGAGAAAAAAATGAAATCTTGGAAAATTGGAGTTTTGCTAAGCTATATCTGCATTGCATCGGTTTCAGCAACAATTATAACGCCAGCTTTACCGCATATTGAAAGTGCCTTTCATATTGGCGATGGTGTATTAGAATGGGTCATTACTATATTCTTAATCGGTTATATGTTAGGTCAAATTATTTATGGGCCATTGGCTAACAGAATAGGACGTTTACCAGCCTTAAGGATTGGTTTTGCCATAAATTTAGTTGGGGTAGCGATCTGTTTATTTGGTAGTTATTCAAGTTTATACGGAGTCCTGCTTGCAGGGAGATTTATTACTGCCATAGGATCTTCAGCAGGATTGGTATGTACCTTTATCTTGTTAAATGAATCACTTTCTACTGAGCGGGCAAAGCAGGCTATTTCGTTTGCCGTCGTTTCATTTACACTTGGTATTGGATTTGCCGTGCTAATTGGTGGGTTGATAACGGAATATTTACATTGGCAAGATTGTTTTTGGGTATTAATGATTCATGGAATTATTATGTTTGGCTCTACCTGGTTATTTGAAGAAACATTGAAAGCACCTAAAAAAACAGCATTATTAAGTATGTTAAAAGACTATGGTTTAGCTTTGTGTCACAAAAAACTATTTACATTCGCGATGTTTGTTGGCTTAGTGTCTGTATTCTCATATTGTTTTGCAGCCGCAGCGCCTATTATTGCTCAACATAGCCTGGGAATGACATCATCTGAATATGGTTATTTTAATATGTTTAATATGCTGGGCATGTTTATCGGTGCGATGTTATCAGGAAAGGCACTTAAAAAATTTAACAATGTTGGCATAATTGTTGTTGCTACTCTGGTGATGCTATTTAGTATGAGCTTCATGTTTGTATTAGATGAGCTAGCTTGGTTAAATGGTGTAATATTTTTTGCAATATCAACCTTAATGTACTTTGCCACTAGCTTTATTTTCCCCGCTGCATCACATATTGCATCAAACGCGATAACAGATAAAGCAAATGCTTCTGGTGCAATGAATTTAATAAATATGGGTTCAGCCGTTTTAACTGTTAGTATAATGGGGTATTTACCTTTAACGGCATTGCTAGGTTTTGTAGTGGTTACTGGTATTTATGGTGCTTTATGTTTAACTGTCTTGTTGATAGCTAAAGCTTAATTAATTGCTTTATCGATGTCTTCTGTCTGTTACGTCGTTTTATAGTACGTAAAATCACGTATTGTATTTCTGGTTTTGATTAGCTAAGCTTCTTGCTGATTAATAATCATTTACATTAACAATGGAGATAGCTATGAAAAATATATATAAAAAAGGATTAACGATTGCCAGTGCGGGAGTGCTAACTGTTTGGTTAACAGGCTGTATGCATACACAGGCGCAACCAGGAGTGAATACGAGTCAAGCTGCACAAGCTGCAAACACTCAAAATACCACGATAACTATTTCAGAAATTGAAGCTGCGCAAAAACAATGGGCTCAAGGTCTTGTTGAAATTGGCGCTGCTTACACAAGTGGCGGAAATTATCAGCAAACTGCGTCAGACTTAATTAATAAATTATATGCGTATAACTATGAACGCGGAGTAGTTTTATTTAAACCTACAAAAGCAGTAGAAGCACCTTTTAGAAGGTCACATCAAAGCGCATTGTCTTATTTTGTTGGTGGAGATAAATACTACCCAGAAGATAAAGGGTTTGCGTTAGCGCCTTGGGTAAATATTAAGTTTAATAATGATGCGATCTACGTTCATGGTGATGTAGCTGTTGTGATGGGTCAATATACTTTCACTAATGCAGATAATGATCAAGCCCAAGTTGAATATACATTGGGTTACGTGAAAGATGCCCAAGGGAATTTAAAAATCTTTATTCAACACTCTTCTTTACCCTTTCAGGCTAACTAATCAGATTTTACTGACAGAGCAAGCACATCTCTTGAGTAAATGAAACTTAGGGGATGGTTTACTCATAGCTGGATGGGATGCTAAAAATAAACAAGTTCTGGGCTTACAAGCCCATTTTTTATTTTTCCAAATATTACGCTAGACGAACGTAATTTTCACTAAAAGAGCCAAAAACAAATTGATATATGAGTGTGTCTATCACATAATGATCAGCTTAATTTGATGCTTTAATGATCTAGTTTCAAAGGGGGAATAATGAGGATGTTTATTAAGTCAGGCTTAATTTTTTCTGCAGCCATATCAATAACTGGCTTTACAAATGTAGGTACGACAGCTTATCTAGATGGATATTCTTCAAAAGCAGAAAAATTTGTAGAATATCGCCCAGGAAATAGCAATAGCTTTCATATTTATTACCCAGGTGATGTAGTGGAATATAATGGGCAAGAATATAAAAACATCAAAGCGATGAATAACAGCCATAGCCCAGCAGACCCTGAAGTTGAAGGTTCTTTTTGGCAAAAAGTCGAAATTCAGAATATAAACTCATAACTGTCTATTGTTTGCTTTTATAGCCTCTATTAGTTTTTCACAGTAGTAAGCTTGTCCAATAAAAACAATATTTTGGTTTCCACCAACAATAAACGCTGTATCGTCGGCATGGGTAGCTTGTAGTTGAATATAATTAGCGCCATTGTAAGCAGCTTGGTTTTTAAATTTATTTCTGGAGCTAATTATTATATTTATGCTCGGTGTAAAAATGCCTGTAAACCAATTTCCATCACTTGAAAAAATTTGTCCAATATACTCACACTCACTTGGTTTTTTGCTAGATACATAAATATTTTTTGCTGCCGTGCTATCTGTTGGCGTGATTGAGCAACCATAGAGGTTTAGCATTAAAATAGCTAAAAATAATTTAATAAGCTTATTCATTTGGTGGTGTCCTAATTGTTACTTCTTTTAAATGGCGGCAATAATATGCTTCACCATAATAAGTGGCATTAAATGTTCCAGTAAGCGTTTTTAAGGGAGTGGTAATAAGATTAATCTCAAAAGCAGATTTAAGAATACTGGTCTCAGAGGCATATAATTGACCGAAATATACGTAGTTTGCACCATTAGCGGCTGCTTGATTGCGTAGGTTATTAATTGCGCCTAGTGATATATTAACATTTGAGGTGAAAAATCCTGTAATCCAGTTTCCTTGAGACCCAAAAATATTACCAATATACTTACAACTTTCTTCGGGTGATTCTATTGATATAACAACATGTTTTGCTGCACCGCTATTTAACTTATCTGCTGGAATAAATGAGCAGCTGGTCATAAGCAGTATCATTGATGATAATGCTATAATGTAAACCAATAAGTCTAAGAGTTTATGTATGCTGTTCATGAAAAAGTCACAGTTTTGGTTTTTGGTCTGCATTAACCTTTGTTGTCTCACCTTCATATAAGCAAAAGGAAAACCAGTTACATTCTTTTTGTTTAATCAAGTTAGGTTTGGGTGTGTCTTTTCCTTCACATTTATATGCTTGGGCAACGAATGTTGAATAATTACTACCATTTATAAAGCCTGGTCCCATGTATTTAAGGTGATCGATAAATACATAATTCGCACCCATTGCTGCAGCATTATTTCTGAGGTCATTCATCGCGCCCATCACAATATAAACATTTGCTGTAAATATTCCTGAAAACCAGTTGCCTTGACTGCCGTATACTTCCCCTAGGTAAGTACAATTTTTAGGGGGAGTTAAACTTGTAACTCTAATGTTATTATATTCTGGTTTGTTAAGCGAATTTGGTGGAACCATGGTGCAGCAAGACAATATTATTACTATTGCTATCATGGCAGAAATATTACGGATCATTTGTATCCTTTTGGTTACTTTAATATGAACAATTTCAGTATAGTGTGCTATTTATTTTTTTGTGAAATAGTCAGTATGATTTTAATTATGTTTTGTATACCAACGTCCTTCTAGGGAACTTTCCATTATTTTTTTCGCAAAGCGAATTGAGAAGCTGTACACGAAAGAAAACCTGTAGAAATTTGATCTAATGCCTATGTTTTAAGTATTTGCGAATCAGGCGCCTGGTTGTTCATAGACTATTAGTTGATTTAAAAAAGACCTGAATTTTGAAATAACGGTCTGTTTTTCTTGAGATAGTTCGGCCTTATAATAAAGGTTGAGTTCTAAATAATTTAAATACAAGTTTGGAATTTGTATTAAAGGTATGTCTTCATATAGGCTAGGTATAAAAGAGGGTAGATGGACTATGAATTTGTCCTTACCTGCTAGGACAATATTGCTTCTAATTGAATCACTTTGAACATGGGAGTGTACACTAATCTGCCTTGCTTCTTTTGGGTCTTTAGTCTCTGATACTTGTATAGTCCTATCTAAAAATAGACGAGCATTTAGGATGTTAAATGTCTCAATGTTATCTAACGTAACATTAGAAAATATATCAGAATATTTTTTATGATAGAAAAAATAGGATATGGCAGGGAAAGACTGCATTTTCCACTGGTGAGACATTTTAAGCTGATGTGGTTCATGCATTAATATACAGTCAAACTTTAAATAATGGTTTAATAGTTGACTTGGGTTTAATCTAAAAAACTCGTTTTCTGAGATTAACTCTAAGTTTAGTTTTGCATCAATTTCAGTTTTTGAAACAAAATGCGTAAGGACTTTTAGGTAATCACTTTGACAAAGTATTTTGATTGTATTTTCATTTGTTTTTATTTTATTAGTAGATTTATTATATTCATTGATGTACCGATTAATATTTTTAAGCTGGCTACCGTGGATAGATTTAGCGGTAGAGGTAATTTCAAGTTTATTGCCAGTTACATTATAAAGTTTTGTTTTCAGCACTTCTTCTATTTGAGAGATATGACGACGAAAAGTGGATTCATCAATTTTTAATGCAGATGAAGCTAGCTTAATATTTTTATGCTCAACAAGCATAGAAATTTCATAAATTTGAAACATGGATAACTTATTCACCTCTGATCACCTGTGGTTGCCCAGTTTTCTCAAATTTAGTCTCATAACGTTGAGATATATTATTTATATACTGATTAACAAGTTTAGCCGACTTATCTGAAATATTAGTGTTAACATAAAGACTAATATAAATCGGTTCTAAGAAATATTCATCCAAAACGGTAGAGGATAAATTTTCCGAAATACTTGGTGTTAACATTGTTTCGGGTAGGAATGTAAGCCCAACATTGTCTTTTAAAAATTGAAGCCTAATATCAAAGCTTTCAGAGTATATATCTGATTTTATTGGAACATAGCTTATTTCTTCTGTCTGTTCAGAAAATAGGGCTAGAGAGTGCTGTTGCTGGTCACTTATAAAATTATAATCAGATAAGTCTTCTAAAGAATTTATTTTCGGATTCTTTTCTAAAAACACATTACCAGCAAATAGTTTTTGTTTTATTTTTATAGTTGTAATGCGCTTCCAGTTTTCCAGATGCGGGATATTTATTTCATGGTTTAAATAGACGATATCGTAACCGTTAATATAGTTTTCAATGGAACTATCCGATGTGTTATTTAAACACAGTTTTACAAACGCATTGGTATAAGTGAAAAACTTGATATTATAAGGGGGATTTTCTGTGAAGAGGTTGTCGGCATGGCTATCTGTTATACCCATTAAAATAGGTGCTGTACATAAAATATAAAGGTAGCTGTCATTGGTATTTGCCTGGAAGCGGTCATTTGGTATCACAAAGCGGTTATAAAGCATAATGCCATCATCGGTAAGCGAAATACTTTCTTTTGATCCACGGTTTATGAGTTTGGTATCTAGGTGATATTCAAGCGCATCAATTGATCGCCATATTTTAGACACGCTAATTTTTTCGGTTTGTTTGTAATTATTAACCGACTTGTACTTAACCAAGTCTAAAAATATATTAATGTTTTGAAGGAAATCAATCATTTGCTATAAAGTTGAATACACATGCATAAATATTATCTTATATTTTTCTGAAAAGCATTTTAGCTTTCACTATAAGCCATGTGCCACTAAAACATTTTATATTTCATGCTATATAAACAGTAATTTAGCTTTTTAGGAATTGATTACGAAGCTCGTTAGAGTGAAATTTTTATAAAAACTAATTTATAAATTCTTGCTGAATAACATCCTGTAAAACTGAAAACCAGTAATCGTTTTTACCAGTTGAGACATCGATTAAATAATATACAATTCATAATTGTTCTTATTGATATTAAACCAGGAGATAAAAATGAAATTAAAAACAATTGTACTTTCAATGGCAGTTCTAGCAAGCCCCTTTATATATGGTGGTGAAATTGATCCTGATTATAGAGATATGGGCTATGTGGAAGTAGGCACTACTAATGGATATATTAGTAAAGGGCAAATTACGACAGTCGGCTCTGATAATGGTAAACCTTCATTTGGATATGGAGATGGTTACATACCGCTTGACAAATATTTGGTTAGAGTTGAGGCAAGTGATGACTCTAAGAAACCAGGTATGCAAATAAAAGTAATGGATCGTAATACTGAAACACTAAAAAAGATCCTAATTGATTTCGAAAATTATGGTATTATTAAGCAAGTAGGCGAAAGCCCAATGTATACTGTTTTACAAACCTATAACAGTAAATCAAACGAAGAAGTTTACAAGCTAGTTGTAATTAGCACGGCTAATGAAGTTTATACAACCACGATAAACCTTAACGATGCATTTACAAAGGGTAAAGACCTTGCGTTAGGAGAATTCGTTAAAAGTAAGGGTTTTGGTGGAGGAGACTATCAAGCATTTGCGGTTGGTAGAATTCCAGCTCTTGCTTCGCCTGGACCTGACAATTCTGGTTTGAAAGTTGATGTTAAAGACTTTGCACTCATTATTGGGCTGGGCCCGGACCAAAAAACAATAGCATATTATGTGCTAAATGCTGATGGTGTAATATCTGATCAGAACTTGATTGTTAGTAGTAGTAGAGAAGGTAATGTCATAAACTTCTTAGATGATACTTACGGTGATACTACACATTTAAAAAGAGCTGCTTTTACAACCTGGATTGATGAAGGCGGGTATCCAACTGTCGGTTTGAGTCTTACTCTTCACGCATATAATACAGATACTCATGGTTTTAGATATTACGATACAGCGCATATAGCATTTCCAAGTTGGTATATTGGGCATGATAGTGATGACCATTATAAATTAGGTGAGAGGAATATGGATTATTATGGCGCAGATATTGGATATTATGACATTAATTCCAATGATAGTAATTATTACCCGACTTTATTTCTTGCTTCACATTGGGTGCAAAAAGTTAAAACTGAGGCGAATGGTGATAAGACATCGTCTGGCTATTTAGATCAGGATATTTCTATTTTTCCATCTACTCAGACACCTGGCTTAGATGTTTGGCCATGGAGAACTCTGTGGACATCAGAAAATCAAGGCTTTGGAAGGCTTTCATTTGACTGGTTAAAAGACGAAAAAGATCAGGTAATTACAGATAAAGTATACACTGCTAAAGATATTGATGATGTGAATAAGGTAGATAATTGTGTTGTACAAGGTTTAGTTATAGGAACCCCTCCTTCTTTTAGTGAAAATAATGGAAAAGTAGATATTAACATCGGTGATGGTCAAACTTGGTATAATGGACGTGAAGAAACTAATTCTGAAGGTGTGGGAATCTCTATTGGTGGTCTTACTGCCAATTTTAGTGGTCAACTCGAGGTAAATACATCATTTTCACAAGCGATTGGTGTTTCTGATAGTATAACTAAGTCTAATATGACAGATAGTATTATAAATACTGATAATACTGGGACTGTATTTTGTCTTAATCCAACCATTAATATTAGATATGGTAAACTAACTGATTCGAATGGCAGAGATATAAGATATAAAACATTTGGTGATTCTTTGGAAGACTCTGGTAGTTTTATCACCACAGTAGCAAGTTATGACGAAGATAACACAACATTGGCTGAATATAATTTTAATACGAGTGATGATAATAAAGGTGATGCGGAAAAATTAATGGGTGGGGCTCAGAAGTGGAAAACCACCATTAGCGGAGACGATGATCATGGCTATATCGCTAAGCTAAATACGCTTAAGAAATTGTATGAAGACGGTGTAATTTCAGAGATTTGGAAACAAGATTTCACTATGATGAGCGATGGTCTTCAAACAGGAGCATTTTCTTTTGCCGAAGACCACACAGAGAGTTCAAAAAATACGATAAAAATCGAGGAAAAATTGAAATTAGGAATCGAAGATGTATTTAACGCTAATGAATCCTATTCTCATGAGTGGGTCACTTCGGAATCACTAAGTCATGATGATTCAGGAAAATGGAGCTCAAGTTACTTGGGGGGAGATAATCAGAGTAATCATATAAAGGTAACTCCTATACTTTATCGAGTAGATATAGCTAAAATTAAGGCAAATAACCCTAAGTATTTTAATGATGATACGCGCCATGAAGAATTATGGTTTGTTTCTGATTATATGTGGGCTCATAACTCTTCATTTTGGTTGTATGCGTATAACGTTTCTCAATAAATATGTTCTGCAAACTCAACCTAAATTCGCACAATTATTATTCCTATTTGCCTGCCGTCTTTTGACTTTTTTCAATAAAGTCCATTTTACCTTTTTAATTATTTTCCATTATTATTTCTACGGTTTAATTTATATAAAGCTTTTTTTATAGATATCCACGGGTAAACTCGTGGTACTTAAGCAGCCAAGCTGCAGCATAACTAACGTTATGACAAAACAGATCGATTTCGATCTGACTTGATTTTAATTTCCCGAAGCCTTAATTAAAATCAAGAAACCTCACTCGTCCACGTGTAAACACGTGATGCTCTGTCTACGATCGCATAGATATTTGATACTGTGACAAATGGGTGAGATAGTTTGGCGGAGTTTTTTATAAGCGATTGAGTTAAAGTTTAACTCAGTTTAGTCTGATAATTTAATTAAAAAAGTTTTCTAGTTAACAATAAAAATCAGAGATTTTTTAAGCATTAATGTTTATTCAATTTAATCTTTTACGTCACTCCAAACCTGATTTGTAACCTAATAATCTTAGGCTTAAAATAATCCTTTTAGTTAAAATTAAGCCAGCTAGATTAATGAAAAACTCGCAGAACTTGAGCAGTTCGTAGCTAAAAGCACAAAATTATTTGCACAAATAATTTATAAAATTTAGTTATGGATTTCTGTTAGTTGTTATTTATTATATTCCTTAAAGTTATCAGCTATACACATAGCTTATATCACCTTCGTTTATAGCCAGGGTGTGGATGGTAAATTAAATCGCTCATCTGTATAGCAGGTTAGATGGGCGGTTATGATAATGTTTCTAGTGTAGAGGATTATATTTAGTCATTTACCATTAAATTATTTAAGACGGGAAAGGCAGTATTATTCGCTCACCTTTGCAATAGCTGACGTTAGAAGGATTGGTGACAAGCTGTGGGATGACCATTCTGGTGTATTCTATGTGTATCCAGGCTTATAAAGCTAATAGCGATATAAAGTTAACTAAGTAATAAGCTAAATATCTATCTTCATCCCTAATGGGTTTATCACGAATAAATTATGTTATAGAACAGTTTAATATCGTTATTAATCCCATAAGAATAAACAAACAGAATATAAAACGGTTGAATCAGGGCAATCGCACTTTAATTTCCGAAGATAATTTTCAATAGGTACGAATGGT